>Ga0334882_1002504_pt1 | contig 18564 bp, 26 predicted proteins | sample GraSluR1_MG_5_FD_207226 | JGI IMG/M metagenome (GOLD analysis project Ga0334882, IMG submission 207226) | Sludge microbial communities from methane-producing bioreactor in Wageningen University, Netherlands - Granular Sludge_15_04-R1 | ecosystem: Engineered > Bioreactor > Anaerobic >...
AAGAAATAACATGCGACACAGAGACTGTTATCTCTGAGTATTGCCAAAATTCGTTGTTCTTGTCTATATTCGCTAGCAGTCCTTTTTATTTCTAATTCGTGCTTCTTTCTTTTTGCCGATGATGGCTTTTCTAAAGGATTCAAAATCTTCCTTTGCTATATATTCGTATACCACTTCTGTATTGCTTGCTGCGAGATAGGCTAAACAGTCTGCTACCTCATTCCCTGCTAACCCAGAATGACCCCTTACTAAAACAGGGATAACGATATTATAATTAGTTGTAAGTGTTTTTATGTCTTCCCACAAGTCTTTGTGAGTGTCTAGAAGGTCTTTCCCATCTAGAACTCTTCTAAGACCAAAGAAGGTGTATTGGCTATCAGTAAAGACTTCAATCTCCTTGATACCAAAGTCTTTTGAAAAGTCTAATAATTTTAAGGTTGCTAATGCTTCTGCTCGATTGTTGGTTATATTACTAGGAATATGCTCACTCTTGATAAGGTGGTGCTTATGCCCGTAGGCAACAAAAGCAATCCCACCTAAGCCAGGATTTTTCGGGAACGTTGAACCATCTGTGTAAGCCCTCATTATTCGTTCCCTATAAACTCTTCTTCTACCCACATCCAAATATCATAAAGTACGTTTTCAACCGCCTCCTCTAGATATTTTTCGTGTATACTGTCTTGTCCCACGCTTTCTTTTAGAAATTCCCTTGTTGGTCTCACGTCTATTGTTACCCTCATCGGAATATCCAGAACGTCTATGTTTATTATTTTCTTCATTCTCTGTTATTACTCCCATTCTAGAAATACTTACGGGGGACTCTTTAGCTACCTCTAGAAGATTTGTGGGAAGAGAGGCTCTAACATATAAAGCCTCTCTCCACGCCCTCTCTATTGCATCTACAATAAGTTGTTTATCATGTAATTGGGTACTTGCGGGTAGCTCATTCTCTAGGTCTAGTACAAGTTTATACGCCCTACCGAGACTAAGCATAATTTCCGAAGAGATTACTGAACTATCTACGTGCTCCAGATAAGCAGCTAAATCCTTCGGGTGTGACCCGTAGTTAGGCATGGTTAGAAGGGAATAACCTCTTCGTTATCCTCTTCGTAAGACTCCCCTGATGCGTTTGAGTCTCCGCCAGAAGAAGACAGGCGAGACCAGTTCTGCACAACAAAGCTGTGAGAATAACGATTGTCTCCCGCATCTGTCTGATATTTTTGTTTTTGGTATTTGGTTACTACTGAAATCAAGTCACCCTTTGAGAGTACTTTAGCAATATTTTCTGCCTTGGTGCCAAAGAAAACAAGGTCTACCCAAGTAGTCTCGGTTTGCCACGTACCCTCAACCTTTCGACTCTCATTCACTGCGAGACCTACCTTAGCAAAAGCAGTGCCAGAGGCTGCATATTTCAGCTCTGGGTCTGCACCTAAACGCCCCTCAAATATACTTATATTAATCATAGTTTTTATCCTTTTCTCTAAATATTGACCTTATTCCTCAATTTTGATTGTAGGAATTAAGGAGATTGAACATGAACGCTTTACATCTTATCTTACGACCTACACCACCTCAGGCGGATGCTCTGCTAGATACAATGAGCTCTTTTAATAGTGCTAGGAACCTAGTTCTAAAAGAAGCCCGAAATTCAGATTGTTTTAACAAGTATAAACTTAGCAAAATATTTTATCATCAAGTTAAAAATGATTTTCTCCTTCCTTCTCAACTGGCGGTATCTGCGGTTACAACTGTTGTAGAAGACCATAAGAATAGAAGAACTCCTTACAACTACTCAAACACTGCTGATGTGTTTTATGATAAAAGAGTGGTGTCTTTCCGTAGTCTGTCAGTTGTTAGCCTATCTACTACAATCGGCAGGGTCAAGGTAAATTTTACTATTGATAAATACGTTCTATGGCAAGATACTCCTACCCAACTCGGCTCTGCAATTCTCAGATGTAGTCCAGAAAGAGAACTATCTCTTATTGCAATCTTACGAGAATGATTATACCACAGTTATCTATGTTTGTCAAGAGCGATTTGACAAAATAACCTATATATGGTATAATATAGGCAAGAGGAGATAAATATGACTAAACTTTATGAAGACTTAATGATTGAAGGGTTTGATGAGGATGTTACAGACAAACTCTTTGTCCGAACCCTGGTACATAGCTTACCCCCCGACAAGGTAGCAATTATAGCACTCAAGCTAACAGACTCATTTACTACTGAGGAGATGTCTGAGATATTAGGTATATCTACAGGCACAGTCTGGAGCAGATATAAGTCTGCTTTAAAAACACTTAAGAGAAATGTGGGGAATTCCCTATGAGACCTTCTTATCACAAATGCTTAGCCTGTGCTACTAACTGGATTACTTGGCAATTCGCAATATGTACCGATTGTGAGGGAAAGTATGGAAGCAGTTCTTTAGAGTGGGAGAAAAATGGTGCGGGGTGGTTGAGAGAACTTTGGAATATGGAACAAAGAGAAAGACGAAGGATTAAAAAACAGAAGTTCTATGAAGTGCCCCTAATAGATTATGATTATGATATAAAAGACGATGAGTAAAGAAATTACACCTTATACAGCCGACAAAGACATAACTTGGCAAGAGATAGTAAATGATTTAGTTGAGCAGATTGTTGGAGAAAATGTAGAAGATATTCCAGACAATGTTGTGAGAGCTACTGAATTACTCCTTACAGGTATGCCTTACTATAAGGTTGCACAAACGCTTGGTGTAACAGTAACTACGGTAAAAGGTTGGGTTAAAAAATACCCCCCTATGGCTATGGTGTTGCAAAGGGGTAGACCTCTTCTGGCAAAGTGGCGCATAGCTAAGCTGGAACAACAGTATTTAATGGCTATTGAAAAATCGCAAGAAATCTTAGAAATGGACTTATACTCTGGTGATAGTGATACTGAGGATAATGTAAGAGCCCCCAATGCTAAGCTTACTGGAGTAGTTGCTCAACAGGCTCGCTTCATCATAGAGCAGTTTACAAAAGTGAACAACGAAATTTCTCTGAAAAGTGATGGAGAGAGCGTTACTCTTAGCGCTACGGGAGATGCTCTGGACTATCTTGCACAAAAAATATCTGAGAATAGGGATAGGAATATTCCCATAGAGGCTACCTACCGAGTTATAGACGATAAGAATACTGCGGATAAGTATGCCCCTGTTTTAGACGAAAAGGGAAAGCCTTTTCACGGGGATATGGGAAAACTGACTATTAAAGAAGATGGTAAAATTCAGTGCCACATCTGTGGTAATTATTATACGAGCTTAAGTACACACCTTTACGGGAAACATGAAATTCCTCCAGACGTATATGAACTAACTTTCTTGCTTGAGGATGGGACAATAAAAGATGTCGAAGATTAATCCATCTGAGTTAGAATCAGCTTCTCTAAGAAATCCACTAATCTATGGAATTTCTTATATAGACCTTCTACAAAATAAAAAGTGGAGCGTAGATAGTAGATTGTGGCAAGAAGATATTTATGGAGCAGTTAATCCTTACATTATAGAAAAAAATCCGCTAGGACAGGCAAGAAGATTTACTGTTATGAAGTCTACTCAGTGCGGGTTATCTACTGCTGGATTAGTAAAGATGTTTCATTTTGCAGATTTATGGAATGTAAGGCTTATCTATACCCTTCCACGTAGACAAGACGTGACAGACTTTGTAGGTACTCGTATTGACCCTATGATACAAACCAGTAAGCGTCTGTCGTCTAAACTTGGACAGCCCGACTCAACCCGTGCTAAAAAGATTGGGAATTCTTATATCTTTTTTATGGAGTTATCTGTTGAGCCAAGAATGATGCCAGCAGACGCTCTTTACGTAGATGAGGTTGACCTTAGTGACCCAAAATATATGGCAACTGCTCAAAACCGTTTAGATGCTTCTAATTGGAAGCTAAATTATTTTTTCTCTACTCCCTCTCTTCCCAACTACGGGATTCATGGGTTATACTTAAAAAGTGACCAACGAGAGTGGATGGTACGCTGTCCTCACTGTGGCAAAGACCAAGTATTAGATTGGGATAAGAACTTACGCTATATTGGGTTGGAGTCTAACCCTAAAAAAGTATTCTATGGCTGTCAAGCATGTGATGAAGAGTTATCCATGCAGGACATTCAATTCAATGGTCGGTGGGTAGCTGCTCAACCTGCTCTTTCAGAAGAAAGTATAGGCTTCCATGTTTCACAGCTTATGACTCACAGCGCACCCGCACTTTGGGCTGCATTTCACGACCCACAGACAAATAGGATTGAGTTTTACCGTAAACGTCTAGGTAAGCCACTTGAGATAAGTGGGGGCGTAATTAATAGGCAAGACCTCCTTCAAAATTGTTTCCATAAATACCACGCTCCTGAAGAAAAATATGATGGTAAGAGTACTTATTACATGGGGGTAGACCAAGGGAATGAGTTGCAATTAGTAGTGGGGAAGGTTGTTTCTGGTGAAAGCAACCATATCAATATAGTTCATATAGAAGTAGTACCTTTTGAGGAGGGCTTCGAAAAAATTGGTAGGTTAATGGAGAGGTATAATATCAAACTTGCTGTTCTGGATGCTGACCCCAACAGACACTCAGCGATTGATATAAGAAGAAAGTTTCCTGGCAAGCTCGTAATTGCCGACTATATAACTTCTAAGGACAGGATAACACAAAAGAAGGATGAGAAGGATGTTCTAGTACGAGTAGGCTTAGGGCGCACCATCAGCTTTGACCACTTGTATGATATAATATTCAAGGGATTTTTCTCACTTCCTGGGTACCCCGATAGTATGTTGCCAGAGGTGGATAAACTTATTCAGCAAACTATATCTATTAGACGAGACGTGATTGAAGAGAATAAGCGGGATGGGAGTAAGCAGGTAGGTGTTTGGAGGGCTCTTGGACCAGACCACTTTGCTCATGCGCTCGTATACCTAAAAACCGCCTACGATTTAGACCATTCTGGAAACAAATTTAGGTTCAAGGTTCTTGGGAACGAAGAGCCTGACGATGAGCCAGAGGCTGTTGTTGAGGTAGATGATGAGGTTTATAAATATAATCCTGAAGGTGGCACCTCAGATAAGGGGGAGGAACCTACTAAAAAAGCCCGAATACGAATTATTTGACAAATTCTAAGTTCTGTGCTATACTAATAAAAGTTGCGGGTATGGTGTAATGGTAACACGCTATCCTTCCAAGTTAGTCTTATGGGTTCGAGTCCCATTATCCGCTTGACAAAACCACAACTCTGTGGTATACTTATGTCACAACTGAAGTCATTGATGGGATGGCGGAAGCAAATAGAAACTGGTTTGGCTTGGCTTAGCTGAGTACAAGTTGCCCATCGGACATGCCTCTAGACTAGGCGTTTTCCCTGATATATCATCCAGAGAATCCGAGCGGATATATCTTGTATTGAGGATTCAATTGAGCTTAGGCTCACTCCCGTCAGCGTTGGAGATACGAAGAATTGCTGGTAAAGCGCTACCTGGACAGCACCGAAAGGATAATTCGTATGTGGTTTTTTCCCCTTGAGACAGGGGAGAAGTGTATATAAGCCATGAGAGAAACAGAATAGCAATAATAAGCTATATAGATTAATTCTTAATAGAGTAATTAACTTAATAGAATTAATAAGTGTAAAGGATAACTATGACAATAAAGCCCGAAGAAATAAAATCTTTAATAATAGCTTTTAATGATAAAACCTATCTTTGTTATACAAGAGGAGCATTCGATAGTTGGAGAGTTACTTTTCTAGATTCAGAAGGTAAACAAACATCCTCACCCAAGGATACCGCCTTTTTTGATTATTTTATATCTCTTACACAGTATGGTAATACAAGAGAGCGTATTTTCAAAGAAATAAAAAGTCTATCTAGGCATATTAGTCACAACAGCCCTACGGAGTTAGAGTACCTTCGAGATGAGGTACTTATGGTCGGTGAATTACTAAGCATACCCAAAGAGGAGATACTAAAGTTTGAGAAGGCTACAATGTCCTTACTCGCTGCTATGTTATCAGAAGAGAAGAAGGCTTTCACAAAATTAGGCAAGAAGCTAAAGTTATTAGGTTTACATCAAGTTCTTATTGGCGGAATGGAGCCAAAAGTTGCAGCAAATTGGAGTAGAGGTAAGCCTTGGGTAGAGATTTTAGGCGAGTATAAACGATTGAAGGTTTAGTTTTGATTGTAGTAGTTAACAATTGAATATGAGATAGTACAGGAATGACGTGAAATTAAATGTTTTCTTATGGAGAATAAGAAACCCAAAACTTTGGTTTTGTAAAAGCAGATGCAAACATATACCCAAAAATACCAAATATTGTTTTCAAATTGACAAGAGGGGTTTTTGCAGATGTCCTTTTTTGGTACAAGAATCAGGACAAAAGGATTTGTGTGTTTATAAGGGCGTAGAGTTAGTTAGAAGTTTTCAGAAAATTTGTGAGATTAAGTAGAGTAGAGAGAGGCTTAAATGTTTAAAAAATCCAAACAGTTTTCCCAACTTAGTGTATTAGAGCTGAAACAAAATCATTATTATATTATTGTTGTTAAAGATGTGGATAAGGTCAAAGAGGTTGGTGAAGCCTTAGACAAGTTTTTGGGAAAGGGGAAAGATGCCCCTATGGTTTTGTTGCTTCCTGCGGATGAATTAGAGAGTATGAGGGTTGTAGAGATTGGATAAAAAAGAGATAATGTGTATGGCTTCTGGTGATGCGAACAAGGGAGTCATTACAAAAGAAGAGTGTTTACAGTGTGCTTTAGATAATGGTAATAATACTCCTTGTGGGTTTGATTATACACTACTAAAGTATATTTATGCTAAAGACCGCTATATGGCAGAAAAGGTGCATGTTAGTGATATTTTAGGCTGTCCAAGACAGGCATATTTTTCTAAAAAGTTTAGTCTTCCTATAGAGGCTCATAAGCAGTTAATAGTTACCTTTGGTACTCTTCAACATCAGATGTTAGAAGAGATGGAAGACAAGTACTATTCGGCTGAGAAAATATTAGCTAATAGTGGTATTGTAGGCACTACAGATGTTTATTATGAGGATGGTCGGATTGTTGATTATAAAACAACTCGTAATTTAGACAGACGTTATTTACCTAATAAGAAACACAAAATGCAAGTAAATATTTATGCTCACTTACTTAGACAAGAGGGCTACGAAGTTACTTCCGCTGCAATTCAATATATTGATTTTATGGGTCCTTCTAAGTGTCCGAAGCATAAAGCATTCGTTGTCCCAGGAAACAGGTATCCTAGATGCCCTATTTGTGATTTGGAACAGCCTGATTTTCATTTAGGAGCTATGTTACTTGAAATTGAATTACTACCTGAGAGTGATGTGGAAGAGCTTATTAAAGAGAAGTCAGTATACTTACAAAACGCTCTTGATAATGAAATCATTCCAGAGCCTACCCCAGACTTCCTTTGTAGGTACTGTCCTTACGTAAGTTGGTGTCAAGAAGGTCGAGACTCTATCTATGTGTAACAATTTTAGTTTATGTTGTTATGAATTGATTGTAGCAGAAAGAAGACCTATTGATAATTTACGGTTAAAGGAGTGATACGTTGGAAATATACGTGGCAGGTGCTAAAAAAGAGAGCACCAAAAGACCTAAGATGGTTTCCACAAAAGCACTTGGTAGTGAACTTGTTCAGTCTTATCTAGGTAACGAAGCGCCTCAACTAACCAAAAAGTATAACCAATTTTGGGATTTGATGGATGTTATTGAACAGCATGGTTACTTAAAGGCATCTATTAGTGCGGTTGGAAGAGGGGCTATTGGCGCTTGGTGGCAAATATCCGAACACTCTCTCTATATGGGAGAGGGACAAGAAGCTGATAAAAAGAAGCTGTACGACTTTTATAGTTCGAACAGGCGGAATTGGGATAATATAAAAGATTATCAAGGCATGACTTATAAGATTGTGGCTGCTGCCATGTATCTGAAGTATTTCGGTCAAGCTGCCTTTTATATAGTAAGAAATAAGAGGGGAACACCTATAAGTTTAGATTTCTTACATGGATTAATAGTTCCTAACGTAGATTCACAAGGCTATTTTAAGACCCCCGCTTTTTATCAATTTACAGAACGTCAAGCTCTTAAGAAGGTAGAGTTCTCTTCTGACGAGATAGTCTTTATATCTAATCCAGATATGAGGGGAAACCCTATTGGTGGTAGTGATGTAGAATCTCTATCTCAATTTAGTTTACCTACCGATATTTATTTAATGGCTGCTGCCAGAAACTATCTTCAGAACGCTGATATGCCTGAGGCGATTTGGGAATTGCCAGAGAATATTACCGATGAGGCTTTTAATGAGTTTGCTGAGGTTATTGCTCAACGTTATCGGGGAGCAACAAATGTTGGAAGGAATCCTATGGTGGTTGCGGGAGAGCTCAATATTAGAGAGCTCAGACGTATGCCTGAAGACCTGCCTTATGCGGATAGTCGTGAGATTGCCAGAAATGAGATTATAGCTGCGAGTGGTTCCAGCTCTGTTAAATTGGGGTTGGCAGAATCACAGAGTCAGGCAAACATACGAGAGTTCAGGCAAGAATTCCTTGAGAGTACTCTTATACCTATCTTTAGAATGATAGAGGTTGCTTTCTATGAACAAATACATCGAAGACATTTTGATATTAAAGAGTGGATGTTTAAGTTTGAGCATCCTGATTTCCTAACAACAGTGGAAGAAGCTACTGTCCATATGCGCTATCTCCAAACAGGGGTCAAAAACCCCAACGAGGTTAGGGCAGAACTAGGCTTAGCCCCAAGAGAAGGCGGGGAAGAATTTCATAATATCTCACAACTTTCTTCTCAAGGCTCTCCTCCAGAGGGGAGAGAAGACCGCCCCGATAAGCCTTCTAACACTGGTGAGCCTACTATTGATGACCAAGACCCCCCAAGAGGCGACCAACATGATGAGCCCAACCGTCCCAGAGCACTCAGTCTAAGTATAGACAAGGACATTCTCATAGATGAACTTTATACTATGAGGGACTTTACTATTGGTAGAATTAAGAAGGGAATGACTCTGAGAGAGTTCAAGTCTGATATTATTCCAGAGGACATAATAGGATTAGCTAATGAATTTATTTTACAGAAATCTTGGAATATAAACGAGGTTGATGTAGTAAAAGAATATTTTAACGATGCAATAGATTTAGTGAAGGAGAGTTGAGAATGCCTTACCAAACACCTTGGTTATGTGTAAATAATGATTGTAATCATGCTTTGGGTTTTGTTAGTGGAGGAGAATTTACTCCTGCCGATGATGTAATGCCCTCAGACATTTCTACAAGAGGTTCTAATTTAATTCTTAAGTGCCCTGAGTGTGGTACGATTAAGACTTGGTATACCAGTGACCCCCTTGTGCGTACCATGAATCAGCTTATTGAAGTTATGGCGGATTCTGTAGCTAAAAGAGCTATTCATACACTACACATCCAAACAAAGTAGTATTTTTTTGTATGGAACTAATAAACAGTAATTGAAGATTATGATGATGGAGATATAAATTATGACATACGGTAATAGTGGAGTTTACCATACTAGAGCAGGTGGAAGTTACGCAATAGGTACAATAATTGACCAGTATTTAGATGAAGAAGATACAAGTCTCTTGTATGAACGCTGGAAAGACAAGTGGGCTCTTCCCTTAGAATACCCAGGAGCGCAGTACGCAATCACTTGTGATATGATTGCAGAAGCACCTTTAGATGAGTTAGTAGCAGTTTATGGGAAAAAGAGGTCACTTAGATATATTGAAGCAGCGCAACATGCGCCTACTTTATAAGGAGCTTTTATGAGTAGCAAGAAACAAATTCAAAAAAGTATGTATGGAATCTTAAAGGATTCTGGTTTTAGGAAAAACGAAAAAGGTAATCTAGTTGTTAACGGGTATTTTACCTCAGACAATCGGGATATGGCTGGAGACGTTATTACTAGAGATGCTACCGAGCGGGCAATTCCTCTTTATAAGCAGTGGGGAAATGTCCGTTATTTACATACACCAAAACCAGTGGGTAAAGTACGTAGAATTGGTGTTCAGGATGGGCTTGCATGGAATGAGGCTGAAATTGAAGTTATTGACCCTGATGCAATCTTTCAAGTAGAGAATGAGCTACTTACAGCGCTCTCTGTTGGAATTCTCGTTGATTTTAAGGATATTGATTTCGATGAGGAAACAGGTGGATTTATAATTAAAGATTATACTCTTGCGGAGATTTCTTTAGTAGACCATCCCGCAAACTACGATGCAAAACTCAAGGACATTGTTCTTGATGCTGATGCACGCCATCTAGCTCTTCAATATGGGTTGGATGGGTTAGCTAACCATATTGGAGGAAAAGAAATGACTAAGAAAGAAAAAGATGTTATTGTGGAAGAGGAAATTCTAGAAGAGGAAGAGCCTGAACTTGAGCTTGAACTTAGTGAGGAATCCCAAGAGGTTACGGAAGAGGAAGTAACCGAAGAACTTCCAGAAGAACTAGAAATTGAATTCGAAGAGGTTGTAGATGAGTTGGAAGAAGATATTGATGATTCTGAAGACGAATCTCAAGAAGAGATTGAAGAAGTTGAAATTATCGAAGCATCTGCTGAACCTGAAGTAGAAAAAGAACTTACAGAAGAAGCAGAAATCATCGAAGAAGAAACTCTACAGGAAGAAGTTCCTGCTCAAGAAGATGACTTACAAAAAGCGATTTTGGAGATTAATGCAGCTTTGAAAGCTTTGGTAGAAGCACAAAAATCAGGTAAAGGTTCTGAGGAAGAACAAGAGACCGATGATGTTGAACCTCTACAAAAGCAATTAGATGCAATTAGACAACAAAATGAGGAGCTTACAAAGCGTCTGGAAGAGTTAGAAAACTCAATTCCTGCCGAGCGCAAAGGGTTAATAGAGGAGACCAATCTCCAAGACCTTGACAAAGATGTTGAGGAAGAGGATGTTGAGGAAAAACCAACCTTGAGAAAAGCCCTTAGAGCACATTTCGATTTAGAATAGGCTATAAGCCAATTATTATAATAGGAGAAGTATAAAGATGTTAACAGAACTACGCAAAGCACTAGTATCTACGGGTGATGGTGCAACGCTTCTGCCTTATGATTTAGACCCCGTGCTACATGAAGAGCTTTTGCTCATTCAACCCTTAGCACAGCTTCTAGAGACCATCCCTGCGGGTGGTAAAGTGCATGAGTATCGTAAGAGAGTATCACACCCAACTGCTTGGTTTGAAGGCGAATTAACCCCTCAAAATCCAGCAAACTCAACTTATGAAGCCAAGATGGTGACAATGAAAATCCAACGTATTTGGGGTTCAGTGTCGGGCTTCCAACAAGCTATGAGTGAAGCATTTATTGACTCTCTGGAAACAGAGTTATTTGGTAGCCTTGAGGGTATGGCTAACACATTAGAGTTCGGTCAAATGTATGGCGTTTCAAACGACATCGGTTTCACTGGTGACGCTCTGCAATATACTGGATTTATTCCACGTATTTATGCTTATGCTCCTCAGAACGTTGTTGATGCAGGTGGAGACAAAATTACACTTACCGATTTGGATAGCGTTATCTCGAAAGCTTTCGGTTTTCGTGGTGCAGCTCGTGACCCGCGACTTTGGATGATGTCCAAAGCTATGAAGCTCGTTGTTGAAGGTCTTCAAACTCGTGTACAAATCCCTCTACGTAGCCTAGAGCTATATGATGGTAAGCTGATTATGGATTCCTATGCGGATATTCCGATTTTGGAAACCGATTATTTGAAACCAGCTACAACCAGCCCATCACCAACTGTATCTGCTACCGCAGGCGCAGGCGGAACTCTGCCTGATGCAATCTATAAGTATCGTATTTCATCTGTAACGATGACAGGCGAACAGGTTGCAGGTGCTCAAGATACCGCTACCACAGCAACCACCAATAACTCGGTGGCGCTAGCTTGGACAGCAGATGCTAACGCTGTTCAATACATGATTTGGCGTGGTGTTGGTGCAGGAGCCTTTGCCCTTTTGGACATTATTCCTGCCAAGACCTATGATAGTAATGGTACTGTCAATGGTGTTATTCAAGCTTACACCGACAATGGCTCAAAAACCGCTATTGCCGAAGTTAAACCTCTGGAAGCTGGCGAGCAAATGATTGTTCTGCTCAACCGCAATCCTAGACGGGGCATTGGTCTTTTAGGTAAAGTTGACGATATGGGTCGCCCTGTGGACACTCTGTTCCGCTACGTTGACTTAGCTCGTACCAAAGATACCTACGACTACATGATTAAGGGCTATATTGCTCAACGTGTAGTATACCCCGAATTGATGGGTATTGTAAGACACGCTAAATTAGCATAAGCTTTACGCTTAACTTATAAGTAATTAGAATAAAGGGCGAGGCGATTAACGTTGCCCCGCCCTTATTAGAAAAAGTAAGAGGATATTTATGTCAGGGATAGACCCAATTGTACTGGACATTGGCTTAGAAATTATTAAAGCTATTTTAGGGGTAGCTGTGCCTGCCATGACCATAGCTCTAACTTTCTATGCTAGAAAAATAAACCACAATCTCAAAATGAAGACCCTTAAGGATGAGATAGAGAAACTAGTTGACATAGGTGAGGAGACCCAGTTTTTTCGTCTTATGGATAAGAAAGAACAACAAGAGCTTCTGCTAGATAGTATGAAAACTTTCGTAATAGGTAATGAAATTAATATTTCCGAGAGTCAGCTAATACTTTTGATAGACAGGGCTATGAATTCTAAGCAGAACCTCAAAATGAGATTTCAACTACTAAGTATGAAAGGAAAACAACATGAGTAACAGTATTGTATCACTTTTTAGAAGTAGAGCCTTTATCACCGCTGTTTTTGGTGTAATTACGGTTCTTGTAATGCGCTATCTTAATGTACCAGATGATGTATGGGTTTCGGTTTCTGCTGTTATTATAATTGCCATCTCACACTTTACAGTGGATGACTTAGGCAAGACCATTGGTAGAACTATTGCTCTCACAATGAGAGAAGGGCACACCGAAGAATAATTATTAACTAAAGGAAGATAATGATTGAAAAACAAGTAGAGCGTAAGTTTGGTCGTATTGAGTCTCCGCCCGATTACAGAGACTTTCATCTTACAAACTTTATACCTATTACCTTAGAGCCTTCTCCTAAATCACGTGTTTGGGAATACCCCTATTCTTGGGAAAGCATTCTTGACCAGAAGAGTTCTACTCACTGTGTTGGTTTCTCTATGGCAAACTTTGGCATAAATCTGCCTACATTTACTCCATATACCAATCAAGATGGTCACGATTTTTATTATCAATGTAAGGTTATTGATGGTAATCCTAAGAGTGAAGAAGGTAGCACTATAAGAAGTGCGGCTAAAGTTCTTAGAAACGTAGGAGCAATTGAGGCATATGCCTTTGCTTACAACCTAGACCAAATTAAGTGGTGGTTGCTGAATAAAGGACCCATTATTGTAGGTACTGTGTGGAATTCTAATATGATGTTCCCTGACGAAAACGGGGTAATTGGTATTGGCGGTTCTCTCATGGGAGGTCACGCCTACTTACTCAATGAGTGGACAGAAGACGATTACATTGGTTTTCAGAACTCTTGGGGAGGTGGTTGGGGGGTTGATGGGAAGGGTTATATCAAAGCTACCGACTTTGCTAAACTTTTTGCTGACAGGGGAGAGGCTATGACTGCTGTAGAACTAGAAAACTATATGGTAGCCCAAGACCCTTGGTTTATTAAAATAATCAAAAGTATTATTAAGGCGATAATCCTTCATTTCTCTTAAGAGGAACTTAAATGAGCTGGACTTTATGTAGTAAAGAGCAAGTAACATCAATATATAAGATTCCTCAAGCATCTTTGGATGATTTCTGGTCTGACACTGTGGAGTCCATGATAAGGGGTTATTTACGTGCCCCTTATCTTGGGCTTGATGCGACAGTAATTATAGAGAAGCATAGTGGGGATAATACACCTGTAATAGCTCTTAATAACGTTCCTGTTACTGGTGTATCTTCTATATCTGTTAGAGTTGGTTCTGCTATAGAAAAAGCTGTAATGGATTCTAGTAGGTATGATATAATTACAACAGGCGTTGCTCTTATAGATGGTACTGTATTTCCAAAAGGAATCCTTAACATTGAAGTTACTTATACTACTGGTGGTGTTGAAGTAGCCCCTAAAGTGTCTCTCGCGGCAGCTACTATGGTAGCTTCTATTGCTATTTATGAGGGCAGAGCGGGTACCGATGGCTCTCTAAAATATGGAGACCTACCTACTTTTCTTGGTGGAGATAGTAGTGTAAAGGATGTTGGTATGGTAACTTATCTGAAATACATTATGACAGAGATGCTTGATAAACATCAAGTAAGGATAAGATAATGATTGGGTACACTGCCTCAGAACAAGCGGTAATAGATGAGTTAATAAGCTCCTTTCCTGAGCTTAATGAGTTTAATTGTAAGGCGGGGAATATTGATTCTATTATAAATTATATGTATCGCTCTCCCGCTAAGCATGGGGCATTAGTTGACTTTATTGGTGGTCAGAGAAAAAAACCTGAAAACTTCAATGCGTATATATGGCAGTGGAATATACTTATTACTATTTTTGTTCGCATAGACCTTGTTACGATTGAAGATGATGTAAGGGAGATACTGGACACCCTTGCTAATTTTGCCGAAAAGAATAGAACTCTTGGAGGAAAAGTAGTAAAGTTTGACCTATCTTATATTGATAGAGTCCAGCAGGGGCACGTAGGAGATAAACCTCTTAGCTGGATACCAGTTACTACTTACGTTTGGGATAAATAAGGAGATATAAATGGTAGAAAATTATGATTTAGAAAATATTCCAGGCTTGGGTGAGAAGAAAGCGGAACAGCTTCATCAAGAGTTAGGTATTACTACAATTGATGAACTTGAGCAGGCTTTAGAAGCAGGGTGGGTAGATGAGTTAGATGGTTTTGGTCCCAAGACAATTGAGAATCTGAAAAAGGCAGTCCGAGAACTTATGGAGGCTGAGGACGATTCTTTTGAAGAAGAAGACATCGAAATTATTGTCGAAGAGCCTATTGTCGAAGAGCCCTCATTCTCTGAGCCTCAGGAGTATACTAACAGTTTTAAAGTTACAAACAGGGTTGTTGACCGCCTTTTTACTGACGTATCCACGAGAGTAAGAAACAAATATGATTACATTATTGTAACTGCGGATAAACACTATGTAAGAGAACAAAGAATCAATTTCTTGTTTGCCCTAGTTATAAATATGGCAAAGCAAGGAGCAACTATTAAGTTTCCAGAAGAGTTTTTCAATGACATGCCTGAGGCATATGTTGAGGATGGTTACTGGATAATTGAAAAAGGAGAATAAATATGGCTGCAATTGTTGGAATTGATGCCTCTGTACTTATTGCAGAAGTTAGTGCGGGGCAGTTCAATAGTGGTGCGGGTGGGCTTCCTCAGGCAGATGAACTTCCTACTTGGAATCCTGCGACAAAGGTGTGGAGTTGGGCGAATCCTGATGCCCTAACTACTCCTCTTGACGTAAGCCCTTGGATGGAATTACCAGAAAGAAATGAAATTTCTCTAAGTATTTCTGTTGATGTGGCTGAGCACAGACCTTTTGTTGCCTCTCTAGCAGATGCTTGGGTAGGTAAGGCTCGTACATGGATGGATTGGTCGGGTAGTCTTAGTGGTTTTTATGACGATGCGGATGACTCCATTTTCAATACCATGAAGGCGGGTATGGCTGTTTGGATGATTATGTTTGATAGTCGTGCTAGAGAAACCACAGGAACACCTAGCACTTATTGGTTTGGAAAGATTTTATTGACCTCTGTTGACCATACAACAGGCTCGGAAGATTTCTCAACCCTTGATGTTGACTTCGAGGGTGCTGGCAAATTACTCCGTAGTGCTGTAGCATAGTTAGAGGATAAGGAGATATAATATGGCTGCAATTGTTGGAATAGATGCTGCGATTCTTACTGCCCCACTAGGTACCACTGTACTCCCTTCATGGGATAGTACAGGGGGAGCGTGGACATTAGGAGCTTGGGCGTTGTTACCAGAGCGTAACGAACTGTCAATCAGTATTGCTGTAAATGTAGCGGAACACCGCCCATTTGTAGATAGTCTTGAGGATGCGTGGGTTGGAAAAGCTCGTACATGGATGGATTGGAGTGGTTCATTCAGTGGTTTTTATGATGATGCAAGTGATAGCATCTTCAATAATATGAAAGCGGGCTTAAAATTACAAACCATCATTTTTGACTCTCGGCTAACTGCTGTAACGGGTGCACAAACCGACTACTGGTATGGAGCAATTCTGCTTACTTCGGTTGACCACACTACAGGTAGTGAAGACTTCTCAACCTTAGATGTTGATTTCGAAGGTGCAGGACCGCTTTACCGCTCTGCAACAGCATAAGGTTTGTTGGTATAATAAAGGAGAGATGTAATGGCACTTCAATTTTCTGTTAGTGTTCGTAATGCCCGTCTTGATGCTATCGAGACCGCAGTTGGAGCATCTGCAATTCTAAAAATTAGAACAGGCTCCGCTCCAGCGAGTACCTCAGAGGCGGATTCTGGAGACGTTCTTGCGACTCTTTCTTTGCCTGCTGATTGGATGGCAAACGCTGCTTCAGGCTCGAAAGCCAAGTCAGGCACTTGGGAAGACGTTAGCGCAGACGCTTCTGGTACTGCGGGTCACTTCCGTATATATGCTTCAGATGGTACTACGTGTCATTTACAGGGTACTATCTCAATGGCTGGCGGTGGTGGTGATATGATTTTAGATAACACTAATATCGCATCGGGTCAAGCGGTAAGTATTACTAGCTTTACCCTTACAGATGGGAACGCTTAGTACAAATATACACACAACGCATAATACATTTAGCGGGAATCCTACTGTATAGGTATTTCCGCTTTTTGTTTTGATTGTAGAGAATAAAGGAGAAGGCACAAATGGATGATAGAATAGATTCACAAGTACTTGCTAATCGAATGAGTCCTCAATTAGAGGAGTCTGAATTAAATCTAAGATTTAGTCAAGAACCGCCTGCTAATTGGACAATAGGAATTGATGTTTCTCATTGGCAGGGATACATTGATTGGAAAAAAGTTGCTTCCAAAGGAATTAGATTTTCCATTACAAAAGCCTCTGATTTTTACAGAGACCCTGCCTACCCAACGGGGTGGGTTGATATAAGAGCGGTAGAAAATCATAAAGGCGCAGAAGACAATAATCTCTTTACTGGTGGTTACTGTTGGCTACAACCTAGACAAGACCCTAAATTACAAGCCCAATTTTACTTAGATAATTTTTATACTAAGTATCCTACGAGCTTTCCTCCAGTTTTGGACTTTGAAGATAACAATGTAATTAGCTGGAGTGATATGCTCTGGAGAGCGCAAGTTTGGCTTGAAACTGTAGAAAAACAAACGGGGAGAATACCTATTGTATATACAAGCCCAGGATATATGAGTAAGTTTGATAAAAGAAAGACGGGGTTTCTATCTCGTTATCACCTATGGCTGGCTCATTATATTCAAAGACCCTACCCGACTGTTCCTTTTCCTTGGACAGATTGGCGCATCTGGCAATACTCTGATAGAGGACACTACCCATACTATATTTGGAATGACCAACTACCTGCAAGAGGAAAAGAATATGGAATTACTTCTTATCTTCTCGATATGAACTGGTATCAAGGAACAGAGAAAGAACTGAGTGAGTGGCTTGGAGAGGAGTATGTGGAGCCAGCACCTGTTGAGCCAGAACCAGAACCAGAGCCAATTAATTACGGGAAGGTGCTTGCTTGGGTTCTTAATGTTCGTAGTGGTGTAGGAGCCTCTTACCCCGTTGTTCGGACAATAAAAAGAGATGATTTAGTATCTATCTTTGAGACGAAAAGTGGTTGGCATAGAATCGGGGACAACGAGTGGGTATCGGGAGATTGGGTAAGGATAGTTAATGATGGTGGTTTCCCTGTTAATCCTCCAGCCGATGATAAAAAATTATTTGATGCTAAGTGTGTCGCCTATTTTCTTTATAAGCGAGCTGCTGCAAACAACTTTTCCACCATAAAAGGCTTTCTCAAAAGAGGAGATATAGTCCCTGTTTATGAAGTAAAGAATGGGTGGTATAGAATTGAGCCAGAAGAACAAATTTGGGTAAGTGAGTCGTGGATGCAAAAGATTTAGTTCTTACCCGAACTAGGTAAAGATTAAAATTTAGGAAGTGACGAACCACTAGAAAAATAAAGTAAAAATAGGGATAGCGATTGAAGCTAGGTAGTAGTGAAACTCACTGAGAAAGCTGTGGCGATGACAGCAAATTTAATAACTAGCGTAGGATTAGTGTGCTGAGGCAGTCCAAACTTATACTGATATTTAAGCCCTAGTCCGAAAACTAGGGCTTATTATTTATGAATGGAGAAATAAGAATGTCTAAAGAAATGATTATTGTAGGAAATAGCGAGTATCCCTTGGTAAAGAAGGGAAGAGCGCAAGCAGAGCAGG
>Ga0334882_1002509_pt1 | contig 18550 bp, 14 predicted proteins | sample GraSluR1_MG_5_FD_207226 | JGI IMG/M metagenome (GOLD analysis project Ga0334882, IMG submission 207226) | Sludge microbial communities from methane-producing bioreactor in Wageningen University, Netherlands - Granular Sludge_15_04-R1 | ecosystem: Engineered > Bioreactor > Anaerobic >...
AACATCGAACACCGTAGTGGCGGGGCGTTGGTGGGCGTCAGACCCCGGACGGGCGACGCCCGGACGGGTGACAGTCGCTCAGTTGATCAGGCGTGCCGAAAGGACACCTTCGATCGAGCGGATCTGGGCCATCACGGTCTCGGGAACGGAACCGTCCACGTCGACGAGGGTGTAGGCGAGCTCGCCACGGGACTTGTTCAGCAGGTCGGCGATGTTCAGGCCCGCCTCTGCGAGCAGGGTGGAGATCTGGCCGACCATGTTCGGGACGTTGCTGTTGGCGATCGCGATCCGGCTGGTGCCCTCTGCGCGGGCCAGCGAGGCGTTCGGGAAGTTCACCGAGTTCAGGATCGTGCCCTCGGTGAGGAACTCCCGCAGCTCGTCGGCCGCCATCCGTGCGCAGTTCTCCTCCGCCTCGTTGGTGGAGGCGCCCAGGTGCGGGAGGGTGACCACCTTGTCGCGCTTGTTCAGGGCAGGAGAGGGGAAGTCGCAGATGTAGGCGCGGAGCTGGCCGCTCTCCAGCGCGCTCACCACGGCGGCCTCGTCCACGATCGGGCCGCGGGCGAAGTTGATCAGCACCGCCGACTTGCGCATGGTCTCCAGCTCCGCGGCCCCGATGAAGCCGCGGGTGCCGTCGACCAGCGGGACGTGCAGCGTGATGATGTCGGCCCGCTTGAGCAGCTGGTCGAGATTGGTCACGTGCTCGACGAACGAGCTCAGCTTCCATGCGTGTTCGACCGTGATGCCCGGGTCGTAGCCGAGCACCCGCATGCCGAGGCCGGTGGCGGCGTTCGCCACCTCGACCCCGATCGCGCCCAGGCCGATCACGCCGAGGGTGCGTCCAGGCAGCTCGAAGCCGACGTAGTTCTTCTTGCCCGACTCCACCGCCTTGTCCATGGACGGGGCGTCGCCCTCGAGCCGGTGCGCGAACGCCGCGGCGGGCACGATGTTGCGCGCGGCCAGGAAGAGGGCCGCCAGCACGAGCTCCTTGACCGCGTTCGCGTTGGCACCCGGGGTGTTGAACACCGGGATGCCCTTCGCGGAGTACTCGGCGATCGGGATGTTGTTGGTGCCGGCCCCGGCCCGCGCGACGGCGAGCACGGACGCGGGGATCTCCACGCCGTGCAGGCTGGCCGAGCGGAGCATGATGGCGTCCGGGTTCTCGACCTCAGAGGAGACCTCGAACTCTTCCTTCGGCAGCCGGGAGAGCCCGGTGTGGCTGATCGCGTTGAGGGTCTTGATCGTGAAGGTCATCTGGTTCCTCACCCGTTGCGGCGCTCGAAGTCGGTCATGAAGTCGATCAGTGCCTGCACGCCCTCCAGCGGCATGGCGTTGTAGATGCTGGCCCGCATGCCGCCGACCGAGCGGTGGCCGGCGAGGCTGGTCAGGCCGGCGGCGGACGCCTCGGACACGAAGGTCTTGTCGAGGTCGGGGTTGGCCTGCAGGAAGGGCACGTTCATCCACGAGCGCGAGTCGGGCGCGACCGGGTTGGAGTAGTAGTCGCTGGCGTCGATGTAGCCGTAGAGGGCCTCCGCCTTGGCGCGGTTGCGCTCGCCCATCCCGGTCAGCCCCCCGGACTCCTTCACCCAGTCGAGGATCTTTCCGAGCAGGTAGATGCCGAAAGTGGGCGGGGTGTTCAGCATCGAGTCGGCGTCCGCCATGGCCTGGTAGTCCCAGATTGCCGGCGTGGTCGGACGCGCCCGTCCGAGCAGGTCGTCGCGCACGATCACCACGCACAGGCCGGACGGGCCCATGTTCTTCTGCGCGCCGGCGTAGATCAGGCCGAACTTCGACACGTCGATCGGCCGGGAGAGGATCGTCGAACTGAGGTCGGCGACCAGCGGTACGTCGCCGGCGTCCGGCACGTACCCGAACTCGACGCCGCCGATGGTCTCGTTCGGCGTGTAGTGCAGGTACTTCGCGCCCGCGTCGACGCGGAAGCTGCCCTCCGCGGGCGTGGTGGTGTAGTTCGAGGCGGCCTCGTCGGCGAGCACCTCGACGACCAGCCCCTGCTTCTTCGCGGCCTTGATCGCCTTGGTGGACCACTGGCCGGTGTTCAGGAAGGCGACCGGGTCGGCCTCGGCGGCGAGGTTCATGGGGATCGCGTCGAACTGCCCGGATGCGCCACCCTGCAGGAACAGCACCTTGTAGTTGTCGGGCACCTCCATGAGTTCACGCAGCAGCGCCTCGGTCTGCGCCGCACACTCGACGAAGGCCTTGCCCCGGTGGGAAACCTCCATCACCGACATCCCCGAACCCTGCCAGTCCGTGAGTTCCGATCGGGCGGCCTCGAGGGCGGCGAGCGGGAGCATGGCGGGGCCTGCGGAGAAGTTGTAGACGCGCATGGGCGTCATTGTGTCAGCTTCGTTACGGCTGCCCCGAAGGCGCCCAAGAGGAGGACACGAAGAAGGGCCGCGGCATCATCGGCGGAGATGACGTCGCGGCCCTTTCTTCGACGGTCAGATCGTTCGGCTGGGCCCGTGGCCGAATCCGCGGTTCCCGGTGGCGGCCGGGATGGGGGCGAGCGGGGGGTAGTCGCTGGGGATTCGGTGTACAGGTGCCGTGATCGACCGTGCCGGCCCGGTGCGGGCGCTGCTCGCCGAGGGGAGAGGAGCAGCGCCGCAATCACCGGTTTCTGGACGCTGGCCAGCGGCCGGAGGGGTTCGAATGACGCTGGCCATTGCGTTCATGGATCAAGTATGCGCCAGGGCCCCGCCTCACCCGCTCTGGCAAGCGGTTATCCTCTCGTCTGCGCGCGGCGCGCGGCCCGCACGGGGATCGCGGTGCGAGGATTTCCATCGGTACAGGAGAGGTTCCCGACGCGGAGGGATGACTGATGGAGGTGGCGACCACCGGCGTGGCGCGGCGCGTCGTGGTGGTCGAGGATGAGCCACTCACCCAGTCGCTGGTGACCTCGGTACTCGCAACAGCCGGGTTCGTCGCTCGCGGCGTCGACTCGGCCGACCTGGCCATAGCGGCACTGCGGGACTTCGACCCGGACGTGCTGGTGGTTGATCTCGATCTCGGCGACGGGCCCGGCGGAGCGGAGGTGCTCGCCTTCGCCGAGCGCGCGACGCCCTGGATCGCGCTCGTGGTGCTCACCAACGCGGCATCGCCTGTCGTGGTGGGCGTGGACCGTTCCCGGATCCCCGCCCGCGCCGCCTACCTGCACAAGCGTTCGCTCCGGGACGCCGGCACCCTGCTCGAGACGATCGAGGAGGTGCTGGCCGATCATCCCCCTCGCCGCGACGACGCCACGACCCAGGACCTGCTCAGCGGCCTCAGCAAGGACCAGCTCGAGGTGTTGCGACTGGTCGCTTCGGGACTGTCCAACGCGGAGATCGGAACCCGCCGCGGAACCTCGCCCCACGGCGTCGAACAGATCGTCCAGCGCCTGATCAGCCGACTGGGCGTGACCAGGGGTGGAGGCGCGAACCCCCGGGTGCAACTGGCCCGAATCTACTTCCGGCACGGGCCGAGCCCGACCTGAGCCGATGGACGTCGCCGTGGGGGCTCGCGTGCACCGGCTCGCGACTGCGCTGAGGGTCTCCCTCCGCGGCCGTCCGCCCGACACCTTGGGCATGCTGGTCGCGAACGGTGGCATGTTCATCTCTGATCTGGCCTTCAACCTGCGCCACGACCTCGAACTGGCCGGCGCGGTCACGGTTGCCCTGGCGACGCAGGTCGTGGTGGGCTCGGTCGCCCTGATGCTCCTGAGCCGGATCGGGTCCGGGGCGGAGGAGCCCCGGGGTCACCCGGCAACCGTTCTGGCGGTGTTCGCCCTCTGCGGTGTGGTTCGGACAAGCGTCCTGGTGGCCGCGAATCCGTCGCCGTCCTGGATGCTGTGGTTCCAGCAGCTTCCGCCCCGCGTGTGCGGGGCGATCGTGTGGTTCACCGTGTCCGCCGGGCTGCTGGAGTGGTTGAACCGTGCGGCCGGCCAGCGGATGCGGCTGGAGACCGCTTACCGGCAGCTGCTGGCCACCCGGGCGACCACCGCGGCGGTCCTGTGCGAGACCGACGCGCACCTGAGCGCACTCGTCGCGCGGACGCGGGCAGCCATCGGCGAGGTGAGCAGTCGTCTGCGGCGAGGCCTCACCGCGGCCGAACTCGATGCCTGTATCGACCGGATCGGTGAACTGGTCGATCGGGAGGTCCGGCCATCCAGCCACGAGCTGGCACTGCCTCCGAGCGAGTTCCGCTCCGTTCCGGTGCCACCGCTGTGGCCATCCACGCGGGCGCGCCTGGCTGCGATGATGCGGCGCTGGCCGATCGCGCGACCGTTCCAGCCGGCCGTGGTAGCGCTCCTGGCGATACCGGTTGTGCTGGCTGACCTGGCGGTCGCCTCGCCGGAGCAGCGCGGGTTGGTCGCGCTGCACTCCGTGGAGGGACTGACGATCCAGATCGGGTCGCTGGCGCTTGCCGCGGTGTGCCTGGCCCCGCTGCTGCCGCGGCTGCGTCGCTCCGTCGCGATCGGGGTCACCTTGGCGGTCTACCTGGTTCTGCTCGTTGTGGGGGTGGTCACCCTCGTGCAGGACGCGTCGGCCGGGATCGGCATACCTCTGAGCGCGCACCTGTTCCCCGCGATCTGGGCCACCATCACCGGAGGGGCGGCCGCCGCGGGAGCCCAGCTCCGCTCGGAGTCCGCGCAGGCGCGGCGGGTGGTGGATCTCATCGGCCGCAGCCTGAGCCGTACCCGTCAGCAGCTGTGGGCGCGGCGCCGCCGGCTCTCACTGTCGTTGCACGGACGGGTTCAGGCGAACCTGACCGCGGCCATCCTGCTGCTCCAGCGGACCAGAGCTGAGTACGCGGCGAGCGGGATCCTCGACGTCCGGCTGATCGACCAGGTCCGTGACGCGATGCAGGCCGCCTGGCAGGTGGACAGCAGGAGCCCGGGCTCGGCGAGCGACCGGCTGGAGCGGGTGGCCGGCGTCTGGGCAGGCATCATGCCGGTGCGACTGGTCCTCGGCGACGCCGCGCGTGCACGGCTCGACGCGGACCACGACTCCGGCGACGCCGGTGTCGAGGTGGTCCGCGAGCTCCTGCTGAACGCAGCGCGGCACGGCGGCGCGACCGGGGCCGAAGTGGCGATCGACGCGGCGGACTCCGACCTCGTGCGGATCAGGGTGCGGGAAGCCGGCGGCAGGGCCGTGGCGGACCAGCCCCAGGGCACCGGCATGGGCGGCACCATGATCGACTCCGTCGCGGACCGGTGGTGGGTTCAGGTCGAGGGCTCCGAGCGGGTCACCACGGTGCTGCTGCCGACCGGCCTGTCGCCGTCCGCCGTCCAGCGGAACCTCACCACCACCGAGTGAGGCCGGCTCAGAGGTCGGCGGCCCGGATCATGGCCGCGATGGCCGCCGGCTCCCCGAAGACCTCGACGCGGGCGGCGTCGCGGCGTCCGAACAGGTAGAGCACGAGTTCGCTCGGCGGGCCGCTCAGGGTGACGATGTCGGGGCCGTGCCCGACGCGCACCGGTTCGCCGCGCGGGACGTCGCGCTCAAGCCAGACGGCCACGGGCGAGCGGCGCAGCGAGAGCCGCGCCAGCGTCGCAGCCCGCCGCCAGGCGAGGTTCTCCAGGGCGGCGTCGCGGGGCCGGGGCGTGTGGTCGCCCGCGCCCCGACGGACATCCTCGCAGTGCACGAAGAACTCGAACGTGTTCGCCGCGGCCTCGACGCCCGGCAGCCGGAACGGTGACAGCCGGGCCGGGCCGCGGCGGATCGCGTCCACCAGCTCGGTATAGGGCTGCCCGGAGCGGACCTCCTCGATCCGCTCGGCGGTGTGCAGGGCGAGCGGCTTGGCTACGATCCCCGCGGCGGCGAGCGGGTCGTTCTCGCGCAGCCAGACGTGCGCGGCGAGGTGGTGGGCTGTCCACCCCTCGCACAGCGTCGGGGCGGTGGGCTCGACCGCGGCGAGTGCGTCGCAGAGGGCCGCGCGCTGGTCGGACGGGCGGTGGTGCTGGCTCATGCCGGAACCCTACCCACGCGCCTGCCACAATGTCGGGGTGAGCGAGCTCGACCCACAGGTGGCAGCCCTGTTGAAGCGGAACGCCGACGGCCTGGTGCCGGCGGTCGTGCAGGACGCGACGTCCGGCGCGGTGCTGATGCTGGCGTGGATGGACGACGAGGCGTTGCGACGCACCCTGGACACGCACCGCGGTACCTACTGGTCGCGCAGCCGCAAGGAGTACTGGGTGAAGGGCGAGACCAGCGGTCATATCCAGGTTGTCCGCGAGGTTCGCCTGGACTGCGACGGCGACACCGTCCTGGTGCGGGTCGATCAGACCGGCCCGGCGTGCCACACCGGGAGGGCCACCTGCTTCGACGCCCGGGTGCTGCTGGAGGACCTCGGATGAGGCTGGAGATCACCCCGGACCTGCCCGGCTTCCTCGCCGCGGGCGCCTCGCGCCGGGTGGTGAGCGTCTACACCCGCCTGCTGGCCGACGACTTCACCCCGGTCGGGCTGTACCACCAGCTGTGCGGCGATCGCCCCAACACTTTCCTGTTCGAGTCCGCCGAGGGCGGAGTGTGGTCGCGGTACTCGTTCGTGGGCGTCAACGCCGTCGCCACGCTCACCGAGGCCGACGGCGCCGCGCGGTGGGCGTTCAGCGGCCGGCCGATCACGGGCCTGCCCGGCGACGGTGACCCGCTGAGCGTGCTGGCGCAGACGCTGGGGATGCTGCACACCCCACGCGAGCCGGGGCTGCCGCCGCTGGTGTCGGGGATGGTGGGCTACCTCGGCTACGACGTGGTGCGCCGGATGGAGCACCTGCCCGACAGCAACCCCGACGACCTCGGCATCCCGGAACTGGTGATGATGCTGGTCTCGGACATGGCCGTGCTCGACCACCACTCGGGCGAGGTGTGGCTGGTCGCGAACGCGATCAACTTCGATGACACCGGCGCGCACATCGAGGACGCGTACGCCGACGCCTGCGCGAGGGTCGAGGCGATGGCCGCGGCACTGCTGCGTCCGGCCGAACCCCTGGTCGCCATCCGGGCCAGCGATGCCCGGCCCGCGCCGGTGCGCCGGCAGCGGACGTCGGCGGAGTACGAGGCAGCCGTGTCCGAGGCGATCGAGGAGATCCGGGCGGGTGAGGCGTTCCAGATCGTGCCGAGCCAGCGTTTCGAGACCCCGTGCGCGGCGGAACCGCTGGACGTGTACCGCGTGCTACGACGCTCGAACCCGAGCCCTTACCTCTACCTGCTCCGCCTGGACGGCTTCGCGATCGTCGGGTCCAGCCCGGAGGCGCTGGTGCAGGTGACCGGAGGCCGTGCGACCACCCACCCGATCGCAGGGACGCGTCCTCGCGGTGCCACCGCTGCGGAGGACGCGAGCCTCGAGGCAGAGCTCCTGGCCGACGCGAAGGAGGCCGCCGAGCACCTGATGCTGGTCGACCTCGGCCGCAACGACCTCGGCCGCGTCTGCGTGCCGGGCACGGTGGAGGTGGTCGAGTTCATGAAGGTGCGGCGCTACAGCCACGTGATGCACCTCGAGGCGGCCGTTCAGGGCACCCTCGCGCCGGGCCGCACAGCGCTGGACGCCACGTTGAGCTGCTTCCCTGCTGGGACCCTGTCCGGTGCGCCGAAGGTCAGGGCGATGGAGATCATCGACCGCCTGGAGGTGTCGCGCCGAGGGCTGTACGGGGGAGTGGTGGGGTACTTCGACTTCGCCGGCGACTCCGACACCGCGATCGCGATCCGCACGGCCCTGCTGGCCGGGGGAGTCGCCTACGTCCAGGCGGGTGCGGGGGTGGTGGCGGACTCGGTGCCCGCCAACGAGGATGCCGAGAGCCGCAACAAGGCGGCCGCTGTGCTGGATGCGGTGGCCGAGGCGGGCGCGCTGCTGCGGCTGGAGCGCCCGGGTTCCTGAGAAGTCAATAAGGAATGACCAGCAATCCTCGGTAGCTGGGGTAGCGGTGTTCGCGCCCAACAGCCAATATGGGGACTTGTTTGGTTTTGTTGTTCACCAACCGCCGCAGCCACAGCCTGACTCGAGGGAGCGATGCATGATCGAAAGCGCTGACCGGGCCACGCGCACTGTCGCCAAGGAATATCACCACGGCCGTACCCCCGCGGCCTGGGCCGGCAGCATCATTGCCGCGATTGCGTTCACCTTGGGGGCCGTTGCGTTCGTGCTCGGGCCGAACTGGACCCTGATCTGGGTGGCCAGTGTGCTCCTGGTCTTGTCCCTGGTCACCGGCGGCGTGCTCCGGCGGATGGGCTACGGTCAGCCCTGACATGACGGTGCTTGACGAGATCATCGCCGGTGTTGTCGAGGATCTCGAGGTCCGTCGCGCCCGGCGTCCACTGGCGGCGCTGGTTGCCCACGTGGAGACCATGGGGCCCGCGCTCGACCCGCTTCCGCTGCTCCGTGCGCCCGGTCTGGGCGTGATCGCGGAGGTGAAGCGGTCCAGCCCCAGCAAGGGCGCGCTCGCCCCGATCGACGACCCCGCAGCGCTCGCGACCGAGTACGCGGCCGGTGGTGCGTCCGCGATCTCGGTGCTCACCGAGTCGCGCCGGTTCGGCGGCAGCCTGGCCGACCTGGCCGCCGTTCGCGCGGCGGTCAGCACCCCTGTTCTGCGCAAGGATTTCGTGGTCACCGAGTACCAGCTGTGGGAAGGCCGCGCGGCCGGGGCCGACCTGGCCCTGCTGATCGTCGCTGCGCTGAGGCAGGCCCAGCTGGAGGCCTTCCTGGCCCTTGCCGGGCGGCTCGGCATCACCTGCCTGGTCGAGACGCACACGGCCGAGGAGGTGCGCCGCGCGCTGGACGCGGGCGCGCAGCTGATCGGGGTGAACAACCGCAACCTCAAGACCCTCGAGGTGGACTTGAGCCATTTCCAAGAACTTGCTGAGCTGATCGGGCCCGGTCCGGTGAAGGTGGCCGAGTCCGGCATCCTCAGCACGGCGGACGCCGCCCGGATGCGGTCGGCCGGAGCCGATGCCGTGCTCGTCGGCGAACTGCTCGTCCGGCACGGGGACCCCCGAGCAGCGGTGGCCGCGCTACGAGCGCTGGCATGACTGCACGCTGAGAGTGTGAGTGAATAGGGGCGTGATGCCTTCCACGCTGCCCGATGCGGGCGGCCACTACGACCTCTTCGGTGGCCGCTACGTCCCTGAGGCTCTCGTCGCTGCCCTGAACCAGCTTGAGGCCGAGTTCGACACCGCCATGGGGGACGCGTCGTTCTGGCGCGAGCTCGACGACTTGCGCCGCAACTACTCCGGGCGTCCGACGCCGCTCACCGAGGCACCCCGGTTCAGCCGGCACTGCGGGAACGTGAGGATCCTGCTCAAGCGCGAGGACCTGAACCACACGGGTTCGCACAAGATCAACAACGTGCTCGGCCAGGCGCTCCTGACCCGGCGGATGGGCAAGACGAGGGTGATCGCGGAGACCGGCGCCGGCCAGCACGGCGTGGCCACCGCGACCGCAGCCGCGCTGCTGGGCATGGAGTGCCGCGTCTACATGGGCCGCCTCGACACCGACCGGCAGGCCCTGAACGTTGCCCGGATGCAGTTGCTCGGCGCCGAGGTGATCGCGGTCGAGTCCGGCAGCCAGACGCTGAAGGACGCGATGAACGAGGCCATGCGCGACTGGGTCGCCAGCGTGGACAACACCCACTACCTGATCGGCACCGTTGCGGGGCCGCACCCGTTCCCGAAGATGGTGAAGGAATTCCAGCGGGTGATCAGCACCGAGATCCGCGAGCAGATGCTGGCCCGGTTCGGCCGCCTGCCCGACGGGGTCGCGGCGTGTGTGGGCGGTGGCTCGAACGCGATGGGCTCCTTCGCCGACTTCATCGACCTGCCGGAGGTGGCGCTGTACGGGTTCGAGGCCGGCGGCGACGGCGTGGAGACGGGACGCCACGCCGCCGCGATCCAGGGCGGCTCGGTCGGGGTGCTGCACGGCATGCGCACCTACATCCTGCAGGACGCCGACGGCCAGACCATGGAGTCGCACTCGATCTCCGCCGGCCTCGACTACCCGGGGGTCGGGCCGGAGCACTCGTGGCTGGCCGCGACCGGCCGGGCGACCTACGAGGCGGTGACCGATGCCGAGGCGATGGCAGCGCTGCAACTGCTGACCCGGACCGAGGGCATCCTGCCGGCCATCGAGTCGGCCCACGCCCTCGCCGGCGTGATCCGGCTGGGGCAACGGCTCGCCGTCGAGCAGCCGGACGCCGAACCGACGATCGTGGTGTGCCTGTCCGGGCGCGGGGACAAGGACGTGGACACCGCGATCTCCTATTTCGGCCTCACCGGCAAGCCCGATTCTGCGACCGGAGGCGCGGCATGAGCGCGACCGAACCCCCGGCCGGACGAGAAGGGAACGGTTTCGTTTCCGTCCAGCCCGCTTCGGCACCAGATTCCTCCGCGTCCGCGTTCCGCCGTGCATCCGAGGAGGGCCGCGGCGCCCTGGTCGGCTACCTGCCGGTCGGCTACCCGTCCGTGCCGGGGTCGCTGGCTGCGCTGAAGGCGCTCTGCGGTGAGGGCGGGGACGGGCCCGGCGTCGACCTGGTCGAGGTCGGCCTGCCGTACTCCGACCCCATGATGGACGGGCCGGTGATCCAGCAGGCCGGGACGCGGGCACTCGCTCGCGGGGTCCGGACCCGGGACGTGTTTGCTGCGGTCGAGGCCGTCCGCTCCACCGGGACGCCGGTTGTCGTGATGACCTACTGGAACCTGGTCGACCGGTACGGCGTCGAGGCCTTCGCCCGCGACCTGGCCAACGCGGGCGGTTCCGGACTGATCACGCCTGACCTGATCCCCGACGAAGCCACCGAGTGGCTGGACGCCTCCGATGCGCACGGGCTCGACCGGATCTTCCTGGTCTCGCCGTCCTCGACCGACTCCCGGATCGCGTCCACGACGCGGGCCTGCCGCGGGTGGGTCTACGCGACCGCGGTGATGGGAGTGACCGGGACGCGGTCGGCGAGCCCCACGGCCGCGCCGGAGCTGGTCGCCCGGATCAGGGAGCTGTCACCGCAGACCCTGGTGGGAGTCGGCCTGGGCGTGTCGAGCGGCGACCAGGCGGCGGACGTGGTCGGCTACGCGGACGCGGTGATCGTGGGTTCGGCGTTCATCAAGCCGATGCTGGCTGCCGAGGCCGACGGCAACCCCGACGGCCTCTCCGGCCTCCGTGCGGTGCTCGCCGACCTCGCCTCTGGAGTCCGCCGGGCTCGACACGATGCTTGACCGCCCGATAAGGATGGGCCTGTGACCTTGTTCATCCCGAGCCCGCCGATCAGCTACTTCCAGATCGGTCCGCTGACCGTGCACATCTACGCGCTGTGCCTGATCACCGGGATCATCGTGGCCTGGACCATGGGTGTGCGGCGCTGGCGCGCACGCGGTGGCCGCACCGAGAGCTTCGAGACGGTGCTGTTGTGGGCGATCCCGATCGGCATCGTCGGCGCGCGGTTCTACCACGTGATGACGCACCTGGGCGACTACTTCGGCCCGGGCATCAACCCGTGGACGGCGTTCGCCATCTGGCAGGGCGGGATCGCGATCTACGGCGCGGTGGGCTTCGGCGCCCTGGCCGCCTGGCTGGCGGCGCGGCGGCAGAAGATCGCCTTCGCGGCTCTCGCCGATGCGCTCGCGCCCGCCATCGCGGTCGGGCAGGCGATCGGCCGGTTCGGCAACTGGTTCAACCAGGAGCTCTACGGCTGGCCCACAACCCTGCCGTGGGGCCTGGAGATCGACCCTGCGCACCGCGTCCCCGGCTACGAGCAGTACGCGACCTTCCACCCGACGTTCGCGTACGAGGCGATCTGGGACCTGTCCACCGCCGGAGTGCTGCTCTGGGCTGACCGGCGGTTCCAGCTCGGCCGCGGCAAGGTCTTCGCTCTCTATATCGCGCTCTACGGATTCGGCCGCACGTTCACCGAGAGCATGCGACTCGACTACTCCTACGACATCTTCGGACCGCTGAGGTTCAATGCGGCCATGGCGATGCTGATCTGCCTGGTCGGCATCGTCCTGTTCCTGTGGCTGCTTCGTCACCGTCCCGGACGCGAGGAGGTCGTCGAGTTCGGCGCTCCCGTAGGGGAGAAGCCCTCCGGGGAGAACCAAGTGACGGGCGAGACCGAGGCGGAGGTCGAAACCGATGTCGAGGCTGCCGTCAGCACCCTCGATACCGGCGAATCCCCCGGAGGTACCCCTGACGCGGAGCCGGGGGAGGACTCGCCCGGGGCGTGATCCGCGGTATCGGCCACCGTCCGGGTGTCGTCGGCGGTACGGTCGGCGCGTGATGCGGCGATGGGCCAGGCTGGGCACGATCACCTGCCTCTGCGCGACCCTGGCCGGCTGCAGCGCCTCGGTGCTGCCCACGGTGACCGTGACGGTCACCGTCACCGGAGCACCCTCCCCGGCGCAGGCCTCCGCCGGCGGAGCCGTCGACTGGGCCTCCGTGGTCGACCGCTCCCGTGGAGCCGTGTTCCGGATCCAGACGACCAACTGCTCCTCCTCGGCGCCGGGGGTGGTGGCGACCGGACTCGCAATCGACGAGCACCTGCTGGTCACCGCGGCCCACGTGGTGGAGTACCAGCGGGGGTTCCAGGTCAGCTCCGATGCATCCGGTGGTGAGGCGCACGTGCTCGGCTTCGACCCGCGGACGGACGTGGCCCTGCTCTGGCTCGACACCAGTGCGGACTCGACGCTGTCGTTCGCCGAGACGCCGCCGAAGACGGGCGACCAGGTGGCTGTCCTCGGGTTCCCGCAGGCAGCCACGGACCTGCAGGCGGCGACCGGTGCGGTGACCAGCCTGGACGGAACCGGCACCGTCACCAGTGACGGCGGCAACATCCAGCGCGAGGGCATGCTGGTCGCGGACCTGGCCACGGACCCGGGCTACGGCGGCGGACCGGTACTGGGGCCGGACGGCCGCGTCGTCGGGGTGGCGAGTTCACAGGCGCTGGCCTACAGCAGCAGCGAGGGAAGGGTCGTCCCGGCGCAGGGCACGGGCTACGCGGTGCAGCCGGGGGAGTTCGCCGACCTCCTCGAGCAGTGGCGGACGAACACCTCGGCGGTGAACACCTGCGACCCCGACTCGGTGAACCACGTGATCAAGAACCTCGACACCGCCCCCGCCGGGGCGGCCGATGCCCTCGAGGCCCTGGACGCGTTCTGGCTCGCGGTGAACGGGGCCGACTTCGCCGGGGCGTGGCGACGGCTGAACGCTCGCGGCCAGCAGGTCAAGGGCAGTTTCGAGCGCTGGTCGGCGAAGATGGCGGGGGCGCAGTACAGCGACGGGTACCTCGAGACGGCCCGCGCGTCGGGGAGTTCCGGGTCCGCGACCGTAGTGGTGAACCTCACGGAATCGACCTCCGCCGGCGAGACCCGGTGCCGGGTGTGGCGGCTCACCTATGCCCTCACCAACGAGTCGGGCCAGTGGCTGGTCGGGCCGTTCAGCGGCCGCAGCATCGGCCGGTGCTGAGCCGCAGTTCCGGCCCGAGCCCTCGTCCACACACCGGTCCGGACACACCGTCGTAACCGGGTGCGTCCATGATTCAATCGGCACGATCGGGGCGAAAGGCCGAGTCAGGTAGGCTCGCCCCCCAAGCGTGCACCGTCGGCGTGTCGGCCGATCCGGCTGCACCGGCCCCGCGCGCTCGCGCAGATGGGAGTGATCAGATGGCGTTGACGATGATGCCCGGCAGGCCCGGTGAGGGCCTCTACGACCCCGCTTTCGAGCATGACGCCTGTGGGGTGGCCTTCGTCGCCCAGCTGAGTGGGGAAGCCAGCCATGACATCGTCGCCAAGGGCCTGACGGCTCTGGAGAACCTCGACCACCGTGGCGCGACCGGCGCCGATCCTGCGGCCGGCGATGGCGCCGGGATGCTGCTGCAGGTGCCGGACCGATTCCTGCGTCAGGTCGTCGACTTCGACCTGCCCGAGCCCGGGCACTACGCGATGGGCATGGCGTTCCTGCCCACCGAGCCGGTCGCCCGCGCCTCGGCCAAGCGCACCATCGAGTTCCTGGCCACCGAGGAGAAGCTGGTCATCCACGGCTGGCGCCCGGTGCCCACCGACGACTCCACGCTGAGCCCGATCTCGGCGCGGAACATGCCGCACTTCGAGCAGTTCTTCGTGTCCACCGTCGCCCTCGACACCGGCCTCGCGCTGGATCGGGCGGTGTACCCGCTGCGGCAGCGCGCCCGCACCGAGGCGGGGGTGTACTTCGCCTCGCTGTCCGGACGCACCACGGTCTACAAGGGCATGCTCACCACCCAGCAGCTGCCGCAGGTCTTCCCCGACCTGCTGGACGAGCGGGTCGAGAGCGCCCTCTCCCTGGTGCACTCCCGGTTCTCGACGAACACCTTCCCTGCCTGGGAGCTCGCCCACCCGTACCGCCTGATGGCGCACAACGGCGAGATCAACACGGTCAAGGGCAACCGGAACTGGATGCGGGCCAGGGAGGCCCTGCTGGCCACCGACATGATCGAGGGCGACCTGGGCCGGATCTTCCCGATCTGCACCCCGGGCGGGTCGGATTCCGCATCCTTCGACGAGGTGCTGGAGCTGCTCCACCTCGGCGGACGCTCGCTGCCGCACGCCGTGCTGATGATGATTCCGGAGGCATGGGAGAACCACACCGAGATGGACGACGCGCGGCGCGCGTTCTACTCGTTCCACGCCTCGATGATGGAGCCGTGGGACGGACCGGCGTCCGTCACCTTCACCGACGGGTCGCTGATCGGTGCGGTGCTCGACCGCAACGGTCTGCGGCCGGGCCGCTACTGGGTCACCGACGACGGTCTGGTGGTGTTCGCCTCCGAGGCCGGCGTGCTGGACATCGAACCGGCGAAGGTGGTCGAGAAGGGTCGGATGAAGCCCGGCCGGATGCTCCTGGTCGACCTGGAGCAGCATCGGCTGATCAACGACGACGAGATCAAGGCGGGGCTGGCCGCAGAGCACCCCTACGCGGAGTGGCTGGAGAAGGGCCGCGTCGACCTCGACGATCTGCCCGAGCAGCAGCACGTGGTCCACAGCCATGCCTCGGTGACCCGACGCCAGCAGGTGTTCGGCTACACCCACGAAGAGCAGCGGATGATCATCGCGCCGATGGCGAACACCGGCGTGGAGCCGATCGGTTCGATGGGTTCGGACACTCCGGTGGCCGTGCTGAGCGACCGTCCGCGGCTCCTCTTCGACTACTTCGCCCAGCTGTTCGCTCAGGTGACCAACCCGCCGCTGGACGCGATCCGGGAGGAACTGGTCACCTCGCTGTCGGCGACCTTCGGTCCCGAGGGGAACCTGCTCGAGCCGACGCCCGACTCCTGCAAGCAGATCGTGATCGGGTATCCGATCCTGGACTCCGACCAGCTGGCGAAGCTGGTCCGGATCAACCGCGACGGCTCCCGGCCGGAGTACGACACGCACGTGGTGCGCGGGCTGTACCCGGTCGAGGGTGGCGGCGCGGCACTGCGGGCGAAGCTGGACGAGCTGTGCCAGGCGGTCAGCGAGGCGATCGCCGGGGGATGCCGGACGATCATCCTTTCCGACCGGCACTCCAACGCCGAACTCGCACCGATCCCGTCCCTGCTGCTCACCGCTGCGATCCATCACCACCTGGTCAGGGAGAAGACCCGCACCCAGGTCGGACTGATCGTGGAGGCCGGCGACGTGCGGGAGGTGCACCACGTCGCGCTGCTGATCGGCTACGGGGCAGCGGCCGTGAACCCCTATCTCGCCTTCGAGTCCGCCGAGGACCTGGCCCGGCGCGAGTGGCTCGTGCACGTCGAGCCCGACAAGGCGGTGTACAACGTCCGCAAGGCCCTCGGCAAGGGCGTGCTGAAGGTCATGTCCAAGATGGGCGTGTCCACGATCGCGTCCTACACCGGCGCCCAGATCTTCGAGGCGCTTGGCCTGTCCAGCGAGCTGGTCGATCGGTACTTCACCGGGACCACGAGCCGTGTGGAGGGGATCGGGCTGGAGGAGATCGCCGCCGAGGTGCTGAAGCGCCACGCGCGGGCCTACCCGCCCGACGGCATCCCGCTGCCGCACCGCACGCTGTCCGGTGGCGGGGAGTACAAGTGGCGCCGCGAGGGCCCGCCGCACCTGTTCGACCCCGAGACCGTGTTCCGGCTGCAGCACGCCACGAGGCAGGGCCGCTACGACGTGTTCAAGCAGTACACGGCGCGAGTGGACGACCAGTCGAAGCGCCTGATGACACTGCGCGGACTGCTGGAGTTCGACGCCGGCCGCGCACCCGTGCCGATCGACGAGGTCGAGCCGGTCAGCGAGATCGTGAAGCGGTTCTCCACCGGAGCGATGAGCTACGGCTCGATCAGCCGGGAGGCGCATGAGACCCTTGCGATCGCGATGAACCGGCTGGGCGGCAAGTCCAACACCGGTGAGGGTGGCGAGGACGTGGACCGGCTCCACGATCCGGAGCGGCGCAGCGCGATCAAGCAGGTCGCGTCCGGCCGGTTCGGAGTGACCAGCGACTACCTGACCAATGCCTCCGACATCCAGATCAAGATGGCCCAGGGCGCCAAGCCCGGCGAGGGCGGCCAGCTGCCCGGCCAGAAGGTGTACCCGTGGGTGGCCAGGACCAGGCACTCGACGCCGGGTGTCGGGTTGATCTCGCCGCCGCCGCACCACGACATCTACTCGATCGAGGATCTCAAGCAGCTCATCCACGACCTGAAGTGCGCCAACCCGAGTGCCCGGGTGCATGTGAAGCTGGTCGCCGAGATCGGCGTCGGTACGGTGGCGGCGGGCGTCTCGAAGGCGAAGGCCGACGTGGTGCTGATCTCCGGCCACGACGGCGGCACCGGCGCGGCGCCGCTGACCTCGCTCAAGCACGCCGGCGGGCCCTGGGAGCTCGGCCTGGCCGAGACCCAGCAGACCCTGCTGCTGAACGGCCTGCGCGACCGGATCGTCGTGCAGGTCGACGGCCAGCTGAAGACCGGCAGGGATGTCGTGATCGCTGCGCTGCTCGGCGCGGAGGAGTTCGGTTTCGCCACCGCACCGCTGGTGGTCTCCGGCTGCGTGATGATGCGGGTCTGCCACCTGGACACCTGCCCGGTGGGCGTGGCCACGCAGAACCCCGACCTGCGGGCCAAGTACAACGGCCACGCGGACTTCGTGGTGAACTTCTTCGAGTTCATCGCCGAGGAGGTGCGGGAGCACCTCGCGGCGCTGGGCTTCCGCTCGATCGAGGAGGCCGTCGGCCGCGTCGAGGCGCTGCGCACGCGGCAGGCCGTCGATCACTGGAAGGCGAAGGGCCTGGACCTCGCCCCGGTCCTGCATCGGGTCGAGCTGGGCGAGGGCGACCCGCTGCACTGCGTGACCACGCAGGACCACGGACTGTCGGAGAAGCTGGACATCCAGTTGCTCGAGATCGCGCGGCCGGCGCTGGAGAACGGTGAGCTGGTTCGTGCGGACCTGACCGTCCGCAACGTGGACCGCACGGTGGGCACGATCCTTGGCCACCACGTGACCAGGGCCACGAACGGTCAGGGCCTGCCGGAGAACACCATCGACCTCACCCTGCGGGGCACCGCGGGGCAGAGCTTCGGAGCGTTCCTGCCGCGCGGGATCACCCTGCGGCTGGTCGGCGATTCCAACGACTACTTCGGCAAGGGCCTCTCCGGCGGCCGACTGATCCTTCGTCCGCACAAGAACGTGCCGTTCGTGGCCGAGGAGCAGATCATTGCCGGCAACGTGATCGCCTACGGCGCCACGAGCGGCGAGTTGTTCATCCGTGGCCAGGTGGGGGAGCGCTTCTGCGTCCGCAACTCCGGCGCGGTCGCCGTCGTCGAGGGCGTGGGCGATCACGCCTGTGAGTACATGACCGGCGGGGAGGTGCTGATCATCGGACCGACCGGACGCAACATCGCGGCGGGCATGTCCGGTGGCGTGGCCTGGGTGCTCGACCTGATGCCGGAGCGCCTGAACAGCGAACTGGTGGACGCGCTGCCACTGGAGGCCGACGACGTCAGCCGCGTCCGGGCCCTGCTCGGCAGGCACGCGGAGGAGACCGGCTCCACGGTGGCAGAGCGTCTGCTCGCTCTGTCGGACGATGAACTACGCGACCGCTTCACCATGTTGATGCCCCGCGACTATGCGCGGGTGCTGAAGGCGAGGGCCGACGCCGAACTCGCCGGGTTGGACGAGGAGACCACGGTCAAGCTGATGATGGAGGCTTCCCATGGCTGATCCCAGAGGGTTCATGACCACCCCGCGCGAGGTCGCGGAGCGGCGTCCGGTGGCCGAGCGGGTGCACGACTGGAGCGAGGTGTACCCGGGCACGCCGGGCAAGGCCGTGCTGCCGATCATCGCCCGGCAGGCGGGGCGCTGCATGGATTGCGGCATCCCGTTCTGTCACCAGGGGTGCCCGCTGGGCAACCTGATCCCGGAGTGGAACGACATGGTCTGGCGTGACGACTGGCGCGGAGCGCTGGAGCGGCTGCACGCCACAAACAACTTCCCCGAGTTCACCGGACGGCTCTGCCCGGCCCCGTGCGAGACGGCCTGCGTGGTGGGGATCAACCGCGACCCGGTCACGATCAAGAACGTCGAGGTGGCGATCATCGACCGCGCCTGGG
>Ga0334882_1002512_pt1 | contig 18530 bp, 19 predicted proteins | sample GraSluR1_MG_5_FD_207226 | JGI IMG/M metagenome (GOLD analysis project Ga0334882, IMG submission 207226) | Sludge microbial communities from methane-producing bioreactor in Wageningen University, Netherlands - Granular Sludge_15_04-R1 | ecosystem: Engineered > Bioreactor > Anaerobic >...
GGTAGGCGTACGCCCACCCCAGCCACCGGCCTGCCCGAGTGTCGGTCCACCCGACCCGCGGAGGAGCGGGCGGGTCGGATCAGTCGGGCGTCGGGGTATCCGGGGCTGCAGGATCAGTGCAGGTCGTCAGACCGCCACAGCCGGGCGCAGGCGGCCAGATCCTCCGCCATCGTCTGCATCCGGGCCGCCTGGATCGCGGCCTCCGCACCCGACGACACGTCGGCGCGCCCCGCGGCCACGACATGGCAGAAGGCCGCGGCGCGCTCCAGGGCGATGGCGAAGTCGCCGTCGAAGACCCCGCGCAGGATCTCGTCGGTCACCCGGCGCACCTCGTCGGGTCCGGTCGGATCGCCGGCCCCGGCGACCACGTGGTTCGGCTCGGTGAACCGGATGCCGGCCGCGTACTCCCGGGCCGCACCGTACGGATCGGTGAGCACCCAGGTGTGCAGCACGTACAGCCGCCACAGGGCACCGGGCAGCGTACGTGCCGGGCGTCGGGCCCACAGATCGGCGAGGGTGTCCAACCCGATCTGGTCGACCAGGGCCACCAACCGTTCGGTCACCGCGGGGTCGTCCGTCGCCCGCCCCGCATGCAACAGCACCGCGGCGGACTCGTGTGCGGCATGCAGGGCCTCGATGGGATCGGTCCGCCCACCGAGAGCCTCCAGGGCGGCCGGGGGGAGGAACCCGGGCCGGCGCGGTCTGCGGTCGTCTGTCACCCGTCCAGGCTAATAGCGATGGTCCGCCGGTGCGGGCCGACCGACAGGATCCTCGCCGGCACGGATCCCGGATGACCTCGGGACGGACGACCCGGGACGGAACGACCTCGGCGCCGGATCCTCACGACGCCGATCCTCTACGCTGGGGCACCATGACCGCACACCACGACCACCTGCTCGGCGACACGAACCACGAGTTCGCCGAGGACGACGGCTCGGCACCCGAGGGACTGCGCGACGTGATGGCCGCCGCCGGCACCGGTGACCGGGACGCCTACCTGCAGGCGGTCGTCGACCTGTGCCTGTCGCGGCTGCTCGTCCCGATCGTCTCTAGCGGGGAGAATCTCCGGCCGGAGGGCCCCGACCCCGATCGGCACGCCGAGATGTCCGCGGTCCTGCTGCAGCAGGCGGACGGCGCCAAGGCGATGCTGGCGTTCACCGGGGTGGACTCGCTGGCCGCCTGGAACCCGGCCGCGCGCCCGATCCCCGCCACCCTGGACCGGGTGGCCGAGGCCGCGGTGATGTCGGGCGCCGGCACGCTGTTGATCGACCTGCAGGGCCCGGTCCCGATGGCGCTCGAGGAGCCACTGCTCACCAACCTCGGCCGTGGCCGTCGGCTGGTCCGGCTGGAGGAGGGCTTCGGCTGGCTGGCCACCCGTGATGAGGGTGAGCCGGGCGAGGGGGAACTGGGCCAGGACCGGTCGGGCGGTGAGCACCGCGATTAGGGAATCCTCGCCCCCTTCGCTACACTGGACGCCGACCGATCCGGCTGCCTGCCGGATCCACAAGCGGGGACCTGATCTCCCACCCGTACGATGCCCCCGGCCTCCGGGCCGGGCACCAGTCGTCGGGTAGGTCGTATGGATGCGGAGCCATCACCCACCGTTCCGGGTGCACGCCCCGCGGTATCATGCGTTCCTTCAGGGCCTCGCGATGGCGGGGCCTTCGTCGTATCCCCGGGTCGAAACCCTGCGAGTACCGCGAATTTGGAGGAAGCATCAGCACTGAACCGCGCATCAATGAGCGCATCCGTGTCCCTGAGGTCCGACTTGTCGGCCCGAACGGAGAACAGGTGGGCATCGTACGCATCGAAGATGCCATGCGATTGGCCCGCGAATCGGAGCTCGATCTCGTCGAGGTGGCCCCTCAGGCCAAGCCGCCCGTGGTCAAGCTCATGGACTACGGCAAGTTCAAGTACGAGAACGCTCAGAAGGAGCGCGAGAACCGTCGCAATCAGTCGAACGCCCTCGTCAAGGAGATGAAGCTTCGGCCGAAGATCGACGACCACGACTACGAGACCAAGAAGGGTCACGTGGTCCGCTTTCTCAAGGGTGGCGACAAGGTCAAGATCACCATCATGTTCCGGGGTCGTGAGCAGAGCCGACCGGAGCTGGGGTTCAACCTGCTCCGCCGGCTGGCCGGCGACGTCGAGGAGTTCGGCACCATCGAGTTCCCTCCCAAGCAGGAGGGACGGAACATGCTGATGATCCTGGCCCCGACGCGCAAGAAGACGCAGGCGCGCGTCGAGCACGAGAAGGACAAGGAACGGAAGGCCGCCGAGCGCGCGGCCGACGTAGAACTCGAGCGTGAGGAGCAGGCCGCCTCACGTGCGCGGGCCGACGAGGTCCAGAAAAAGAAGAAGAAGGGTCCGGCCGACAACATGGACCCCGATATCGACCTGTGATCGCCGCAGGGCGATAGAAACGGAGCACAAACGATGCCGAAGATGAAGACGCACTCCGGTGCCAAGAAGCGGTTCAAGCTGACGGGTTCCGGCAAGGTCATGCACCGCCGGGCCGGGAAGATGCACCTCAACGAGCACAAGCCCACCAAGCGCACCCGCCGGCTGACCGGCGACTCGGTGCTGCCGACGGGCGACGCCGCGAAGGCCAAGAAGCTGCTCGGCAAGTGAGCGTCCCCCACCCTGACTCTGTGAACTGAAGGAGATACCACCATGGCACGCGTCAAGCGTTCGGTGAACGCCCACAAGAAGCGTCGTGAGGTCCTGGACCGGGCGTCCGGCTACCGCGGTCAGCGCTCGCGCTCCTACCGCAAGGCGAAGGAGCAGCTGCTCCACTCCGGCGTCTACAGCTTCCGCGACCGTCGCGCCAAGAAGGGCGACTTCCGCAAGCTGTGGATCCAGCGCATCAACGCCGCCGCCCGCGCCGAGGGCATGACCTACAACCGCTTCATCTCCGGCCTGAAGAACGCCGGCATCGAGGTGGACCGCAAGATGCTCGCCGAGCTGGCCGTCAGCGACGCCCCGGCGTTCGCCAAGCTGGTCCAGGTCGCCAAGGACAACCAGCCGGCCGCCGAGCCGACCGCGGAGACCGTCGCCGCCTGATGTCCCCGGCCGCGATCATCCCGGCCGTCCGATGACGCCGGCAGAGCACCGACCGGCCGGACCGCAGGAGCCCTCCGGGGCCCGGGTCCGGTCGGTCCGTCGTCTCACCACCCGTAAGCACCGCGAGGAGGACGGCCAGTTCCTCGCGGAAGGCCGCCAGGCGGTGCGGGAGGCGGTGGCGTACGGGGAGGTGGTCGCCGTCTGGGTCGACCACGACCTGGCCGACCGACATGCCGACCTGCTCACCCTCGCCCGGGAGCACGACGTGGCGGTGTACGAGGTGGGGTCCCGCCTGATCGCCGCACTGAGCGACACCGTCACCCCGCAGGGGATCGTCGCCCAGGTGACCACGCCCGTCGCGACCCTCGACGACGTGCTGGCGGCGGCGCCCAGGTTGGTGCTGGTCTGCGCGCAGATCCGCGATCCCGGCAATCTCGGTGCCGTGGTCCGCGTCGCCGACGCGTTCGGTGCCGAGGCCGTCGTCTGCACCAGGGGCTCGGTCGACTGGACCAACCCGAAGGTCGTCCGGGCCAGCGTCGGATCGGTCTTCCACCTGCCGATCGTCGCCGGCGTCGGCCTCGGCGAGGTCACCGGACGGTTGCGGGAGGCCGGGCTGCAGGTGCTCGCTGCCGACGGCGGGGGAGCCGACCTGCAGGACTATGCCGCTGACGGCCGGCTCGCCCGCCCGACCGCCTGGGTGATGGGCAACGAGGCCTGGGGCCTGCCCGCCGAGGATGCGGCGCTCGCCGACACCGTGGTGGGCGTGCCGATCTGGGGTCGGGCCGAGAGCCTCAACCTCGCCACCGCCGCGGCGGTCTGCCTGTGGAGCACCGCGTCGGCGCAGCGCGCCGCGGACTGACGGCGGGTGCCCGAATCGCCGGACCCTGAGCCCGGTGCCCTGCGGCGCAGGTCTCTGCGGTGCCGGCCCGCGATCGGGCGGCCGGTGCGTCGGTCAGCCGTTGTTGTTGTCGGTGTTGTTGCCGTTGAGTCCGGGGATCTGTGGCAGCCGGAAGCTCGGGAAGCTGCTCGGCAGCTGGATCGGCGCCGAGACGCTCGGCAGCCGGGTGGGGATCTGGGTGGGCACGTTGATCACCGGGGTGCGGGTCACCGTCGTGGTGGTGGTCGCGGTGACCGTGGCTGTCACCGTGGGTCCCGGTTCCGGCGTACGGGTCGCGTCCCGGACGGCCGCGGCGAAGCCCATCACCACCAGCCCGATGACGATGCCCAGGGCCAGCATCAGCCGCGCGCGGCCTCGGCCCGGCCGCCCGTTCCGGGGAGCGGGTGGGGTCTCCGGCGGCTGTGCCGGTGGCTGCTGCCCCGGCTGAGGGGAGTACGGTTGTTGGCCGTAGGGCTGGGAGTCGTACGACTGGGGGCCGTACGCCTGGGCCTGTTGCCGGGCCACGTAGTCCGCGTCGTAGAAGCTGTGCCGCACCTCCCGGTACGGCTGGTCATCGGTGCCCTCGTGATAGCTGGGAAGCCGGCCGGTGTCCGCCTCGTCCGCAGCGGAATAGGCGCGGGTCGGGTCCGCCCCGACCTGGCCTGGCATGCCCTGGCCTGTCGGGCCCGGACCGTAGGCGCGGGTGGCCTGGTCCGAGCCGCCGAAGACATGCGTCTGCTGCTCGCCACCGACGGGTCGTGCCAAGTCGTCGCCGGCGGGCGCGCCGGGGGAGCGATAAGGCTCGCCGAAGGCCTGTGTCGGCTGGTCGTCCTGACCCATGTCGCCTCCTGTGGGACGGTCACCTCGACGGTACTGGCGGGCGGGTGCGCAGACAAACCCCGGGCGGTCGGCCCGTGGTGGATGCGCACCCCTTTCCGTCGAACAGGTGAACGAATATACTGGCGGTGTGTTGCAGCCGACGTTGCTCGATTCCGTCCAGGAGCCCACTCCCGGCCCGCTGGGCCAGGGCTCCCGTCGGCTGTCGCTGGGGGAGGGAGCCTGGGTCGACCTGCGCCTGGGATGGCTGGCCGGGGCGGAATCGCTGTTCGAGGCGCTGCTGACCGACGTCGACTGGCGCGCCGAACGCCGCCGGATGTACGACGCTCTGGTGGACGTGCCGCGGCTCACCCGGTACTACGCCGCGGAGGATGAGCTCCCGCATCCGGCACTGGCGGTCTGCCGGCAGGCGCTCAGTGCCCACTACCGCCGCGAACTGGGTGAGGACTTCGTCACCGTGGGGCTGTGTCTCTATCGGGACGGCCGGGACTCGGTCGCCTGGCACGGCGATCGGACCGGGCGCTCCGCCACCGAGGACACCATGGTGGCGATCCTGGCGCTGGGTGATCCCCGGCCGCTGCTGCTGCGCCCGCACGGCGGTGGCCCGTCCCGGGCCGTTCCGGCCGGCCACGGCGACCTGCTGGTGATGGGCGGCAGCTGCCAGCGCACCTGGGACCACTGCATCCCGAAGACCCGCCGGCCGGTAGGCCCGCGCATCTCGGTGCAGTTCCGTCCCGCCGGCGTCCGCTGATCGCCTTCGTGGTCGCCCCGATCCCACCGGTTCGCCGCCTGTGCCGCCGCCTTCTAGACTTGGCCGGGGCGTCGGCAGGGTGCCGGGGCCGTACGGAACGCGAGGGGAGCCCATGTCAGGGCCGAACACGAACTATGACCCGGTGGAGACCACGCCGCTGCAGTCGGGGGCGCTCGAGCAGATGGTTGCCGAGGCCAAGGCGGCGTTCGCCGGGGCGGTGTCCGTCGCCGATCTCAAGGCGGCGCGCATCGCCCACACCGGAGACCGTTCGCCGCTCGCCCTGGCCAACCGTGAGATCGGTGCCCTCCCGCCGCAGGCCCGCAAGGAGGCCGGTCAGCGGATCGGCAAGGCCCGCGGTGAGGTCAACAAGGCGCTCAAGGCCCGCGAGGAGATCGTCCGCGCCGCCGAACTGGAGCGCGTCCTCACCGAGGAACGGGTGGACGTCACCCTTCCGGTGGAGCTGGCGCCGACCGGCGCCGTGCACCCGATCACCGGCCTGATGGACCGGGTCGCCGAGGTCTTCGTGGCGATGGGCTGGGAGATCGCCGAGGGGCCCGAGGCGGAGGCCGAATGGGTCAACTTCGATGCCCTCAACCTGCACCCCGACCATCCCGCCCGGCAGATGCAGGACACCCTCTACCTGGCCCCGGTGGAGAACAACACCCTGCTGCGCACCCACACCTCGCCGGTGCAGGTGCGGACGATGCTCGACCGCGAACCCCCCATCTACGTGATCTGCCCGGGCAAGGTCTACCGGGCAGACGAACTGGACGCGACCCACGTGCCCGTCTTCCACCAGGTCGAGGGCCTGTGCGTCGACAAGGGCATCACCTTCGCCCACCTGCGCGGCACCCTGGAGCACTTCGCCCGGGCGATGTTCGGCGAGGTGAAGACCCGGATGCGCCCGAACTACTTCCCGTTCACCGAGCCGAGCGCCGAGGTCGACCTGGAGTGTTTCGTCTGCCACGGTGAGTCCGTCGGCAACCCCGACCGTCCCTGCCGGACCTGCAACTCCGAGGGCTGGATCGAATGGGGCGGCTGCGGCGTCGTCAACCCGCGGGTGCTGCGTGCCGCCGGGGTCGACCCGGAGGTGTACTCCGGCTTCGCCTTCGGCATGGGCATCGAGCGGACCCTGATGTTCCGCAACGACGCCACCGACATGCGCGACATGATCGAGGGCGACGCCCGCTTCAGCCGTTCTCTCCTGGGAGGTGCCCGATGAAGGCCCCGCTGTCCTGGCTGCGCGAGTACGTCGCGCTGCCCGAGGCCCTCGAGGCCCGCGAGCTCGCCGAGGAACTCGTCACGTACGGCCACGAGGTCGAGCAGATCGAAGAAGCCGGTGCCGACGTCACCGGCCCGGTCGTGGTCGGCCGGGTGTTGGACCTGGAGAAGAACCCGCAGAAGAACGGCAAACTGATCAACTGGTGCCACGTCGACGTCGGGGAGCACAACGACCCGCAGACCGGCAACCGCGGCATCATCTGCGGCGCGCATAACTTCGTCGCCGGCGATCTGGTCGTGGTGGCGCTGCCCGGCGCGGTGCTGCCCGGCGACTTCGCCATCTCCGCCCGCAAGACGTACGGGCACCTCTCCGACGGGATGATCTGCTCCTCCGCCGAGCTCGGTCTCGGCGACGACGGCGGCCACGGGATCATCGTGCTCGGCCCGACCGACGACGAGGGCGATCCGTTGGTCCCCGGCCAGGACGCCAAGCCGCTGCTGCACCTGCGCGAGGATGTCCTCGACATCGCCGTCACCCCCGACATGGGCTACTGCCTGTCCATCCGTGGCCTGGCCCGGGAGTCCGCTGAGGCGACCGGCTCGGCGTTCACCGACGTCATCGACCGCGATGTCCCCGCCCCGAGCGATGCAGGCTTCCCGGTCACCGTGGCCGATCCCGACGGCTGCCCGGTCTTCGTCGCGCTGCGCCTCACCGGCTTCGACCCGGCCGCCCCGAGCCCGCGGTGGATGCAGCGTCGGCTCACCCTGTCCGGCATGCGACCCATCTCGCTCGGCGTCGACGTCACCAACTACGTGATGCTCGAGACCGGCCAACCGCTGCACGCGTACGACGCCGCCACGCTGCGCGGCGGCATCGTGGTGCGCCGGGCGCGGGCCGGGGAGACGATGACCACCCTCGACGGCGTCGTCCGGGCCCTCGACCCGGGTGACCTGCTGATCACCGACGACTCCGGGCCGATCGGTCTGGCCGGCGTGATGGGCGGGGAACACACCGAACTGCGCGACACCACCGACGAGATCATCCTCGAGTCGGCGAACTTCGACATGCTGTCGATGGCCCGTACCTCGCGCCGCCACGGCCTCGCCTCCGAGGCCGCCCGCCGCAACGAGCGGGGGGTCGACCCGAACGCGGCGTACGCCGCCGCCCACCGCGCCGCGGCCCTGCTGGTCGAGTACGGCGGCGCCACCCTGGACCCCGCCGAGACGATCGTCGGTGCCGTGCCCGCGATGCCGGTGCAGACCATCGACCTCGACCTGCCGGCCCGGATCCTCGGCACCGACGTGTCCGAGGAGGCGACGATCCGCTACCTGACCGGCGGCGGCACCGGTGTCGAGCGGGACGGTGACCGGCTCACCCTCACCCCGCCGACCTGGCGCCCGGACCTGGTCGACCCGTACGACTACGTCGAGGAGGTCGGCCGCAAGGTCGGCCTGGACACCATCGAAGGGGCACTGCCGCCGGCCCCGTCCGGACGCGGCTTCACGCCGTCCCAGCGGGCCCGGCGCGCTCTCGACGTGGTGCTGCCCGCGGCCGGCTACACCGAGGTGCTGAGCTTCCCGTTCGTCGCCGACGTCGATCTGGACAAGCTGGGTGTGCCCGCCGGTGATCCGCGCCGCGACCTGGTCCGGCTCGCCAATCCGCTGTCCGACGTCCAGCCGGCGATGCGGTCCACGCTGCTGCCCGGGCTGTTCGGTGCGGTGGCGCGGAACACCTCCCGCGGCCTCGACGACCTGGCCCTGTACGAGCAGGGCGAGGTGTTCCGCGGCGTCGAGCGTCCCGCTGCTCCCAGGCTCCCGGTCGACCACCGGCCCAGCGATGCGGAGATCGCGCAGCTGCGGGCCGCCCTGCCCGACCAGCCGCGGCACCTCGGCTGTGTCCTGGCCGGCGACTGGCGGCGGGCCGGCTGGGCCGGACCGGCCGAGCCGGTCACCTGGGTGCACGCGGTGCACTTCGCCGAGACCGCGGCCGCGGCGCTGGGGCTCACGCTGGCCCGGTCGGCCGCCGTTCGCGCCCCGTGGCATCCGGGTCGCTGTGCCGAGCTGTCGGTGGACGGACGGGTCGTCGGGCACGCCGGCGAGCTGCACCCGGCGGTCTGTGAGGCTTTCGGCCTGCCGGCCCGCACCTGCGCCGCCGAGCTGGACCTCGACCTGCTGATCGACCTGGCCCCCACCGGTGGCTCGGTCGCCGAGATCTCCACCCACCCGGTGGCCAAGGAGGACGTCGCGCTGGTCGTCGACAGCACCGTCCCCGCGGCGGCGGTCGAGGCCGCCTTGGTGCGCGGTGCCGGGGAGTTGCTCGAATCGGTGCGGCTGTTCGACATCTACGAGGGCGAGCAGATCCCGGCCGGCAAGAAGTCGCTGGCGTACGCCCTGCGGTTCCGCGCCGCGGATCGCACCCTGAAGGACAAGGAGGCGATCGCCGCCCGGGACGCCGCCGTGGCCGCCGCCACCGAGCTGGGGGCGGTGCTGCGGTCATGACCCTCACGACCAGGCCCGGCCGATGACTCTCGCGATCAGGATCGCCTGGCTGGTCTACGGGCTCTACGCCCTGCTGCTGGCCGTCGGGAGCTTCTCCTTCAGCCTGTGGGCGGCCCTGGCCTTCTGGGGTGCCGCGGTCGGCGTCGTGGCGTACTTCCTGGCGCGCAGTGTCACCGGGGCGTACGTCGCGGCGGCCCTGATCGCCATCGGCCCGCTGGTGATCAACGTCACCAGCCGGTCCCCGGTGTTCGGTGTGGTCTATCTGGTGCTCAACGCCTTCCTGGCGATGGTGATGGGCTGGTTGGCGTACGTCGCCCGTCGCCGTGCCGACGCTGCGCGCTACTGACCCTCGTTCGCGGTGCCAGCTCCCGCTCTGAACGATTGCGCCGCGGCCAGACCCTCCCGGCGGTACTCAGACTCGCGCGCCGACCGCCGCGACGATGGCGTGCACGTCGAGTCCTCGCTTCGGGGTTTGGGATGTCCGCATCAGGGGTGGACCATGGCACCCGTGATTGAGATGTCCGACGTGAGCGTCGTGGTGGGCGGTGTGACGCTTCTTGCGAAGACATCGATCGGCGTCGAAGCCGGCCAGGCCCTTGTTGTCCGCGGCCGGAACGGTACAGGAAAGTCGACGCTGTTGCGCGTCCTCGCCGGTAAGCGTCGGCCGTCGACCGGGACCGTGACGATCGCGGGCGCACCGGTGGCGAGGCGTGATCGAGCATTCCGGAGCAGGGTCTGCACGATGATCGGGCTCCCGCCGTTCGCCCCCGACCTGACCGTGAAGGACCATGTGGCGCTGGTGGCGGCGACCTGGATGGCCGACGCCGATGAGGCGTCGGTGGTGAGCCAGAACGTCATGGGTGCGTTGGGGCTGGAGGAGTTGGGGACGAGGTACCCGCACGAGCTGTCCTCGGCCCAGACACAGTTGTTCGGCCTCGGTCTGGCGTTGGCCCGTCCGTTCGACGTGTTGATCCTCGACGAGCCGGAGCAACGACTGGATTCCGTCTGGCTGGCCGTCGTGACGGACACCCTCGTGAAGCTCCGCGACGATGGCGCCACGCTGGTGGTCGCCTCCCACAGCCCGGCACTCACCGAGCGGCTGGCGGACCGGACCCTGGAACTGGGCGCGGTCGTATGAATCGGTCCGTGGCCGCTCAGCGCGTCTGGCGGGCTCGTTCGCCGCGGTCGGTGGCGGACCGCGCCTACATCGTCTACGCCGCGGTCCTAGTGGCGTTCGTCCTGGTCTCGCCGGTCGCTCGGGCGATTTGGGTGGGCATCACCACGCCCTCAGCCGTTGTGGTCCTGACCTCGCCGGTTCTGCCGACAGCCGTGGCGTACGGAGTCCTTGTGCTGTGGATCGTCGCACTGGCCGCCGGGCCCATGCGGGGGCCTGCGCTGCTGCCGACGTTCCTGAGCTGGTCCCTCGGCGGCAGCGATGTGCCCCGTCGGAGGAGCCACCGGGGTCCGCTCGTGCTCTCGTTCTCGGCCCTGGTCGCCCTGACCGCGCTCGCCGCCGTTCTCCCCGCGGGGAGTCTGCTGAGCCATGGCCTGGTGACTCTCCGCTCCGCAGCGATGTTTGTCCTGGCCGGAGCAGAGGCCGGTGCCATCACCTTCGGGCTGTGGCTGGCGGCGCAGGTCTCGCCGAGGGGAGGCTCTGCGGGCGGCGCCGCATTGGTCGGTCTGGGCATCGTCGGCACGGTGATCCCACAAGTCGGCGGCGTCCTGCCCTGGACGTGGGTGGCATCCACGTATCCGAGCGCGACCGCCGCACCGGGGTCTCTCATCCCGGTAGGGCTGGGGATGCTGATGATGGTCGTGGTGGCGATCGCGATGACCGGGCTGGAGCGGCTCGGCACCGACGACCTCGTCGCTCAGGCGACGCAATGGGAGATGGCGCGCACCAGGGCGATGACGCTCGACCTGGACGCAGCGTCCGCGACCTACCGCGTGACGCCCTCGATCGGACGATCCGTCCGCGCGGTGCCGCGCACCCGCAGTCTGCTGTCAGTGTTCGTCATCCGTGGCCTCGTCGGGGCGCTGCGTACGCCCGGGCGGTTCATCATCGGGACCGCGACGATCGTCGTCGCCGGGTTCTTGATGGCCGATGCTCTGCAACCCTCCGGTCGTGGCGGGATCCTCGGTGCCGCCGCGGGCCTGCTGCTCTACCTCGGTCTGGGCCCACTGACCGACGGGCTCCGCCACGCCGCCAGGGTCGTGTCCAGCTCTCAGTTTTACGGCGTCAGCGACGAAGTGTTGATGGCCCTGCACGCCGTGATGCCGCTGGTCGTCGGCGCGGTCGCGAGCACTGTCGGCGCAGCACTGCTCCCGGGAGGCCCGCAGCCCATGGCGATCGCGGTCGCCGTACTCGCCACCGTGATGAGCCTCGGGGTACGCGTCGGCAATGCCCTCAAGGGTCCGTTACCCTCGGTGCTCCTCACTCCCGCACCGACCGCGTTGGGTGACCCCATGCCGTTCGTCCAGCTCCTTTGGGCCATGGACAGCATCGTGCTGGCGCTCCTGGTGGGGCTGTCCGTGGCTTCCGTACGGCTCGGCACCACGTCTGTGGTCGGGGTCGTGACCGTGGTGGCGGCCATGACGTGGTTCCGGTGGAACCGGCGCCCTTGAGGTGACGTGCTGCGGCCAGGCCCTCGGGGTCGTACGCGGATCGTGACGGGCGACCGAGTGCATTTGAGCACCACCAGGAGGGCCTGGCGATCCGTCCGAAGCGATCCAAGCCCACGTGAGCCCCACGCAGGCTCCACGAGCGTGTTCCCGGATCATTGCGCATACCCATGCAGCCTGTGGCATAGTTATGCGCATGTCATTGCGTGTAGCTGTCGCCGGGTGCACCGGGTACGCCGGCGGAGAGGTCCTCCGCCTGCTGCTCGGCCACCCCGACGTCGAGATCGGGACCCTCACGGCCGGTTCGTCGGCCGGCTCGACGCTGGGGGAGCACCAGCGTCACCTCACCCCGCTCGCCGACCGGCGGATCGAGGACACCACTGTCGAGGCGCTGCGCGGACATGACGTCGTCTTCCTCGCGCTGCCGCACGGTAGCTCCGGCGCGGTGGCCGCCCAGCTCGACCCCGGCACCGTGGTGGTCGACTGCGGCGCCGACTTCCGGCTCGAGGACCCGCTGGCCTGGGAGACGTTCTACGGCAGCCCGCACGCCGGCACCTGGCCGTACGGCCTGCCGGAGCTGCCCGGCCAGCGCGAGGTGCTCGCCGCCACCAAGCGGATCGCGGTGCCCGGCTGCTATCCGACCGGCGCCACCCTGGCGCTGCTGCCGGCGCTGACCGCCGGCCTGGTCGACGGCCACGACGTCGTCGTGGTGTCGGCCTCGGGCACCTCGGGGGCCGGCAAGTCGCCCAAGCCGCATCTGCTCGGCTCGGAGGTGATGGGCTCCACCAGCGCGTACGGCGTCGGCGGCGTGCATCGCCACACCCCGGAGATCCTGCAGAACATGGCGCGCCTCGGGGCGACCCATCCCAGCCTGTCCTTCACCCCGCTGCTGGTGCCGATGCCCCGCGGCATCCTCTCCACGGTCACCGCGCCGATCCGGGGCGTCAGCGCCGACGAGGCATACGAGGCGTACGCCGCCGCCTACGCCGACGAGCCGTTCGTCCATGTCCTGCCGAAGAACACCTGGCCTGCCACCGCGTCGATCGTCGGGTCCAATGTGGTCCACGTCAACGTCACTGTCGACGAGGCCGCCGGCCGGCTCGTCGCCGTGTCGGCGATCGACAACCTCACCAAGGGCACCGCCGGTGGTGCCATCCAGTCCATGAACCTGGCCTGCGGTCTGCCCGAGACCACCGGCCTCCCGCTGATCGGAGTCGCCCCGTGAGTGTCACCGCCGCCCAAGGATTCACCGCCACCGGCATCGCCGCCGGGATCAAGGTTTCCGGCCGCAAGGATCTCGCTCTGGTCCGCAACACCGGTCCCCGCTTCGACGCCGCCGGCGTCTTCACCTCCAACCGGATCTGCGCCGCCCCGGTCATCTGGTCGCGGCAGGCCGTCGCCGACGGCCGGATCGACGCCGTCGTCCTCAACTCCGGCGGCGCCAACGCCTGCACCGGCGCCGAGGGCTTCGCCGACGCGCACCGCACCGCCGAGAAGGTGGGTGAGGAGCTCGGGATCTCCGCCGGCGACGTGGTGGTGTGCTCGACCGGCCTGATCGGGGTCCGGTTGCCGATGGACCCGCTGCTCACCGGGATCGGGACCGCCGCGGCGGGGCTCACCGCCGACGGCGGCCTGGCCGCCGCCGAGGCGATCATGACCACCGACACCCGGCCCAAGCAGGCCGTCCGTACGGTCGACGGCTGGACCGTCGGCGGGATGGCCAAGGGCGCCGGCATGCTGGCGCCCGGGCTGGCCACCATGCTGGTGGTGATCACCACCGACGCCGTCGTCCCGGCCGAGCAACTGCAGCCGGCGCTGCGGGAGGCGACCCGGCTGACCTTCGACCGGCTCGACTCCGACGGCTGCATGTCCACCAACGACACCGTGGTGGCGCTCGCCTCCGGCGCGTCCGGCCTCACCCCCGATCCCGCCGCATTCCAGGCCGCGCTCACCGAGGTCTGCCACGACCTGGGTCAGCAGCTGATCGGTGACGCCGAGGGTGCCAGCCACGACATCGCCGTCCGGGTGGTCCACGCCGCCTCCGAGCCCGACGCCGTCCAGGTGGCCCGTTCGATCACCGGCTCCAACCTCTTCAAGTGCGCGATCTTCGGCAACGACCCCAACTGGGGCCGGGTGCTCTCCGCGCTGGGCACGACCTCGGCGGCGTACCGGCCCGACCAGGTCGACGTGGCGTTCAACGGCGTGATGGTCTGCCGCGGCGGTGCCATCGGCGAACCGCGCGAGCTGGTGGATCTGCACCCGCGGGCGGTGGAGGTGCTGGTGGACCTGCATGCCGGGGACGTCGAGGCCACCGTCTGGACCAACGACCTGACGTACGACTACGTCAAGGAGAACGCGGAGTACTCCTCATGAGCGAGGCGATCGACGCCCTGACGCTGACCGACAAGGCGTCCATCCTGATCGAGGCGCTGCCGTGGATCGACCGCTACACCGGCCGGACCATCGTGATCAAGTACGGCGGCAACGCGATGATCAACGAGGACCTCCAGCGGGCCTTCGCCGAGGACATCGTCTTCCTGCGCCGCTGCGGCGTACGCCCCGTCGTGGTGCACGGTGGCGGTCCGCAGATCTCGGCGATGCTCAAGCGACTGGAGATCCCCTCGGAGTTCCGCGGCGGGTTCCGGGTGACGACACCGGAGACGATGGATGTCGTCCGGATGGTGCTGATGGGCCAGGTCGGCCGCGAGCTGATCGGGCTGGTCAACCAGCACGGCCCGCTGGCGGTCGGCTCCTCCGGTGAGGACGCCGGGCTGTTCCGGGCCGAACGGCGCACCGCCAGCGTCGACGGCGAGCCGGTCGACCTCGGCCTGGTCGGCGACGTGGTGCACGTCCGGCCGCGGGCGATCCAGGACCTGATCGACGCCGGGCGCATCCCGGTGGTCGCCACGGTCGCGCCGGACGACAACGGCCAGGTGCTCAATGTCAACGCCGACACCGCCGCCTCGGCCCTGGCCGTCGCGCTCAAGGCGGACAAGCTGGTGATGCTCACCGACGTCGAGGGCCTCTACCGCGACTGGCCGAACAGCGAGGAGATCATCACCGAGATCACCGCCTCCGAACTCGAGGCGATGCTGCCCGAGCTCGCCTCGGGGATGGTCCCGAAGATGGAGGCCTGCCTGCGGGCCGTCCGCGGCGGGCTGAACCGGGCGACGGTGATCGACGGCCGAGTGCCGCACGCGCTGCTGCTGGAGATCTTCACCGACGCCGGCATGGGCACCATGGTCGTCGCGGACAAGGAGAACATCGATGACTGAGCCGATTGAGATGACAACGACGACCGGGACGGCTGCGACAACCGGGACGGCTGCGACGACCGGACAGGCCGAGTGGCTGGACCGCTACGACACCGCCTACATGCACAACTTCGGCGCGCCGGCGCGGGTACTGGTCCGGGGGGAGGGCTGCCGGGTGTGGGACGCCGACGGCCGCGAGTACCTCGACCTGCTGGCCGGGATCGCGGTCAACTCGCTGGGCCACGCCCACCCCGACGTCGTCGCGGCGGTCAGCGACCAGATCGCCACCGTCGCCCATATCTCGAACCTCTTCACCAGCCCCTGGCAGGTCGAGCTGGCCGAGCGTCTCGACACCATGGTCACCGGGAACGCCCCCGGCACGCCGGCCCGGGTGTTCCTGTGCAACTCCGGCTCGGAGGCCAACGACACCGGTTTCAAGCTCACCCGGCGTACCGGCCGGACGAAGATCGTCGCGATGGAGGGCTCCTTCCACGGACGGACCCTCGGGGCGGTCAGCCTGACCTCGAAGGCCGCCTACCGCGCGCCGTTCGAGCCGCTGCCGGGTGGCGTCGTCTTCGTGCCGTACGGCGACGAGGCCGCGCTGGCCGAGGCCGTCGACGACGAGACCGCGGCAGTCGTGCTGGAGACCATCCAGGGCGAGAGCGGCATCATCGCCGCCCCCGACGACTTCCTCCGCGCCGCCCGCCGGATCACCGACCGGCACAGTGCCCTGCTGTGGGTCGACGAGGTGCAGACCGGCATCGCCCGCACCGGCGAGTGGCTGTCCTACCTGCCCTCCGGGATCACCCCCGACGTGGTCACCCTCGCCAAGGGCCTGGGGGCCGGCATCCCGATCGGTGCCTGCATCGCCACCGGCCCGGCCGCCGACCTGCTCGGCCCCGGCTCGCACGGCTCGACCTTCGGCGGCAACCCGCTCGCCTCGCGCGCCGGACTGACCGTCCTCGACGTGATCGAGCGCGACGGGCTGCTGGCGCATGTGCGGGCGATGGGCGACCACCTCGCTGCGGGCGTGCTGGCTCTCGGCCATCCCGACATCGTCGAGGTGACCGGTGCCGGCCTGCTGCGTGGCATCGTCCTGGCCCGCGACATCGCCCCGGCAGTGACCGACCGGGCCCTGGCGGCCGGCTTCCTGATCAACGCGCCCCGCGCCAACCGGCTGCGGATCGCCCCGCCACTCATCATCACCCCCGCGGAGATCGACGCGTTCGTCGCCGTCCTCCCGACTCTCCTGGAAGGCTGCTGACATGACCCTGCGCCACTTCCTCGCCGACGACGACCTGACCGCTGAGGAGCAGGCGGGTGTCCTCGACCTCGCCGCCGCCCTCAAGGCCGACCCGACCGCCAGCCGCCCCTTCGAGGGACGTACGGTCGCGGTGATCTTCGACAAGTCCTCCACCCGCACCCGGGTCTCCTTCGAGGTCGGCATCACCGAGCTCGGCGGTCACCCGATGATCATCGACGGCGCGTCGTCCCAGATGGGCCGCGGCGAGTCGATCGCCGACACCGCCCGGATCATCGGCCGCCACGTCGCCGCGATCGTGTGGCGCACGGCCGGCCAGGAACGGATCGAGGAGATGGCGGCATACGCCGGTGTCCCGGTCGTCAACGCGCTCACCGACCAGTACCACCCGTGCCAGATCCTCGCCGACCTGCAGACGATCCGGGAACACAAGGGCGACACCCGCGGCCTCACCTTCAGCTACGTCGGCGACGCGGCGAACAACATGGGCAACTCGTACGCCCTCGGGATGGCGCTGGCGGGGATGCACGTCCGGCTCGCCGGGCCGGAGGGCTACCTGCCCGACCCGGAGGTCGTCGCCCGTGCCGAGCGGATCGCCGCCACCACCGGCGGCAGCATCACCGTCACCACCGATGCCCGCGCCGCGGCGGAGGGCAGCGACGTGATGGTCACCGACACCTGGGTGTCGATGGGGATGTCCGGCGAGGGCCGGGAGACGGTGTTCCGGCCCTACCAGATCAACCGGGAGCTGATGGCGCTGGCCGACAAGGACGCGATCGTCCTGCACTGTCTGCCGGCCTACCGCGGCAAGGAGATCACCGCCGAGGTGCTCGACGGGCCGCAGTCGGTGATCTGGGACGAGGCGGAGAACCGCCGCCATGCGCAGAAGGCCGTGCTCGACCTGCTCGCCGCGGCCGCCGGCCTGCCGGGCACCGTGTCGACCGCCGGATCGCCGGACCCCGCGTCGGCAGGGTCCGCGGCGCCGGCCGGGCGGGCCGGCCGGCACTGACACCGCAGCCGAGACCGTGCCGATGACCGAGGTCTCCCGATGAACGAGCCCGCCCGGGTGCCGCTGACCAAGACGGCACGCCAGTCCCGGATCCGCCAGCTGCTCACCGCCCGTCCGGTCTCCTCGCAGACCCAGCTGGCCGACCTGCTCGGCGCCGACGGTCTGGTGGTCACCCAGTCGACCCTGTCCCGCGACCTGGTCGAACTGGGAGCCGTCCGGGTCCGGGAGGGGGACCAGACGGTCTATCGGGTCCCCAACGAGGGGCCGGTGCCCGGCCTGCGCCCACGGCCGGCGGAGGTCGACGACCATCTGGCCCGGATGTGCGCCGACGTGCTGGTCTCGGCGGCGGCCTCGGCCAACCTGGTGGTGCTGCGGACGCCGCCCGGGGCGGCGCAGTACCTTGCTTCCGTGCTGGACCGTGCGGCCTGGCCGGAGATCCTCGGCACCATCGCCGGCGACGACACCGTCGCCGTGATCACCCGTGACCCCGTCGGCGGTGCTGACATCGCCGCCCGCCTGCTCTCCCTGGGAGGAAACCCATGACCCAGCCCACCGGCGCCGCCTCCGGCGCCGTACCGTCCGGCGATCCCGCGGCCGCCGCCGTGGCCGGTGACGCCGCCCCGTCCGCCGGCCCGGCCCACGCCGGAGAGGGGATGCTGTGGGGCGGCCGGTTCAGCGGCGGCCCGGCCGAGGCGATGTTCGCACTGAGCAAGTCCACCCAGTTCGACTGGCGGCTCGCCCACTACGACATCGCCGGGTCGAAGGCCCACGCCAACGCCCTGCACCGCGCCGGGCTGCTCACCGATGCCGAACACACCGCCATGCTCGCCGGCCTCGACGAGTTGGACCGGCGGGTGACCACCGGCGAGTTCGGTCCCGCGCCCACCGACGAGGACGTCCACGGCGCCCTCGAGCGCGGCCTGATGGACATCCTCGGGCCGGAGCTCGGCGGCCGGCTGCGCGCCGGACGGTCCCGCAATGACCAGATCGCCACCCTGATCCGCGCCTATCTGCGCGACGAGATCCGGGTGGTCGCCGAGGAACTGCTCGGCGTGATCGAGGCGCTGCGTTCCCAGGCCACCCGCTACCTCGGGGTCGCCATGCCGGGGCGTACGCACATGCAGCACGCCCAGCCG
>Ga0334882_1002514_pt1 | contig 18518 bp, 15 predicted proteins | sample GraSluR1_MG_5_FD_207226 | JGI IMG/M metagenome (GOLD analysis project Ga0334882, IMG submission 207226) | Sludge microbial communities from methane-producing bioreactor in Wageningen University, Netherlands - Granular Sludge_15_04-R1 | ecosystem: Engineered > Bioreactor > Anaerobic >...
GGTTCTCGGCGAAGACCCCGATCGCCCTCTCCATAGCCCTCTCCCTCGCCGCCGAGAGGCTCTCCCTCTCCATGGACGGCGCAAGAAGCCTCTTGTAGCCGTCCTCCAATGCACTCCTGACCTCATCGGTGGCGGGAGAGGCGGGGCCTCTCCTCCTCCTTCGCAGAAAGAGCAACTCCAGAATCGCCGTTGCCTTCTCCTGAGGCGGCTCGACGTGGAGCGTCAGAAAACCCTCTTTTTTCCCCCTCAATATCGCCATGACCCGATGAGACGGCGCCTTGGATAGGATCTCAGAACAGTCGGCGTAATCCCGGTACTTGGACCCCTCCCCCTCCAGGGGGCGGGAGCCCTTCGACCGAAGAATGCCCTCCCTCAGGAAGAGGTCGCGGATCCTGGACCTAGCCCCCGGGTCCTCGCTGATCCTCTCCGCGATGATGTCGCGAGCCCCCGCCAGGGCCTCGTCCACCGACCCGACCTCCCTCTTGGGATCTACAAACTTCGCCGCCTCAGCCCCAGGGTCGATCTCCCCCTGGTCGAAGATCCGATCTGCCAAGGGCAGAAGACCCCTCTCCCGGGCGACGGAGGCGCGGGTCCTCCGCTTCGGCCTGAAGGGAAGGTAGACGTCCTCGAGGGCGGCGACCGTCGGTGCCTCCAGAATCCTCTTCTCGAGCTCCTCGGTGAGGACCTCCCTCTCTCGGAGAGACCTCAGGATGGAGGAGCGCCTCCGGTCCAGCTCGCGGATCAGTTCTGCCCGATCCCGCACCGCCGCTAGGGCGACCTCGTCGAGCCCCCCCGTCGCCTCCTTCCTGTACCTGGCGATGAAGGAGATCGTCTTTCCGTCCTCCAGGAGGACGAGGGCGGCATGGACCTGCTTCTCCCGGAGGCCGAGCTCTCTTCCGATGAGGGCGATGGGCAGCTCATTGATGATAGCCCCCGACCGGTTGCCAGAGTTCAAAGACTAAACCCTCCGCTTGTTGGGCCTCCCCTTCTTCACCTCGAAGAGGTAGGTCTTCTCCCCATCGACCTCGTGCCAGAGGTTCCGGTAGTAATCCTCCTTCCACTCCGCGAAGCCGTCTTCAAACCCCGGCTCCCCCTCGTCTATGTGGATGAGGTACCCCCTCTCCGAGATGGCTGAGCAGAGTTTCAGCTTCTCAATGCTCTCCTTGAGCCGGGATCGGTGGTAGGGGGTAGTCTTCCCCCCTTCCTTCGAATCCATCAGAAGCTCTATCACCACCAGGCACTCTTCCCCCTTGAAGATCGAGATATCGGGGCGGCACCCCCCCACGGGGCGGTTGATCAACATAGTGATTAATTTATTTTTATCTGTGTGGGCCCGGAGGTGGTGATAAAGGGAGGCAAAAAAGTCTTCCTCCGTCTCGATCTTACCGCTCCTGCGGTCCTGCACCGATCCCTCGAAGGCGTCGACGACGCCCCGTTCGAACTTACTTACGCGAGCAGACATCTCTCATCCCTCAAGCCACCGGGTTCCAGTCATCTCCAAACTAGATAAATCCAGAGATCGGCCCTGGGGTCCTGCTCCAATCGGGATCCCAATAGAAAACCTACATATCCCCCATCTCCCCACTAAAGATAGCGATGACGAACTTCAAGGTCCTTCTGGAGGGCGCCTGGCTGGTCAGGGACGTCAAATCCGCCGACGACGCCATAGGGGTCGCCATATCGGAGGCGGGAAAGAGGCTGAACAGCAAGAAGCTGGACTACGTGGAGGTGGAGGTGGGCCAGACGGTCTGCCCCGCCTGCGGCGAGTCCCTCGACGGCGTCTTCATGGTGGCGGGGACCGCCCTCGTCGGCCTCCTCTTCGAGATCCGGGTCTACGACGCCGAGGGGGAGGAGCACGCCTTCCGGATAGCAAAGTCGACGATAGGAAAGGCCCTTGGGGCGGTCCCCCTCAGGCTCGTGGAGGCCGAGGAGATGGAGGGAGGTAAGGCGGCTAGATCCAGGAAGACCGATCGTTCGATCTAGGCGGGTCAGGATCGAACCCGCTCCCACTCCGCCACCTTCGCCCTGATGATCGCCCTGCTCGTCCTGGCGTCGGTGACCAAAAGCTCATCCTGGATCCACTTCGGAAGGAAGGAGAATACCCCGCCCCGCCCCTCCTCCCGGAACCTCCGATCGCAGAAGAGGATCACCCCCCGTTCCGATGCGTCCCTGATCACCCTTCCCGCAGCCTGCAGACCCCGGTTTATCGCAGGAAGGGTGTAGGCGATCAGGATCCCGTTCTTCTGGCCGTACTTCCTTACGTAGTACTGGTTCACTTCCCTCTGGATCTCGTTGTAGAAGCCGAGGGGTAGGCCGACGACGGCAACTCCGTTGAGAGCCTCGCCCTTGTAGTCGATCCCCTCCGCCAGCTTCCCTCCGGAGACGCCGAGGAGGACCGCCCCCCGCCTCTTCCCCGCCTTGAAGAAGTCGTCGAGGATGGCGGGGAGATCCTCGGAGTTCCTCGGCTCGGTGAAGAGGAGCTTTCCCACCCCCCGGGCCGCAGCCTTGCAGAAGGGCTCGTACTGGCTCATCATCGAGTAAGAGGTGAAGAAGACGGCGACGTTCCCGCTAACCTCCTCTATTACGGCCCTGACGTGTTCCTCGATCTCCCGCCGGTTCCCGGCCTCCTCCCTCTTCTCCAGCTGGGTCGTCGCGGCCTTGGCCACCATCAGGAGCCGGTGCTCCTGGGGGAAGGGGTTGGGTAGACTGATCTTCTTAGCCCTCCCCCTCTCCCCCAGGATGTACAGCTCGTACGCCTCCAGAGGAGATAGGGTGCCGCTGAGCATCACCGTGGCGTTTATGTTGTCGGTGATCCTCCGGACCAGAGGGGCGGGGTCGACGTTGTTGACCTCGAGCCAGGCCCTCCTCTTCTCGCCGTTGCCGGCGACGGTGATCTTCCTCTGGTAGGAGTCGTCCTTCTCCGCCATCTCGACGTCGTTCAGGAAGAGGAGGATCTGGGCGAGGCTCGGCTCGATCTCCCCCTGGAGGTTCTCCCGGTCCCCCTCCGCCAGCTCCAGCTCCGAGACCATCAGGGCCACCTCCGTGGCGGCGGAGAGGGCCTCCTCGACGTCGTCGAACCCCTGATAGAGGAAGCCCCGGAAGAGGTCTCCGTCCAAAAGCTCCTCCCCCTCCTGCATCCTGGACTGGCGGCTCTGGATGTACTGCCGGAGCCTCGGGAGGAGGGTCCGGATCACCTCCACCCCCCGGAGCCTCGATGAGGCGTCCAGGGACGACTCCGGGAGCCTCGCCTGCCCCATCGACTCCCGGTACTTCTCCACCTCCTTCTCGGCCAGGTCGATCATCCTCGGAGTGAGGAGCCTCGTATTGAGGGCCCTCACGGCGTCCCCAAGGTTGTGGGCCTCGTCGACGAAGAGGGTCAACGACTCTCGCTCCAGCTCCAGCCAGTCGAAGATGATCTCCTGGAACTCGGGGCTGAAGAGGTGGGAGTAGTTGAGGATGACTACGTCGCTACCCTTGGCGGAGAGGCTCATCACCTCGTAGGGGCAGACCTCCCGACACTCCTTCTGGAACCGGTCTGGGGACCTGATCCCCTCCCGGAGCTCGTCCACGAGGTCGAGGACCTTTCCCGAGTGCCTGAAGTGGGGCTTCCCCGATAGCTCGAAGACCTCCCTCGTCATCATGTAGTAGGGGCAGAAGGTCCTGTATCCGGGGACGCTCTGGGGCGCGTTCCTGTCCTGGGAGGGGTCGTAGAACTTCCCCCCCACCTCCCCGAGCCGCGCGATCATCCTCCTCTTCGTCCATTCCCGGAGCCTGGCGCAGCCGGCATAGACAGACTCCCCGGAGAACTCGTCGGCTATGGGGCAGATCTTCTGCTTGCCGACCATGTAGGTTATGGTGGGACGGTGGCTGGTCTTAGACCAGATCTTCTCCATCTCGTCGAGGTATACGTCAATCTGGCTCACCGTCCTCACCGTCACCGCGATCTTGCCGGGGGCTGCCGCCAGGGCCGCGGCGATGCAGCTGGTCTTGCCGCTCCCGGTGGGGGCGTCGATCATCAAGACCCCGTGATCTCCGGCCCTCACCGTCCCGTAAACGTCGTCGAGCATGGCATCCTGGTAGGGCCTCAGGGACTCGTAAGGGAAGTAGTCCAGATACACGGCCGCCCTATTGAGGTTAAAGGTGATAAATGCTATCCATAATCCTCCAAACCCTTCGCCCGGATGATATACTACCCCAGCCAGGGGGCGATCTACCAAAAAGGTTTAAATGTAATAGCGTATTATGATATTGTGGGAGTAACATGAAGAGTGGTATCGCCCTTCTATCCATCCTGCTGGTCCCGATCCTCCTCCTGGCGGCGACAGCCTCAGCCTCGCCAGCGTTCCAGGACGGTTTCGTCACCGGCTACCTCACCGTCAGCGGAGAAGGGCAGACCGAGATCGTAAGCTCAAATCAGGATCGATGGAAGGGATTCACCAACACCGAGGTCTTGTTCGGGAAGGGGTCGATAGAATATTTCTCCACCGGCAGCCTCAACCAGTCGAGCGGGTTCTCTCAAACCGACCGGAAGATCGAGTTTCCGGACGGGCTTCTCGTCAACGTCCAGCATTTCGATTCCTCCCGGGTCTTCCACGGTACGGGCCTGGACATATCCAACATAAACGTAGCATCCTCCTATTCGGGGATCGACAGGATGGTCATATCCCCCAACTGCACCACCTTCGACGTAAAAAGCGAGTTCACCGGGATGTGGGATCTGCAGGCCTTCAAAAACGACGTCCATCGGAAGATCGATACCAAGACGGTCCTCGACGGGAAGTTCGAGGTGAATAAAGAGCTGACCTTCAAGGTCCCATCACCTTGAGGGTGCCAGGCCCGTCCTCAGCCCCGGACCTGGGACCGAAGAAAGGATATGCCGGCTGAGAAGGGGAGATTATCATGGGATTGTTGAACCGGATGAGCACCGTGGTCAGGGCCAAGATGACCACCCTGATGGATCGGGTGGAGGATCCTAACGAGACCCTCGACTACTCTTACCAGAAGCAGCTCGAGCTCCTCCAGAACGTTAAGCGGGGGGTGGCGGAGGTCGCCACCTCCAAGAAGAGGCTGGAGCTGCAGAGGGCTAGGCTCGCCTCGAAGATGGACCAGCTGGATGACCAGGCTCGGGAGGCGGTGAAGGCTGACCGGGAGGACCTGGCCCGGCAGGCCCTGGAGAGGAAGGCGGCCCTGGCCGTCGAGACGGCGAGCCTCGACCAGCAGATCGCCGACCTCGAGCACGAGCAGGAGAAGCTCGAGGCGACCGAGAGTAGGCTCTCGTCCAAGGTCGAGGCCTTCAGAGTGAAGAAAGAGACGATAAAGGCCCAGTACTCCGCCGCCGAGGCCCAGGTGAAGGTGACCGAGTCCCTCACCGGGATCAGCGAGGAGATGGCGGACGTAGGCCTCGCGGTCGAGAGGTCCGAGGATAAGATCGAGACGATGAGGGCGAGGTCCGCAGCCCTCGACGAGCTGGTGGAGCGGGGGACCCTGGAGGAGTTCGGGGGCAAAGACGACGTCGAGAGGGAGCTCGCCCGGGTCCGGGCCCGCGGAAGCGTCGAGGCGGACCTCGCAAGGCTGAAAGAGGAGGAAGGGAGATGATCATCAGGATCATGGGGGAGGGGCAGTACCGGGTATCATCCGCCCTCCTCGACGACCTCAACGTCATCGACAACAACATCGTCGATCGCGTCGCGAAGGAGGACGAAGCGGGTCTTAAGGAAGAGCTATCGAGGCTGATTGCGACGATCAAGGCAAAGGGGGAGCCTCTGGACCCCAAGGAGATCGTCGAGTCGGAGGTGATCGTCCCCCCCGGAGACCTCACCCTGGCGGAGGCGGCGAGGGTCTTCAGGGGCTCTGGCCTGATCGAGGATTGAGCCGGCGGGGTGATAGGGGCGCCCCCCGCCCCTCCCAGGCGGCCATCATTTTTTCTAAGCATGCTCCAATTTCAGCTATTGGCGAAGCCTCTCGTTTCGATCTCGAACTATGCGGGGCTCTCATCGCAATGGTTTGGATGAAGCCTTCTTCGTCTTCAAGTCCATCCAAGGAGGGTTCGGCTGGAGGCGCCTCTCGGATTACTTTCGCGCTGCGAGGTTCTGGCTTTTCTGGGAGGTCGTACAGTCTATTGTCCGTAGGGCAGTAAACCATTCATCACCGATGATCTGTCCTGCGGTCGGGAGAGGTCACAACAAATATCCCCCTTCATTGCTCTCTCCTGGCCACTCCCTTCTAAAATTAGCTGGCTCCCCAGGGAGACCACATAACCCAGAGCGCCGCCAACGCTGCGGTAGTCGTGGAAGACCATAACGACGTCAACCAGGGGATCCGTCAGAATGGCCGATCCAGCACGCGGATCTGGTCGAGATGATGGGTATTACAATGGCATCGGTCAGAGCATCTCTGGTAAGGGACTACATCGGATGTAAATTCTGCAAATGACCGGTTCTTATTCATAGGAAACTTGCCCTACAATTTTTAACTATTACTCCTTGAAGCCTCCAAAATTTGACCTTAGGTGGAGCGACAAATCTGTTTATCTCTTAAAGTTGTACCACTCTATATGGGTATCCCCCAGAGGGGATACCACTTCTCCAGGTCCTTCTCTATCGGCAGCTCCGGCTCCATCACCGACCTGAGCCGGAACTCCAGGGCGTTGTCCCTATCATGCCCCTTTTTGGGGGCGAAGGGATAGTAGGCCCCGCCCTTGAAGCTGTATATCCAGTAGACGGGACCGTTTTTCCCAATAAAGCTGTAGAGGGCGCATAGGAGCTGCTCGCCGAGGCCGTGGTCGGTCATCGTCGTGCTCACCAGGTGGACTGTCGCCACCAGGTCGTCGAAGTCCCGGTCCTCCAGAACTACCCAGAGGTACCGGTACTCGTCCATCTCGATCCTGGAGGTCGTCCCCGTCTCCTGGCCGCTGTAATGGAGGAGAGCCTCGATCTCGGACCGGGCCGCCTCGTACCTCGAGGAGTCGATCGGCCTGAGGCAGATCCCCGCAGAGCCCGAAGGGGATAGGCCGAGGCTCGCCTCCAGGGTGATCCTGGCGGTGGCCATGGCGAAGAGCCGATCGAGCTTCGACTTCGGCAGCGTGCTCTTTCCGAGGATTGCGTCGAGGATCTTGAGCCTCATGCCTTCTTAATCCCCCTCGTGCAGGCTCGATCAGACCCCTCCATAGAGATCCTCTCCGCCTCGGCCCCCGTCCGTCTCATGCCGCCCCCATCTCCTGCTCCATCCCCTGGAGGGCTGCTAACCTCTTCTCCACGGGGGGATGGGTGGATAAGAGTTTCATCAGCGACGAGCTGGAGACGGCCGGGATGATGAAGAAGGCGTTCATACCCTCCGCCCTCCGGAGGTCTTCCTTCGGTATCCGGGGCATCACCCCGCTGATCTTCATCAGCGCCGAGGCGAGGTTCGAGGGCTGGCCGGTGATGACGGCGGCACCCCGGTCGGCGGCGAACTCCCGGTACCGGGAGAGGGACCTTATCAGGAGGCTGCTTATGATCCAGACGACGGCGGAGGCGACGAAGGCGACCCAGATCCCCCCCTTGTTCCTGCTGGAGCCGCCGCCGCCGAAGTAGAGGGAGTACCTGACGATGAAGAAGGCCACTGTGGAGAGGAAGCTTGCGATCGTCATCACCATCACGTCCCGGTTCTTGACGTGGGTCAGCTCGTGGGCCAGGACCGCCTCCAGCTCCGCCGGGGTGAGCTGCCGCATGATCCCGGTGGTCACCGCCACCACGGAGTTATTCGGGCTTCTGCCGGTGGCGAAGGCGTTCGGCATCGAGGTTTTGACGACGGCGATCCGGGGCTTCGGCAGGTCCGCCAGGGCGCAGAGCCTCGTGATCATCTGGTGGAGCTGGGGCTCCTCCGTCTCGGAGACTATCTTTGCGCCCATGCTCTTGAGGACGATCCTGTCGGAGAAGAGGTACTGGACGAGCATAAAAATGATGACGAAGGCGAGCATCGTCACCATCCCCGCCCCCTGGTATGCCAAGATGGCCAGGAAGGCCATGTAGACCAGGAAGAGGAGTAGCATGGTGAAGAGCATCCTCGCCTCCAGCCCCCTGTCGTGCTGCCATTTTCGTTTCATGGTCCATTTACACCCTGAGAGAAGCTTGATCTTTGGGGTTATATCGTTCTTCTGGGATTTAAGGGGTTTTGTTGCTGTAAGATCGGTGAGGATGCTTGATAGCAGAATTAATGAAGGACGAATCTGCTTTATAGCTGGCAAATAAATTACGATACTATGAGAACCCCGGCATTCTTCACCTTCGTCATGATCCTTCTTTTCGTGACGACCTCCGCAACCGCCGCCGAAAGGATCGAGCTTCGAGGCTCCGTGGCAGTGGCCTACGACGGCGCGACTTATACTTGGGACCCCCAGAACTTTCCAGGTTTCAGCTACGACGCCGACGATAACATCGGCAATGAGAGGCTGACCCTGATGATCACCGGCAGCTCCCTCGACGAGCCGATGGGGGTCGTCTACGAAACGACGGCCCAGCTCTCCAACTTCGAGTTCGAGGATTGGGGTATGTACTATAAAATCTCCTTTTTGGGAGAGGAGCAGTTCGCAGGATACGCCTGGGAGAGGTACGATGACTGGCGCCAGCCTTACCTCTACGACAGATCAAGGGACGACAACCTGATGGCCGGAGAGGAGCTATCGAAGATCCTCATCGACGACGACCAGGAGAGGACCATCACAAAAGAAGCTCCCCTCCGGCTAGCTGAGGGCTATGAGCTGGGGATCAAGGGGATCGACGCCTACGGGTCCATCTGGCTTGAGCTGAGCAAAGACGGCGAGGTCGTCGACTCCAATCTGGTAGCCCCGTCGAAGGACGGCGCCACCATCGCCGATAAGACCTATATCTACACCAGAGATCTCGGAATTTCGCGAGGGGTTGTGGTGATCGCCGTCCACTTCAAGGGGCCGGTCTTCCACGGGACAGAGGGCGGCCTCCAGGACGCCGCCATAGTAAACGGCATATGGCAGATCTCCGACGAAGCCGTCAGCATCGGAGAGGGCTCATCCTTCGGCAAGATGAGAATCAGCTCGGTGGATGCAGAATCCATGCGGATCTCCATGGATAACGAGGACAATCGGATAGTCCTCAGCAAGAACAAGGAGATCCCTCTGATGGAGGAGCTCTGGATCAGGACCGCTGACCAGTACGATATCACCGCTGAAGAGCCCATGAGATTCTACGTCTTCAAAGAGATCACCCGCCCTGGAAGGTACGAGATCAGAGGAAGCGTCTCCGAGGTCATCGACGGAGGGGTGACCACATGGGAGAGCTCCAACTTCGCCGGGTTCTACTACGACGTCGACAACAACCTCGGGACCGAGGCACTGACCACGACAATCCACGGAAACTCCTTTGAGGAGCCCGATGGCGTCGTCTACACGACCTCGGCCCAGTCGAAAGATTTCGACTTCGAAACTTGGGGAAGCTATTGGACGATAGGCTTCCTCGGGGAGGAGCACTTTGCAGGCTACGCTGAAGGCTCTCCTTATGACGCCCCCCTATACTACGAATCCACTGACCCCAACCTGATCGCCGAGGACCTTATCAGCCGAGTGCTCATAAGCGACGACTCAGAGATCACCCTCACCTCAAGCAGTCCCCTGAAGCTCGCCGAAGGGTACGAGCTCTCCGTCAAGGAGATAGATCAGAGGACCAAGATCGTCAGCCTCGAACTCCAAAAGAACGGCGAGACGATCGACGTTGGGACGGTCGAGCCCTCCAAGGACGGCGCCACCATCCAGGAGAAGACCTACACCTACAAAATGACCCTGAACGGAGCCGAAGACGTCGTCGTCATAGCCATCCACTTCAAAGATGCTTTCAACAACGCTGACCAGGCCATGGTCATCGTCAACGGGATATGGCAGATCTCCGATTCGCCGATCGATATCAAGGTGGGGACGACCTTCGACAGGATGAAGGTACAGATGGTGGACCCCACGGCCATGAGCATAACGATGAACAACGAAAAGAACAAGATCGGCCTCTACAAGAACTCGGACGCCGCTCTGATGGGAGATATCAGGGTTAAGACCGCAAACCAGGACGATGTCACCCCCGAGGATCCTCTCAGGTTCTACGTCTACAGGGAGGTGGTGGTCGAGGAGGCCCAGGCCCAAAAGCCGCCGGCGGAGGTCGGCCCCTCATAAGGAGATCAGCCTTCGATGAAGGAATCCCCCCCCTCAGCGGGGTCGATCGACCCATTGGCTCCCCTCTGGTGGTGGGTGGATCGAAGGCACCCTTCACCCCACCAGTATCGAGTTCACCTCCCGGCTCCTCCCGGATATGTCCACCTTCGCCCGCTCGGTGACGGTGGAGTTGGGGGGGACCGGAATCTTCAGCTCCCGGAGGAGCTTCCCCTCGCCGTCCTCCAGGAGGACATTGGCGGTCCCTTCGGCGTCCCCGGAGTTTCGGAGGGTGATGGAGCAGTCGGCGTACCACCCCTCCGAGAGGTTCCAGCCGATCCTCACCTCGAACTCCTCGAGGCGGATGACGGCGCCCAGGGCCGTTTCTGCTCCGGGTTCGCCCTCCGGGCCGGCTTCGTCGGAGGCCAGGCCATCCGCGCCTTCATCCGCGTCTTCGCCTTCGATCATTCTCCCCTCATCCTTCGCCTTCAGAACGGAGCAGGGGAGAAAGTCGGCGAAGCTCGCCGTCCACTCCGGATCCTGGGGAGGGTCTCCGGCCAGGATCTCCCTCCAGCCCTCGTCGGTGAGCCTCTCCGAGGCGGGCTGCTTGAACTCGTAGTAGCTGTAGACCGGCCCCGCCGCGAGGAAGACCCCCCCATCGGGCCGATGGCAGGCGACGACCATCATCCTCACGTATCCTACCGCCTCCTCCAGGACCATATCGGTGTTGGGGTCAGTATGGACGTCGGCGACGATCGTCGTCTTCTTCGACCTCTCGTCCACCCCCAGGAGGGCCTCGTCGAGCCTCTCGCCTATATCCCGGATGAACTGGAGGTCGTCATCGGTCAGCTCCCGCCCCGCCAGCTCCGCCTCTGAGATCTCTTCAAGCCTCTCCAGGGTCGCCTCCAGGCTCATGAGGCGGCCTCGAGACGGCTCGTCGAGGAGCCCCTCCTCCTCCAGCCCCTGGCGGCTCATCCGGGAGAGATCCCGGAGCCTTCTGTAGACCTGGGGGACCGGCTCGACGTATCCCGCTTTCGCCACCATCTCCTCGGGGGGAAGACCGCTGGCTACGAAGGTGTAGCTCTCTTTCGCGTAGAGGATCGTATCGTGGCGGAGCTCCGTCCAGGAGGCGAGGGCCGTCGTCAGACTCCGATCCTGCCAGGCGGTCGTCTGCATGAAGGCTGGAGCTCTGGCTTCGGGCTCCTGGAGGAGCGGCCTCAGGGCGAAGAGCCACGACCAGTAGAGGTTCCTCTGCCACTCCTCCTCGGAGATGGAGGAGAACTCCACTCCGAGCTCCGCCCTCCGGGCGGAGTAGTTGGCGTAGCTTGAGTCCTCCAGGGCCTCCAGGATCTCGTCAGCCCTCTCTGACCCGAGGACCGCCATCAGGTCGAGGCCCCTCGGGAAGGAGCGGCCGTAGGGGCCGAGGGTGAAGGCCTTGCCCTCGCCGGTGTAGCCTCCGACGGCAGGAAATACCAGCCTCGTGAAGGCGTAGGAGTCGGGGACGAACCTCTGCGCCATCAGCCGGAATCCGGCGGTGGCGGCGAGGCAGAGGTCGGCCTCCTCCGGGGTGAAGGGAGGTTCGATGATGCAGGCCGGACTATCCGAGCCGGTCCCGCCGTATATCCTGGGGGGGCTGTAGGAAGCCAGCTCCGCCTTGAGGATGCTCAACTCTTCCTCCGAGAGGTCTCGGGCCTCGGCCGCCGGGCCGAAGAGGGCGTCGATCGCCTCTCGGTACTGGTACGGCCCCAGGTCGTCGGAGTAGCCGACGTAAAATGAGGTGACTCGGCTGATCCGGTCCCAGAGCTCCTTGGTGTCGGGGTCTTCCAGGAGGTCCTGGGCGATCATCGCCGCCGCCAGGGTCTGGACCCTCGCCTCCTCCTCGGAGACGAGGCAGCCGCCTTCGCACCCCTTGAGGAGGAAGCTCATCCTCCCGTACCAGGTCATCGCCATGAAGTAGTTCTTCAGCCTCTCGGACCGGGTGTAGTGTCCCCGGGGACTGTACTGGGAGTAGTCCTCGTCATAGCCGAATATCGGGGACGTCGCTGACCCGGCCTGGCCGTATATGAGGTCGAGCTCGGCCTCGACCACCTCCCTGACGGCTGGTGGCACCTCGAAGCTCTTCGCCTCCAGCTCCTCCGGGGTGAAGTAGGGGTACGTCCCATCAAAGCGTCCCGCGTCACATTCCTGGGGGCTGCCGGAGCAGAGCTGATCCTCCTTCGGCGCGAGGAGGCCGAGGGCCGTCGAGAAGAAGGCGACGTTCCTCCTGGCCGCCTCCTTCGCGAGGCCGGAGGAGGCCTCGTGGTCGGCCTCCGCCCGAACGAGCATCTCTTCGGTGAGGGTCCAGAGGTCGTCGTAGAACTCCTCCTCTTCGACCATCCTCAGGGTCTCGCCGAACTGGAGGTGGTATGTATGGAGGAGGGAGTCGGAGGTTACAAAGATCGGAAGGTCGTGGTTTTTGAGGATCCTGTAGATGGGGGTGACCTCCTCTCGGACCGGTGAGAAGGGGTCGACCATCACCACAAATCCGTTCCTCTCAAGCCTCATTATAGCCGCCTCGCTCAGGGGCACCCTGGAAGAGAAGCTATCGAAGTTCTCGACCTCGTCCATGAATAGGGGGAGGCTGTAGCCCGAGCCCTCCTCCTCCAACCCTCCGGGGACCGCAAGAGAGATCCCAATGAGCCATATGGCGGCGATCGAAAGTCCAGACCAGATCCGGCTGCTACGACCTTGGATGACGATATTCAGCATGATAACCCCCAGATCCCTACCAACTTCGAATCCAAATTATATGAATGTTTTCGGATCTTATAAAACCCGATGAGCACCGTTACGGCTCGAGCCTTCATCCTCCCTGACCTCCCCCTTTGAACGATCCCCTCTCCTGAAGGAGCGGAGGAACCCCTCGGCCACCTCCAGGTGCCTCTCCAGCCTCTCTTCGCCGATCCGATCGAGCTGGTGGGCTAGGACCCTAGTCCTGGGGTTCTCGGCGAAGACGTCCCGGTGGAGGTGGACGAACCGCCAGAAGAGGCCGTCCCAGATCTCGGCCCACTCGCCTTGTGGCCAGTCCCCCATCCTCCGGAGGTAGCTGGAGCCGCTGATGTAGGGCTTGGTGGTGATGAGCCCTCCGTCGGCGTAGGTGGACATACCGTAGACGTTGGGGACCATCGCCCAGTCACAGGAGTCGATGAAGATCTCCATAAACCACCTGTAAACCTCGGCGGGGTCGATCTCGCAGAGGTTCATGAAGCTTCCGAGGACCATCAGCCTCTCGATGTGATGGGCGTAGGAGTGATCGATCGCCCGGCCGACGACCTGGTCCACAGGGGAAATCCCCGTCGTCCCGCTGTACAGCGCTGGCGGGATCTTCTCGTGGTGGCTCCAGAAGTTAGATCTCCTCTCCCTATCCCCCTCGATCAGGTAGGCCGCCCTCATGAACTCGCGCCAGCCGATCAGCTGCCGGATGAACCCCTCCAGGGAGTTGATGGGGACTTCGACTTCCGATGCATGGGCGAGGGTCCTGTCCAGAACCTCCCGAGGGGTGAGGAGGCCTATGTTGAGGGAGGAAGAGAGGAGGGAGTGGAAGAGGAAGGGATCGTCCCGTCTCATGGCGTCCTCGTAGTCGCCGAAGGAGGCGAGCCTCTTCACGAGGAAGTCCTGGAGCCATAGCTCCGCCTCTTTGAAGGTGGTGGGGAAGTTGAACCCATCGACGGAGCCGGGGTTATTGGGGAACCGCTCTTCTACGTACCCCTTCGCCTCCCTGACGATGCTGCTCAGTTCCAGGGCTGGCGGCGGCGGTATTTCGGCCTCCTTCGGGATGCGCCTCCGGTTAACGGGGTCGAAGCTCCACCTTCCGCCCAGGGGCCTTCCATCCTCCACCAGGACCTTCAGCCTCAGCCTCTGCCGCCGATAGAAGGAGGCCATGGAGATCCGCCCCCTGCCCCGGAGGAGGTCGGGGGCGAGGGCCCTGGAGGTCAGAAATCCCGGGGAGTCGTCTACCTCGATCCTGATCCCCTTCGCCTCCAGCCCCTTGAAGAAGGATGCTTCAAGGGGGTGGTCGATGATCTCGGCCGTCCGCACGATCTCGATCCCGCTCTCCTGGAGGGCTGAAAAGAGGGCCGGAAGGGTCTCCTTCCGCCTCTTCTCCAGGTATTCCACCTCAAGCCCCCTCTCCAAAAGCAGCTCCTGGTAGCCCCTCATGGAGGCTCTGTGGAGGACGAGCTTCTTCTTATTGAAGTTGAAATCGGTGAAGAACCGATCCTCCTCCACCAGGAAGACCGTCGAGATCTCCGGGTCCCGGAGGGACGGATGATCTCTATAGAGGTGGTGAGGAAATATGACAGCGGCTTTCTTATGGCTCATAGTCTTCCCCCGGGGGTCCTACCTCCAAGCTGCCGACTCCCCTCGTCGGTGGATATGATGCTTCCAGGATTTATCAGTTGCTGAAAATTGGATATCTTCCATATCTTTTTAAATATGGAGGACCATTGATCTTACCATGGCTCAGCCGGTGAGGATCTCCGAGATATCCCTGTACCTCCGGTGCCCCAGGCTCCTCTACTTCCAGGCGATGGGCAGGAGGGTCCATCCCGAGGCGGAAATCCCTAAAAATATTCTGATGAGGGAGGTGGCCCTATCCCTCTCCGAGATCGGTCCGGAGGAGGGCGAAGACCTGGGGGAGTGGCTCCGGGAGGCCCTGGAGAGGGCGCTGGTCGAGGTTCCGGCGATCTATCGCGAACGGATAAACCCTCATGACCTCCAGGCCGCCGCCGAGGAGGTGGCCGCCTGGGCGGCGGAGGTGGCGCCGAAGATACAGGTATCCCTCCAGGAGATCAACCCCAGCACCGTGGAGGTGGAGCTCCGGTCCGATCGGCTCGGCCTCTCCGGGAGGGTCGACCGGGTCGTATCCCGAGGGGCTGAGGATGGCTCCAATCACCTCAGGATCCCGTCGATATTGAGGGTCGACCTTCCACCGGAGGCGGGGGTCTGGCGGTCCGACCGGCTCCGCCTCGCGGGGTACTCCATGCTCCTGGAGGAGGAGCTGGAGGCGAGGGTCGACCGGGGGCTCGTCGAGTACCTCCGGTCCGGGGAGGTCCGGGAGGTGGAGATCCGGCCGACGGACCGGCGCAGGGTCCTCAGGATCCGGGACCGGGTCAGGTCGATCCGGGAGGGAAAACTCCCCGACCGGCCGCGGGAGGCTCCCTGCGAAAGGTGCCCCGTCCTCGAGTCCTGCGAGACGAGGCAGACCCTCGCCTCCAAGTTCTTCTGATCCAGAAGCGTTATATCCCTAAGGAGCGGTGACCCGAGCATGTTCGGAAAGAGGCACGTCCTCTCGATGCGAGAGTTCTCCCGGGAGGAGATTGACTCCGTCCTCGACCTCGCCGAGGCCCTGGAGCCCTACGCCCGGGGGGGGAGGTGCGACGTCCTCTCCGGAAAGATCCTCGCCCTCCTCTTCTTCGAGCCGTCCACCAGGACCCGCCTCTCCTTCGAGACGGCGATGATGCGCCTCGGCGGCAAGACTCTTAACCTGGGCCCTGCCGAGGGCTCGGCGATCGCCAAGGGGGAGTCCCTGGCGGACACCATCCGGGTGATCGGAGGATACGCCGACGCCCTGGTGATCCGCCACCCCAAGGAGGGCTCGGCCCGCCTGGCGGCCCAGTTCTCGCCGGTCCCCGTCCTCAACGCCGGGGACGGCGCCGGCCACCACCCCACCCAGACCCTCCTCGATCTCTACACCATCCGGAAGGAGAGTAGCCTCGACGACCTGAAGATCGCCCTCGTCGGTGACCTGAAGTACGGCCGGACCGTCCACTCCCTCGCCTACGCCCTCGCCCTCTACGGCGCCGACATCACCCTCGTCTCCCCCCCGACTCTGGAGATGCCGGGGCAGATCAAGGCGGACCTGGCGGGGAAGGGGACGATCGTCCGGGAGACCCACGACCTCGAATCCGTGATCAAAGAGGTGGACGTCCTCTACGTCACCCGGATCCAGAGGGAGAGGTTCCCCGACCCCTACGAGTACACCAAGGTGGCAAAGAGCTACAGGATCGCCCCCGAGAGCCTGAAAGGAGCGAAGGAAGGGCTGATCATCATGCACCCCCTCCCCCGGGTCGACGAGATCGCCCCCGAGGTGGACGGGACCGGCCACGCCGTCTACTTCCAGCAGTCCTTCTACGGCGTCCCGGTGAGGATGGCCCTCCTCAAGATGCTGATGGGGGAATCGCGTTGACTGAGACCGATATGAAGCTGAGGGTGACCCCCATCGGGAACGGGACCGTCATCGACCACATCCCGCCGGGGCAGGCCCTCAACGTCCTCAGGATCCTGGGGATAGATCGGACGACGGAGGCGACGATAAGCGTCCTGATGAACGTCTCCAGCCGCAGGTCCGGCAAAAAGGACATCGTGAAGGTGGAGGACCGGGAGCTGAAGGAGGAGGAGGTGAACAAGATCTCCCTCATAGCCCCCGGGGCGACGATCAACATCATCCGGGACCAGCGGGTCGTCGAGAAGTACACCGTAGACATGCCGGACCTGATTGTAGGGGTGGTGAGGTGTCCGAACCCCTCCTGCATATCCAACACCAGCGAGCCGATCAAGTCCCAGATCCTCGTCAAGAGCAAAAATCCCGTAATCCTGAGGTGCGTCTACTGCGAGCAGCCGATCGCCGAGAAGATAGCAGACTACTTAATATAGAAGGCAATTAGGCTGGAACGCTAGTTATCCTTTCGAAGGACGGAGTTCAAGATGACGGTAAAAGACGGAGATTTCATCAGGGTAGATTACACCGAGAGCGTCGACGGCCGGGTGATCTCCACCACGGACCGGGACCTGGCTATGAAGAACGACATCTACGAGGAGGGGGTCGAGTACGGCCCCGCCCTCATCATCGTCGGGTCAGGGGACGTGGTGGCGGGGTTCAAAGAGGAGCTGATCGGAAAGGAGATAGGCGCCTCCGGTAGCGTGGAGGTCCCCCCGGAGAAGGCCTACGGGGTCCGCGACCCCGAGGACGTCGAGCTGATCCCCCTCACCAAGTTCAAGAAGGAGAGGCCTGAGATCGGGATGCGGGTCTCGGTGGACGGGAAGATGGGGACCCTCACCCGGGTCATCGGGAGGAAGGCGCGGATCGACTACAACCACGTCCTCGCCGACAAGGTCGTCAAGTACGACTACACCATCGTCGAACGGATCGAGGATAGGCTGGAGAAGCTGGAGGGCCTGATCAGGATCTTCGCCAAGATAGACCTCAAGGCCCAGATCCTGGAGGGGGACGTAGCCGAGATCGAGTCCCCCTGGGAGATGAGCTACTATCGGGAGTGGCCGATGATGAGGAGGGGGATCGCCGAGATGGCGATGCGGCTCCTCGACCTCCAGGAGGTCCGCTACCTCGAGAGCCACAAGGTCGCCCCCACCGTAACCTCAGAGCTCGTCTCACCCCCGGAGAAGGCCGTTGAGGCGGAGGAGGGGTCCAGCCCCCCGACCGGGGAGACCTCAGAATAGAGGCCCTTAAGAGATGAGCCCCCCTGGGCTGGAGCCAGGGGGTGCGCATCTCGTCCCCGGCGTCAGAGCTCGCCCCGCCGGATGATAGTCCCAAGCCCAATCCGGCAAAAGGTTTTATACGGCCTGGGGTCTACCATCCATCCATGACGCAAGAGCAATCTGCGTGGGATCGTTTTCTATAACATCGAAGCGCTCCGTGGAGAAGAAGTTCGAATTTTCGACACCACCCTCCGGGATGGTGAGCAGACCCCCGGCGTCTCCCTGACCCCGGAGGAGAAGATCATCATCGCCCGGCAGCTCGACAAGCTCGGCGTCAACGTCATCGAGGCCGGGTTTCCCGTATCCTCCCGGGGGGATTTCGAAGCGGTGAGGATGGTGGCGGCGGAGGGGCTCTCTGCCGAGGTCTGCGGCCTCGCCCGGATCATGAGAAAGGACATCGACGCCGCCCTCGACGCCGGGGTCGACATGGTCCACGTCTTCGTCTCCACCTCAGATATCCAGATCCAGCACACCATCAAGAAGAGCCGGGAGGAGATAGTCGCCCAGGCGGTGGAGGCGGTGGAGTACGTCAAGGGCCACGGGAGGACCTGCCTCTTCTCGGCGATGGACGCCACCAGGACCCCCGTCTCCTTCCTGAAGGAGATCTTCGGGGCGGTGGAGGGGGCGCGCTGCGATATCATCAACATCCCCGACACCGTCGGGGTGGCGATCCCGACGACCTTCCGCCAGCTGGTGAGAGAGATCTGCAACTCCACGAAGAAGATGGTCGTCGACGTCCACTGCCACAACGACTTCGGCCTCGCCGTCGCGAACAACCTCGCCGCCTTCGAGGCGGGGGCGAGGGAGGTCCAGGTGGCGGCGAACGGCCTCGGGG
>Ga0334882_1002515_pt1 | contig 18510 bp, 19 predicted proteins | sample GraSluR1_MG_5_FD_207226 | JGI IMG/M metagenome (GOLD analysis project Ga0334882, IMG submission 207226) | Sludge microbial communities from methane-producing bioreactor in Wageningen University, Netherlands - Granular Sludge_15_04-R1 | ecosystem: Engineered > Bioreactor > Anaerobic >...
TTAACTCCTGTCTTTCGAAAAATCATAATCCCCTGAAATGAAATAGCAAGGTTTTTTACCGTCTTTTTTAAAGAAAATGGTGAATCAGGGTTGTTCAAGAAAATTAGGGGAATAAAACTATATATAATTTGACTATCAAAACCCGACTTACTAAGTTTTATTAATACAGGAGGTAAGGTTAATGCAGAATACCGAGTTTATTAACGAACTGGATGCCCTTTTGGAACGGTACGGCACGGGGCTTTTTACCACCCTTAACCATGAAGGGTTTCCCGTTACCCGATGGATGACCCCCTTTTTTCTGAAAGGGTGGAAAAACTCTCTTTTTACCGTTTCCGCCGTCCCTTCCGCCAAGGTGGAACAGATCGAAGCGAGGGGAGAGGTCAGCTTTCTTTTTCAGCCCCCTTCCCTGGAAAAAATCATAACCCTCACAGGTTTGGCCCGGGTGGATCATAACTATTCTTTATTGGCCGAGGCCCTGGAAACCATGGGAGGTAGGCTCAAAACCTTCTGGACCGTCAATAATAATCCCGAGAATCTGGTCGTCATCGAGACATCCCTTATATCCGGTTCGATTTTTTATCCCTTTAAATCAGAACGCTGCGAAGTTTCCTTCACGGGAGGCGGAGATGAGTAAAGATACACCCAAAGGCGCCCGGAAGGAGCTGCTGGAAAAGATGATGAAGCAGATGCTTTTAATCCGACGGTTCGAGGAGAAAGCCGGACAGATGTACGGCCTGAGGAAGATTGGAGGATTCTGCCATCTTTACATCGGTCAGGAGGCGGTGGCAGTGGGTTCCATTGCGGCCCTGAATCTGGAAAAGGATTATGTGGTTACCGCTTACCGTGATCACGGCCACGCCCTGGCCTGCGGGATGGATCCCAACGGCGTCATGGCGGAACTCTACGGAAAAGTGACGGGCTGCTCCAAAGGCAAGGGAGGATCCATGCATATGTTCGACCGGGAAAAGCACATGCTCGGCGGCAACGGCATCGTGGGGGGGCAGCTTCCGGTGGCCGCCGGCGCCGCCCTGACCATAAGAAACAAAAAACAGGACGGGGTGGTGCTCTGCTTTTTCGGCGACGGCGCCATTCATCAGGGCAGCTTCCATGAAAGCCTGAATCTGGCGAAGATCTACAACCTTCCGGTGATTTACATCTGCGAGAATAACCAGTACGGCATGGGAACCGACTACCGGAGGGTTTCGGCGGTGGAGGATCTTTCGGTCATGGGTGCTTCCTACGGCATCGAAGGCAAACAGGTGGACGGAATGAATCCCCTGACGGTTTATGAAGCGGTGCACCGGGAGGTTGAGGAACTGCGCAAAAATCCCGGCCCTGCCTTCCTGGAAATTCGAACCTACCGGTACAAGGGGCACTCCATGAGCGATCCCGCCACCTACCGGACCAAGGATGAGCTGGAGCAGTACAAGGAGCGGGATCCTATCAAGGAACTGAAACAGGTGATGATGGAAGAAAAGTTCCTCACTGAAGAGGTTTTCAAAAAGTGGGATAAGGAAGCCAAAGAGATCTCCGCCGCGTCGGTGGCTTTTTCCGAGGAGAGTCCCGAACCGGAGCCTCATGAGCTCTACACCGATATTTTTGTCCAGGGGGAAGTATGATGGAACTTACGATAAGAGAAGCCCTGAGGCAGGCCATGGATGAAGAGATGGCCCGGGACGAAGATGTGATTCTCCTGGGTGAAGAGGTGGCGGAATACAACGGCGCCTACAAGGTCTCGGCGGGGCTGTATGAAAAATACGGGGGTGAACGGGTCATGGACACCCCCATCACAGAAGAGGGGTTCACCGGCATGGCCATCGGAGCCGCCATGACGGGCCTCCGGCCCATCGTAGAGTGGATGACTTTTAACTTTTCCCTCATGGCCTTCGACCAGGTCATCAATAACGCCGCCAAAACAAGCTATATGTCGGGGGGGCAGTTTACCCTTCCCATGGTGTTCCGGGGCCCCAACGGACCCGCCGAATACCTGGCGGCCCAGCACAGCCAGGCCCTGCAGTCGTTTTACGCTCATGTTCCAGGGCTGAAGGTGGTGGCCCCTTCCACCCCCTACGATGCCAAGGGGCTCTTGAAAAGCGCCATCCGCGATAACAATCCGGTGATTTTTCTCGAAGGAGAGCTCATGTATCCCTGGAAGGGGGATGTCCCGGAGGGGGAGATCCTGGTTCCTCTGGGAGAAGCGGCGGTACGCCGGGAAGGGAAGGATGTGACCCTGGTGGGTTTTTCCAAACCCATGAAGATGATACTCGAGGCGGCGGAGGAGCTGGCACAAATTGGCATCGACGCCGAGGTGATTGATCTTCGGACCCTCCGGCCCCTGGATGAAGAGGCCATCTTTCGTTCGGTGGCCAAGACCAACCGCTGTGTGGTGGTGGATGAAGCGTGGCCTTTTGCCAGCGTGGGTTCTCATATTGGCTACCTTGTTTCTTCCCGCTGCTTCGATGATCTTGATGCCCCTGTGGAGCTGATTTCCTCCGAGGACGTGCCCATGCCTTACAATCACCGGCTGGAGCTGATGGCCCAGCCCAGCACGGATAAGATCATCAAGGCAGCAAAAAGAACCCTCTATATGGGAGGACAATGATGGCTGAACTGATACAAATGACCGCCCTTTCCCCTACCATGGAAAAGGGTCAGATCATGTCGTGGCTGAAAAAAGAAGGGGATTCCGTGGAATCCGGTGATGTACTCTGCGAGGTGGAAACCGACAAGGCGGTGATGGAGTATGAAGCGGTGGCCGAGGGAATCTTGTTGAAGATTCTCGTCCCCGCCAATAAAATGGTGGAAGTGGGGGTGCCCATCGCCGTGGTGGGCCAGGAGGGGGAGGATTATTCTTCCTTGTTGAAGGAGGACTCCGGATCTGACGCCGACGTTTCCGGCTCTGACGACCGAGGGGCGGCTGAACAAAGTTCCGGCCCGGCCAGGGAGCCTTCTTCTGAAGAGAAGGCCCCCCCCGCTGCGGCGGATAAGGGAAGAGCCGGTTCGGAAAGGGTGCCCAGCTCGCCCCTGGCCCGGCGCATGGCTCGGCAGAAAGGGCTGGATATCACCGCCCTCACCGGTTCCGGACCCGGAGGCCGGGTGGTGAAGAAGGATGTGGAAAAGGCCCTGGCCAACGGACCGGCGGGGGCTGCCCGAACCGCTGCGGCTGTTCCGGGCCCTGAATCCGCGGCGGAGGATGTTGTGGTTCCCCATTCGGCCATGCGGCGCACCATCGCCGAACGGCTCAGCGGTTCCTTCTACAGCGCCCCCCACTACTACCTGACTGTTTCCGCCGATGTGGGGGTGTTGCTGGAAAGCCGAAAGCGGCTGGCGGAAAAATCCGGCGACTCCCTCTCTGTCAATGCCATCCTGGTCAAAATGGCGGCCCAGGCCCTGAAGAATCATCCCCGGGTCAATGCGGCCTGGGAGGCTGATGGGGTACGGCAGTTCGCCCGTCAGGACATCGGTCTGGCGGTAGCCTTAAAAGACGGGCTTATAACTCCGGTGGTCAAACAGGCGGGCCTTAAAGGCCTGAAGCAGATCGACGCGGAACTTTCGGATCTTGTCGATAAAGCCCGGAACGGCGGGCTCTCCCCGGAGGAGTACTCCGGCGCCACCTTCACCATCAGCAACCTGGGATCTTTCGGAATTGAGGAATTTACCGCCATCATTAATCCTCCGGGATCTGCTATACTGGCGGTAGGGGCGGCGGTTCCCCGGGTGGTTCCGACCGACGGGGGCGGATTTGAGACCCGCACCCTGATGAAGATGACCCTTTCCTGCGATCACCGGGTCATCGACGGAGCCGTGGGGGCGGCCTTTCTGGCGGAATTAAAACAAATGATTGAAGAGCCTTTAAGGGCTCTCCTCTAGGGGGATGGAATGGACGGGAAGAAAGCAGATTTACTGATCATCGGTGCCGGGCCGGCGGGATACGTGGGGGCCATCCGGGCCGCCCAGCTGGGGATGAAGCCGGTTATTCTTGAAAAGGAGAAGCCCGGCGGGGTCTGCCTCAACTGGGGCTGCATTCCCTCCAAATCCCTGATCCACCAGGCCGAGGTTTTTGCCTCCCGCAAGGAGCTGGAGGAGATGGGGGTGACCCTGGATTTGTCGGGGTTCTCCTATGAACTGGTGCAAAAGCAGTCCCGGAAAGTGGCAGACCAGGTTTCCAAGGGGATCGACTACCTGTTCAAGAAAAACGGCATAACCCACATTCCCCGGGCGGGGCGTCTGGCCGGGGAGGACCGGGTGGAACTGGAGGACGGCACGGTCTACGAGGCGGACCACATCCTGCTGGCCACCGGGAGCCGGCCCCGGGAGCTGCCCTTCCTGCCCTTCGACGGGAAGAAGGTTCTCTCTTCCACCGACGCCCTGAAGATGACCCAACGGCCCGACTCAATTATCATCCTCGGCGGGGGAGCCATAGGCTGCGAGTTCGCCCACATCCTCGCCACCTTCGGCACCCAGGTAACCCTGGTGGAGATGCTTCCCCGGCTCCTTCCCGGGGCGGACGGCGAGGTGGTGGCGGTGCTGGAACGCAGCTTCAAGCGCCGGGGCATCAAGATTCTCAAAGATACCACGGCCCTGGGGGCGGACCTGTCGGGAGACGGGGTGACACTGAAGGTGTCGGCCAAGGGGACTGAACAGGAACTGAAGGCCCAAATGCTGCTGGTGGTCACCGGCCGGGTTCCCAATACGGAAGAGCTGGGTCTGGAGAAGGCGGGTCTTTCACTGGAAAAAGGGTTTGTTCCCGTGGGCCCGGGGTACCGCACCGCCGCATCCCGGATAAGGGCCGCCGGCGACATTTTAGCGGGGCCCATGCTGGCCCATCTGGCCTCCAAAGAGGCGGAGCGGGCGGTGGAGGACGCTGCGGGGCAGGGAAAAGGAGATATCATTCCCTGGGATCTGATTCCTGCGGCGGTTTACACCGAACCCCAGATAGCCGGTTTCGGCTATACCGAAGAGAGGGCCAAGGAAGAGGGCATCCCCTACAGCGCGGCGGTTTTTCCCTTCAAGGCGGTGGGGAAGGCGGCGGCCATCGGCCGTACCGAGGGACTCATCAAGATCATCACCGATTCCAGGAACGGCGAGATCCTGGGGGGCCACGGAGCGGGTTCCCAGGTCACCGAGATCATCCATGAGCTGCTTCTGGCCAAGAGCTCGGAACTGCTTACCCGGGATCTGGCGGAGATGATCCATGCCCATCCGTCCCTTTCCGAGGCGGTGATGGAGGCCGCCAAGGCCGCCGAAGGCGGGGCGATTCATATCTAATTTGACAGTTGGGCCACCTTTAGATGAAAATTTTTGATCCAACAGAGTCTGTTGGATCAAAAATCACCTTAAATAAAGACCAAAACTGGTCATTAAATCCAATTTTGATGAAGGGCTTCGATTTTATAGTAAAACGAAGATGTAGAGGATGGGTGCCAGCGCGATTTTCCCTGAGCGCAGGTGCCTATCCTCGAGAATCTTCGTTTTACTTGTGTAATACCTTCATCAAAATTGAATTTGATGTCGTCTTGCCTTCCAAGTTGCCTAAGCATCCCGGCCCGGGTATAATGAGGATATGGAAGATTTTGCCCAGCGGTTAGCACAGATACAGGAACGAATCGAGGCGGCGGAGCGGCGTTCCGGCCGGAGCCCCGGGGCGGTGAAGCTCATGGCGGTCTCCAAGACCCGGAGCCGCCAGGAAGTGGAGGAAGCCTACCGTCTGGGGTTGCGGCTTTTCGGAGAGAACCGGGTTCAGGAGGCGGCGGAGAAATTCGATGCCATGCCCGCCGACACGGAGCTTCACCTCATCGGTCACCTGCAGCGCAACAAGGCGAAAACCGCGGCGGCTTCGGTGGTGTGCGTGCAGTCCATCGATAAATTTGAAACCGCCGCGGCTCTTGAGAAACACTGCGCCGAACTGGATAGAACCATGAAGATTCTCCTGGAGGTGAACACCTCGGGAGAGGTTTCCAAAGAAGGGGTGACCAATCAGGCCCAGCTGATTCCGCTGATCGAAGCGGTTTTGGATATGACCCACTTGAAAATTTCGGGGCTCATGACCATGGCGCCCTTCACCGACGATCAGACAGCCGTGCGGGCCTCCTTTTCCGCCCTGCGGAAACTTCAGGAACATCTGGTTAAGGTTTTTCCCGAAACCGATTTTTCCGAGCTTTCCATGGGGATGTCTTCCGATTTCGAACTGGCCATCGAAGAGGGGTCTACCCTGGTGCGGGTGGGGACCTCCCTTTTCGGTCCCCGGAAGTAGACCGTGCGCCCCCTTTCTCTTCTTCTGATTTTCCTTCTTCTCTTTTCAAGCCTCCCTCTCTTTGCGGAAGGGAAGGAAGCATCGGAACCGTTGAACCCGGCCCCCTACGAGGCGGAGGAGTTCCCCCCCTGGCTCAGGGACCTGAGACGGGGAGAAATCATTTTTTTCGGATCCCTGCCTTTTACCCTCCTCATAACAACCCTGGGTTATCAGACCGTAGATTACTTCCAGGTGAGGTCGGGTCCCAACCCCGAAGAGGCGGTGTGGGGCAATCTGTCCGGAGATGACCGTAAGACGGTTCTGGTGGCATCTTTGAGTTCCGCCCTGGTTATCGCCCTGGTAGATTTTTTTCTGGGTAAGATTCTTGATGATTGACTCTGGCTTTTCCCCTTCTTCAGGCGACCTTATCAAAGCCGAGACGGTGGTGGTGTTACCGGAAGGGCGGGCCGAGCGGGTGGACAAGTACATTTCCGATGTCTGGGGCATCCTCACTCGTTCCCAGATTAAACAGCGGAGCGCCCAGGTCTACATCGGCGGAGTCCCCGTGAAATTTTCCCGAAAGGTGGCCGCCGGGGATTTAGTTTCCATCGAATACAACCCCCCGGAAAAGATGGACCTGGAACCGGAAGATATCCCCCTGGATGTGATTTTTGAAAACAGTGATGTGCTTGTGATTAACAAGGCCCAGGGGCTGGTGGTCCACCCTGCGGCGGGAAATTTCACGGGAACCCTGGTTCAGGGCCTCCTCTACCGGTATCAGGAAGAGGATTTTGAAGATTCCTTCGGGTCGAAGGATGTGCGTCCCGGCATCGTTCATCGTCTCGACAAGGATACTTCGGGTGTCCTGATTACCGCGAAGAATCCCGAAGCCCTGGAGTTTCTCTCCGCCCAGTTCAGGGATAAGACGGCCCGGAAACGCTACGTGGCCCTGGTTAAGGGCAACCCCCGGCCCCGGGAGGGGCGGATTGACAATTACCTGGTCAGGGATCCCCGGAACAGGAAAAAATTTACCTGGCGTTCCGGTCCGGGTCAGGGGAAGCATGCGGTTACGGATTACCGGGTGGTAAAAGACTTTGACGGCTACTCCCTGATGTTTCTTTACCCCCGGACGGGGCGTACCCACCAGCTCCGGGTTCATACCCTGTCCCTGGGCCATCCCATTTTAGGCGATCCCGTCTATGGTAGAAACATGGGGCAGGGAAGCATCACCCTGATGCTCCACGCCTCCCGCCTTACCATAAGCCTTCCCGGGGAAGCCGTGGCGAGGAGTTTCCGTGCCCCGTTGCCGGGCCGGTTTCTGCCGTTCCTGAAGGAAAACTAATAACGGGGGGCGGGAACAGCCTGTTTCCCGAGGAAAGCCCCAGGATCTCGACTCTTAATCCTCATCATCATCCCGGTTCTGGAGCTGCTGAAACCGGCTGTGGGCGATGGCGCCGTTGAAGACGGGATTGAAGGCGGTTTCGGCCTTCAAAAGTGACGGGGGGCCGTGTCCGGGAAAAAGCAGGGTCTCCCCCGGAAGGGGCAGAATTTTTTCCTCAATCCCCTTGATCAGCATCAGTTTGGCCTGGTAGGTGGTGGTGGAACCAAGCCTTCCCGCCGCCAGGATATCCCCCGAAAAAAGATGACCTCCCACCAGATACGCCACCGAATCGGCGGAATGGCCCGGAACGGCAATCACCCTGACCGAGAATTCACCCAGCTGAAGCTCTTCCCCGTCGGTGACAGGACGGCAGGGGGAGTGCCTGTTTTTCAGGTTTCCGGAGCAGTACACGGTAAAGTCGTAGATCTTTTCCAGGGTTCTAAGTCCGTCGGTATGGGACTTGTGCAGATGGGTGAGCAGGACGTGGCGGGGATACAGCCGGTTGGATTCGATCAGTTTTAAAAGAGGTATATCCATCACACCGGGATCCACCAGCACCGCTTCGCCTCCTTCATCGGGCCCGATCAGATAGGTATTGGAAAACGCCAGGGAGCTGAAATGGTGAATGAGTTTCATTGCCGGTTTTCCTCTTTGAAAATGGCTTCTTCGTAGTTGGAGTATTTGAAATCCACCTCTTTCCGGTGGGAAACGGAAAAATTCACCCGTTTCAGGTTGCAGTCCCGGAAGGCCACGTTTTCGAGCCGGGCAGAAATGAAGCAGGAAAAGTAGAGATCGCTCTCGTTGAACAGGGAATTCTGCGCCTGAATACCGTTGAAGTTGCAGTGAAGAAGTTCCGAACCGGTAAAATCACAGTCTTCCATTCGGGATCCGGTGAAGACGTTGTAGCGGATCAGGGTTTCGGTGAACCGGCAATTTTCCAGGTGACTGAAGGGGAAAAAGGTCATTCTGAAGATGGAGCCTGTAAAATTTACTCCCTTCAGGTTGACTTCCGAAAGATCACAGACGGTGAAATCCTTATCCGATAAATCCCAGCCCTCCAGACTGATACCCGGAATACTGAGGTCTTTAATCAGCCGGTTTTCCCGAAAAAAACGGCGGAGGGTATCCATGTAGGCCGCCTTGTCCGCCAGATGGTGGATACAGACAGTCTCGAACGAGAGGGCGGGGTGGGGGCATCCCGGGACGGAACAGCTTCTTCGTTGGAACATGGTGTAAGGGTTCAGGATTTTATTGCACATGTCAAGGGAAAAGTGTATCATGGACCCATGGCCGGATGCTTTCATTGTGGCAACATTTTCCCCGATGACTTTAAATTCTATCGATCCACCACCTGTCCTTCCTGCGGAAAGGATGCCAGGGTCTGCCTCAACTGCCGTTTCTATGCACCCGGAAGTCACTGGGACTGCGGGGAAACCATTTCAGAAGCGGTGAGAGAGAAAGACCGGGCTAATTTTTGTGAATATTTTTCCGTCCGAACTTCGATCGGCAGAACCGGCACGGGGGTCGCCAAGGCCGAAAAAGCCCGTTCCCAGTTTGATTCTCTTTTTGGTAATGACGAATAATTCTCCCCTGATTTTCCTGGACTCGGGCATCGGCGGCCTTCCTTATCTAAACTGGCTGAGGGACAGGCTCCCCGGTGAAGATCTCATCTATCTGGCTGACAGTGCCGGTTTTCCTTACGGAGAAAAAAATCCCCAGGAGTTAACCGATCTCCTGATGGAACGGTTTGACCGGATGAACCGGCTTTTTTCTCCCAAAGCGGCAGTTCTGGCGTGTAACACCGCCTCGGTGGTTTCCCTGGAAGCGCTGCGCCGTCGATTTCCCTTCCCCTTTGTGGGAACGGTACCGGCGATAAAGCCTGCGGCGGGAAACGGACGCCCGCACCGGATCGGGCTTCTAGCCACCAACAGGACCGTGGAAGAGGCTTACACCCAGCGACTCATCGCCGACTTCGCCTCCCACTGCGATGTTGTCAAAAGGGGAGCGGCGGAACTGGTGGATTTTGTGGAAAACCGCTACTATCAATCGACGCCGTCACAGGTTGATGCCTTTCTGAAACCCCTGGTGGAGGATTTCTCTTCCCGGAATATCGATGCCCTGGTCCTGGGTTGTACCCATTTTGTTTATCTGAAGGAGGCCCTGGAGCGGGGTCTTCCCCATGTTTCCATCGTCGATTCGGTGGACGGGGTGGGACGGCAGGTTCTGCGGGTCCTGGAATCCCTGGGACACCGTGAGGAAGGCGGCGGTCGGGCCCGGCTCTACACCACCGGCGGTTCGGAAACCCTGTTCCATGATTTTGCCCGGCGGAGCAGCCTTGAGGAGGCGGGAATCCTTCCCTGATTTATGACTGGTTTCATACTCTACGGTATTAATAATATCTATACTGTCCTGGGTCCCCAGGGGCGTCGGGAATGCCGTTTCAAGGGGAAAAAACTCAAGGATACCGAGGGCGAATACAGCCCCCTGGCTCCGGGCGACAAGGTGGAATGGGAAGACGACCCGAATAACACGGGGAAGGGCATGATTCTTTCCCGGTACCCCCGGGAAAACGGTTTTTCCCGCTGGAACACCAAACGCAACGCCCCCCAGACCATGGCGGCCAATCTGGATGTGCTGGTCTGTCTGGCCAGCCCAGTGAGTCCTCCCTTCCGTCCCCGGTTCATCGACCGTGTGCTGCTCCTGGCGGAACAGCATTTCCCCGTCATCATCGCGGTGAACAAGGCCGATCAGGGGCTGGACGAAGAGGTTCGGGAGATGCTGGCGATCTACCGCAGCATCGGTTATCAGGTGCTCTCCGTATCGGCCCATACGGGGGAGGGAATCCCGGAACTAATCTCCCTCATCGAAGGGCGGCGCTGTGCCGTGGTGGGGCAGTCGGGGGTGGGGAAGTCTACCCTCCTTAATAAACTTGATCCCGATTTCAACCTGCGGGTGGGGGAAATTTCTGAAAAATACAACCGGGGCAAACATACCACCAACTACGGTATCATGCTGCCCTGGCGGGACGGCTGGATCATCGATACCCCGGGGATCCGGGAGATTCATGTCCACGGGCTGGATTCCCGGGAACTGGCCCACTTCATGCCCGAATTTCGGCCTTTTATCGAAGACTGCCAGATGCCCTCCTGTGTTCATATCACCGAACCGGGATGCTCGGTGAAGGACGCCGTGGAGGCGGGGAAGATTCATCCCGAACGATACGAGAGTTATATGCGAATGTATTACAGCCTGAAAGAACGCGAGGATGGTCATGGATAAACAAACCGGTGATATTCTCGAATTTCCCCGAATCCTCAAAGCCCTCCAGGGGCTCTGTTTCTCCCCCGAGGGGGAAGAACTGCTGGGACGTCAGCCCTTCCTCTTTGATGAAGAGGAACTGGCTGCCCAGCTGGACCGGGCCGGAGAGTTCCGCATGCTGCTGGAAGCGGGGGAGGATGCACCCGCTTTTGATTTTCCCGGTCTTCCGTTTCTGTCCCGGGCGGCTCGAGAGGGGACGGTGCTGGAGGGGGAAGAGCTGGCCGCCCTGGGACGTTCCATCCGGTCTTCCCGCCTCCTGGCGGCCTTTCTGAAAAGGATTCCCGAGAACCGTGATGATTTTCGGGGAATTCTGAAGGAGCAGGCCGATCTTCTTCCGGATCTTTCGGAACTGGAAAAAAAGATCTTTGCCAACCTGGATGCGGCCGGACAGGTTCTGGAAAATCATCCCGCCCTGCGCCCCATCCGGCGCGCCATGGAAAGGCTGGGCCGGGAAATCAATAACCTGGCCTACGGTTACCTTCAGAAAGACAGGGATATCTGGCAGGCCGAGGTGCCTACGGTCCGGGACGGACGGACCGTCCTCCCCCTGAAGGCCAACTACAGGGGGAAGATTCAGGGAATCGTTCACGAGGTTTCCGGCCGTGGAGCCACCCTCTTTATTGAACCCATGGAGATTGTGGACCGGAACAACCAGCTCGCCCTGGAAGAAAACCGGCTCAGAGTTGAAATCCAGAAAATCCTCCGGGAGCTCACCGGGGCGGTACGGGACAAAATAGAGGAATGCCTTCGTCTCCGGGACCAGACCGCCTATCTGGACACCCTCCATGCCCGGGCCCGTTACGCTTCTCAAAGAAGCTGCAGCCGTCCCCTCCTGTGTCAGCGGGGGTTTAAACTGGTTCAAGCGGTTCATCCCGGCCTGGGACCGGCGGCGGTGCCCATCAACATCGAAATGCCCCCGGACAAATGCCAGCTCATCATCACCGGACCAAACACAGGGGGCAAGACGGTTTCGCTGAAGACCCTGGGTCTTTTTGTGCTCATGCATCAGTTCGGGATGGAGGTTCCCGCCGCCCACGGAAGCACCCTTCCCCTGGTCAGCGGTGTTTACGCCGATGTGGGGGATGAGCAGTCCATCGAGGAGTCCCTGTCCACCTTTTCCGGCCACATGAGGCGGCTCAGCTTCATCATGGAAAAAGCCGATGAGAAATCCCTGGTGCTGCTGGATGAACTGGGGGGAGGTACGGACCCCCACGAGGGTGCCGCCCTGGCCATGGCCATCCTTGACTGGTTCGCCTCAAAACAGAGCCTGCTGGTCATCACCACCCATCTGGGGGTGATGAAAAACTACGGATACACCAGGCCCGGCAGCCTCAATGCATCGGTGACCTTCGATGACGAAACCCTCCGCCCCACCTACCACATCCTTCAGGGAATACCGGGAGAGAGCCATGCCCTGGAGATTGCCGCCGCCAACGGCATGTCCGCCGATCTGATTGATACGGCCCGTACCTATCTGGAGGGGGAGGAGTCGGACGTGGCGGCCATGATACGGGAGCTTCAGGAGACCCAGAACAGTTTACGGGAACAGGAAAATGAATTGAAGCGGGTCAGGGCAGCCCTGGAGGAAGAACGCCGCCGGGTGGATCTGAAGGCCCTGAGGCTGAAACAGAAAGAGATGGAGATCCGGGAGAACCAGTTCGGCGACCTGCGGGGATACGTCCGGGAGAGCCGCAAGACCCTGGAAAACCTGGTGTCGGAGCTGAAAAGCGGCCCCGTGGACCGGGAACAGACCCGCCGGGTCAAGCAGTTCATCGCCGAACTGACCGAAAAGGAAGACGAGGCGTCCCGGAATCTCGACCGGGATCAGGAATCTCTGGAAGTGCTGCTGGAGCAGGAAGCCCCTCCCGAGGCGGATACTTCCGGGGATATCGAGCTGAAGGAAGGCAGGGAAGTCCTGGTAGGGCCCCACAAGAAAAGCGGTGTCCTGGTGCGGAAGGACAAAAAGGGACGCTGGCTGGTGGCGGTGGGAACCTTGAAGATGACCCTCTCCGAAAAAGAGCTGACTCCGGTAAAACCCCGGATTCAAAAAGTATCCGTCACCTCTTCCGGTACCGGAAAATACGCCGTAATGGAACTGGACCTGAGGGGGTACCGCATGGAAGAGGCGCTGAGGCTCCTGGAAAAACAGGTTGACGATGCCCTCATGGCGGGGATGGATCAATTCAGCGTAATTCACGGCCTGGGAGAAGGGGTTCTTCAGAAGGGCGTCCACGACTACCTGGGCCGGTGTCCGGCGGTAAAGAATTATCAATTCGCCCATCCCGACCAGGGGGGGTACGGAAAAACCGAGGTAAGCCTGGCATGAACCACCCCAGCACGATCCTTTGGGAAAAACGGCTCCGCAGCATTTTTGACGGAATCGACGAGTATCTGGAAGATCATTACGGAGACCGGCTTCCCCTGCATCCCAACCGTCCCCCCCGGGGAACCACTTCCAGCGCTGAGATGGACGGCCTTTTCAATGTGGGGGCCAGTTTCACCGCCGGTTTCGGTTCCTCCACGGGAAGAGGATACGTGGTTCAGATTGAAATGCGGACCCTGGCGGAGGTTCCCGAAGACCTTAAAGAGACAGTCGAACAGGATGTGTTAAACCTCCTGCAGCGGGAACTGGCCCTTCGTTTTCCCGACCGGGACCTGAAAGTTGAATGGGACGGCCGGGTCTGGAAGATCATCGGCGACCTCAGTCTCGGAACCGTATAGGGAGATGAATTAACAAAAAAACGCTTCAAACTGGATTGCATGGACTTACCGATTCCTCTATAATTTTTTTTAATGAAAAGTCATATTGATAAATTTCTGCGTGTACTTCGGATCGAACTGGAAGATCTGGAACAGGATCTGGTGGCCCTGGAAGAGTCAACCCGGCAAAAATGGGAAGAGAACCAGATCTCCAACTATGTCTTTCTGGAAAACATGGCCATCCTGAGGGAAGAGCTGACGGGGGTGCATAAAATCATCAACGATCTCACCGGCATGGATGCCTCCCGTTTCACCGAAATGGACGGGTTCACCGAACATCTTATCAAAATCATAAAAGATAATATAAACAACGCGGATCTTCCCGAGGGGGTTTACCGACTTCTTCAACGGAAAATTCTTAAAGTCCGTGATTTTATCAAAGAATAAATAAAGCGAGAGGTTTTTATGGACGTTCAGCTTAAGGAACTTATTGAGACAATCAAGACCGAAGGGGTCAAAGAGGCGGAGGAGAAATCCGCCGTCATTATTTCAGAAGCGGAAGCTCAGGCCAAGACGATTCTTGAAGCGGCCCGAAAAGAGGCCGACAAGATCGTGGCGGCCGGAAAAGCCGAAGCCGCCAAGTTCGAGGCTTCCGGAAAAGAAGCGGTCAAACAGGCGTCCCGGGATCTTCTTTTGAAAATTCAGGGCCAGATCGAAAACCTCTTTGATGCCCTGGTTCTGAAGGAAAGCGCCGCCGCTTTTTCCGGCAAGGTGCTGGAAGAAAGTATTGTGGCGGTTATCAAGGGCTGGGCGGAAAAAGGCAGCCTTGACTTGACGGTACTGCTGTCCGACAAGGACTTCAAGAATCTGGAAAAAACCCTGAAAGACCGCCTGGCGGCGGAGATGAAAAAGGGACTGGAAATCAAACCGTTTTCCGGGGTCGACGCAGGATTCAGGATCGCCGAGAAAGACGGGGGTTCTTATTACAATTTCACCGCCCAGGGTGTAGCGGAGATGCTGTCGGAGTTTCTCAATCCCCGGCTGGCGGAACTGATGAAGGAAGCGGGGAAGGAGTAAGTTTTGAGTCAATACTACTTCCTGGTTTCATCCCTGCCCTATCTTCTCCCCCGGAGTGACGCGCCGATTGATTACCCATCTTTTCTGGAAACCTGCGGGGCTCACATTTCGGAAAAAGAGCAGGGCACCCTGGAGGCGTGTCTCCTTGGTTCCGGAGCGGAAAACCTGGGACACCATCCCCTTCTGGACCGCTGGATAAAATGGGAATCGGCCTTAAAAAATGAGCTGGTTCTCCTGAGGGCCCATAATCAGAAGATCGAACCGGAGAAATGGGTTCGGGATGTGAACGGTCCCGCCGGGCTTTTTGATCTGGCCCGGGAGGCGGTCAATCTTGACAGTCCCCTGGAGGCGGAAAATCTTCTCAACGAAGCACGCTGGACCTTCACCGATGAGCTCGGGGTGGGTCATTTCTTCGATTTTGAAGCCCTTCTTGTATACTCCCTGAAGCTGCAGATTCTCGAGAGACAGAGAATCTTTACCAGAGAAAAGGGAGCCGGGGAATACCGCAAAGTATACGACTCGGTGGTGGAACAGATTTCAGCCGCCGGGGTTTAATCATATCAAATTAGGATAGAAGGGGCCTTCACCGGCCCCCTTGCTGGAGTTGATACATGGCAGACAGTAAAGGTAAAGTAACAGGCGTTAATGGAAACATGGTATCCGTTCAGGTGGACGGGGTTGTTTCCCTTAACGAAGTGGGGTATCTCCTGGTGGGAGAGAAAAGGCTGAAAGCCGAAGTCATCCGGATCAAAGGTGATACCGCAGAACTTCAGGTTTTTGAGATGACCCGGGGTATCGGTATCGGTGATACGGTGGAGTTCTCCCGGGAACTGCTGGCGGTGGAGCTCGGGCCCGGTCTTCTGGGACAGGTTTTCGACGGTCTTCAGAATCCTCTTCCCGAACTGGCCAAGCAGGCGGGGTTCTTCCTCGAAAGGGGTGTTTATCTCGATGCCCTGCCCCGGGATACCAAATGGGCTTTTACTCCCCAGGTCAAAGCCGGTGATACGGTGGAACGGGCCGATACCCTGGGAACCGTTCCCGAAGGAATTTTCGACCATCGTATTATGGTGCCTTTCAATTTTCTTGACACTTATAAAGTCGTTTCCGTGGCGGCGGCCGGTGATTATACGGTAAAAGATACCATTGCGGTTCTGGAAGACAGCAAGGGGCGCAAACGGGATGTGACCATGAGTTTCCAGTGGCCCGTAAAGAGAGCCGTCACCGCCTACCAGGAAAGACTGCGGCCCGATGAACCCATGGTAACCAAGGTACGGCTCATCGATACCTTCTTTCCCGTGTCCCTGGGAGGAACCTACTGCGTTCCCGGGCCCTTCGGAGCAGGAAAGACGGTGCTTCAGCAGGTGACCAGCCGGAATGCCGAAGTTGACATCGTAATCGTGGCCGCCTGCGGCGAGCGGGCCGGTGAGGTTGTGGAAACCCTCAAAGAATTTCCCGAACTCATCGACCCCCGGACCGGCAAAAGTCTGATGGAACGGACCATCATCATCTGTAACACCTCTTCCATGCCCGTGGCGGCCCGGGAAGCTTCGGTTTACACCGCCGTGACCCTGGCGGAGTACTACCGGCAGATGGGGCTGAACGTCCTTCTTCTGGCGGATTCCACCTCACGGTGGGCCCAGGCCATGAGGGAAATGTCCGGCCGCCTGGAAGAGATCCCCGGTGAGGAAGCCTTTCCCGCCTACCTTGAATCGGTGATCGCCGGTTTCTACGAAAGATCCGGCAAGGTGCGGCTCAAAGATGGTTCTGTAGGATCCGTTACCATCGGCGGAACCGTCAGTCCCGCGGGGGGTAACTTTGAAGAACCCGTTACCCAGGCCACCCTGAAGGTGGTGGGAGCATTCCACGGCCTTTCCCGTGAACGTTCCGACGCCCGGAAGTACCCCGCCATCCATCCCATGGAAAGCTGGAGCAAATATCCCAGCATCCTTTCCCCGGAAAAAGTGGATTACGTCCGCCGACTCATCCACCGTTCCAATGAAGTATCCCAGATGATGAAGGTCGTCGGGGAAGAGGGAACAAGCCTGGACGATTACGTCCAGTTTTTGAAGGGGGATTTCGTCGACGATGTTTACCTCCAGCAGAACTCCTTCGATCCCGTGGATAACTCGGTCAGCAAGGAGCGGCAGGATCACATCTTCAATCTGATGCTCAAAATCCTCACCGCATCTTTGAGTCTGTCAAGTAAAGATGATGCCCGGTCCTTTTTCAACCAGCTGCGCCAGAGGTTCCTGGACTACAACGGAACGGAGTGGCAGAGCAAGGAGTTTCATGATCTGGAAAATGAGATCAGGGCCATCCTGGAAGGAAAGATGACCGGCACCGTGGAAGACGCGGCATATTTGATGAACAAGGTATAAGTGAGGCGTTAAGATGCGAAAGGTATACAGCAAGATAGAATCCATAGCGGGAAACGTTATTTCCGTCCGGGCCGATGGGATCAAGTACGATGATCTGGCCCAGGTAAACACCGCCTACGGTCCCTCCTTGGCCCAGGTCATCCGCCTTACCGGTGAAGAGGTTCACCTTCAGGTTTTCGCCGGCGGCCGGGGTATTTCCACGGGAGACGAGGTTCGTTTTTTAGGGCATCCCATGAAAATCAGCTCCACCCCCGACCTGCTGGGACGGATTTTCAGCGGCAGCGGTCAGCCCCGGGACAACGGCCCGGAACTCACCGAGAATCAGATTGAGATCGGCGGCCCTTCGGTTAATCCTTCCCGCCGGATCATCCCCCGGAACATGATCCGGACCGGTATCCCCATGATCGATGTTTTTAATTCCCTGGTGGAATCTCAGAAACTGCCGATTTTTTCGGTTTCCGGCGAACCCTACAACGAACTTCTGGCCCGGATAGCCATGCAGGCCGAGGTTGACATGATCATCCTCGGCGGTATGGGACTCAAATACGATGACTACCTCTTCTTTAAGGATACCCTGGAGGAGGGCGGCGCCCTTAACCGGACCGTCTTCTTTGTCCACACCGCGGCGGACCCCATTGTCGAGTGCCTCCTGGTACCCGATATCTCCCTGGCGGTGGCGGAACAGTTCGCCCTGGAAGGGAAGAAGGTACTGGTTCTCCTGACGGACATGACCAACTTCGCCGATGCCATGAAAGAAATTTCCATCACCATGGAACAGGTTCCTTCCAACCGCGGGTACCCCGGAGACCTTTACTCCCAGCTGGCATCCCGGTACGAGAAAGCCGTCGACTTCGAGGGAGCCGGATCCATCACCATCCTGGCGGTAACCACCATGCCCGGGGACGATGTGACCCATCCGGTCCCCGACAATACCGGTTACATCACCGAGGGACAGTACTACCTGAAGAACGGACGGATCGAGCCCTTCGGATCCTTAAGCCGGCTGAAACAGCAGGTGAACGGCAAGACCCGGGAGGACCATCGGGCCCTGATGGACGGCATGATCAAGCTCTACGCCGCCTATCTGGAGTCGGTGGAAAAGAAGTCCATGGGTTTCCGGATGTCCGAATGGGATACGAAGCTTCTGAAATACGGTCAGATTTTTGAGAGGGAAATGATGGACCTGAGCGTCAACATCTCCCTGGAAGCTGCCCTGGACAAGGGTTGGGAGATCATGGCCGAATGCTTTACCCCCGAAGAAACCGGTCTGAGGACGGAACTTCTCAACAAGTTCTGGCCCAAAGAGAGGGTTGAAGGCTAATCATGGCAAAGGTAAAGCTGACCAAAAACGAACAGAAGAAGCAGAAGGACTCGCTGAAACGGTTCAAGCGCTATCTTCCCACCCTGATGCTGAAGAAACA
>Ga0334882_1002516_pt1 | contig 18504 bp, 17 predicted proteins | sample GraSluR1_MG_5_FD_207226 | JGI IMG/M metagenome (GOLD analysis project Ga0334882, IMG submission 207226) | Sludge microbial communities from methane-producing bioreactor in Wageningen University, Netherlands - Granular Sludge_15_04-R1 | ecosystem: Engineered > Bioreactor > Anaerobic >...
GACCGCGATCAGGATAAGAAAGACTCCCGATATGAACCCGGTCATCTCGATCCCTCCTTCAGCGGCACATCATCGAAATCGAGCCCTTCCTCACGCTTCACTGCATCAATTATGTCCTCGGACATGAGGATTTCATCAAGATCTTTTCTTCGTATGTCAAGGATCATCTTGCACGAAAGCATTATCATGCAGAGGAGGGCGCTCACCGGAACCGCCATGAGCCACCATTCCATGGAAGTGTTAAGGGCTGTGGAAAGCTGCATCTTTCCCCCTTCCGCCATTATGAATCCGTACCTTGTCAACACGAAGAGGAAATACATCACCATCACATTGGAAACGAGTATCAGAGCTTTGGCTGCAATTCGAGGAATTTTTTTGACAAACATGGTGACTCCCACGTGTTCATGCCTCCAGATGCAGAGCGCTACCGACAAAAGGGCCATCCAGATCATCACGTAGCGGGATAATTCCTCCGACCATCCGAGCGGAGACCTCACGACATACCTGAAAAAAACACCAAGAAGCACGGTTACGGTCATGATGATGGAGAGGATGAAAACAGGGATCTCTATCATCCTCTCCAGGCCGTCTCCAAGTTTTCTCGCAAGAAAGAAAATCCCTCTTTCCTCCCGGATTTTCCCGTTGAAGGCATTATTTTCCATTTACATCCCTCCGGGAGGAAAGTAGGGCTTTCGCCCTACTTTCCCTCCTTCATGGCAGCATCGATAGCGTCAAGATACATCTGTGCCAGCGCAGCGCCTTCTTCTTTGTAAGTCTCCCTGATGAAGCTCAGGGCTGATGCTTTTCCGGTTTCCCTGAATTTCTCCATTGCTTCCGGAGTCGGGGTGTTGATCTCCATTCCAGCCTCGGCAAGAGTAGGAAGTCCTTTCTCCGAGGACTCGATGATCCTGTTGAGTCCCCTTCCGGCAACGATTGCCGTCCGTGCCGCCGATGTCACGATCGCCTTTTCAATGTCCGAAAGTCCTTCATGGAACTGTTTGTTCATGACCCAGCAATAGGTGCTGTAAAGATGGTTGGTAATCGTCAGGTACTTCTGCACCTCGAACAGTTTCCCGGTGAGGACTATGGGTATGGGATTGTGCTGCCCGTCCACAACACCGGTCTGCAGTGCAGTGTACACTTCAGCCCAGGCCACAGGGGTTGCCGCCGCACCGAAGGCTTTCATGAGATTCTGGTGCGAGGGAAGGGTCATGGTGCGCATCTTAAGCCCTTTCATATCCTCGACCGTTTTTATGGGGTGTCTGCTGTTTGAAAGCTGGAAGAATCCTCCCGCTTCACCGTAGCCGAGGACCTTGAAGCCGGCTTTCTTCTCTATCTCTGCTGCAAGATGATCTCCGAAGGGCCCGTCGAAAACCTTCCAAGCCACATCATAATTGGGAACGGCAAATGGAATGTCAACTATGCTGTACAGAGGATAAAACGCTGCCATTCCCCCGGCGGAAGCTATATAGCTCTGGACCACGCCGACCTTCACCTGCTCCATGGTCTCCCGTTCGTTGCCGAGCTGGCCTGCGGGATATAGTTCCACCAGGAGAGCTCCGTTGCTTTCGGCTTCCACCATGCTTTTGAATACCGCAGCCATTGCAGCGGTCGCTACGTCAAAAGGCTGCTGGGGATTCAGGTGAGCCAGCTTGATCGTCTTGGGGGCCGCGAAAGCCGCCGATGATGCCAGGATCACGCAAAGTGCGAGTAAAAATATTCCAAGTCTTTTCATTTCAGTACCCTCCTTTTCGAGTGCATTTCGTATTCCGTCGTATTTCACGATTACTCTCCACCGGAATTTTTTTCACCCGGGAAACGGGCCTCACCTCCATTCCGTCCAATCACGAAAAATTCCCTGTTCAGAGCAGTCCTGCCATCCTGTTGAATTCGCAGATCCGTTCGTCGATGCTGTCTGCCATGGCCTGAATGCTCCCCCAATACTCATCCGCATCATACCACTGGGCGTTCAGCTCTTCCGAGGTTTTTCCCTGCTGTTCCACCCACGTGTAGTATTTCAGGTTATGTACCCGCTTCTTTTCAGCATAGGTCAGCTCCAGAAGGCTGTCGGTCCTTACTCCGAACACGTGACGGGCATGATCTTTCGCCGCATCCATCTCGGTGTAGGTTCCATACTCCTCCTCCATTTCCTTCAGGCGGGAGTTGTACATCTCCATGGAGTCAGTGAAAACAGTAAGCACAACGTCTTTTGATGTCAGCTCGTAGTACTTGGCCATCTTCACCGCCATGAGGACGTTCGCCGCACCGGAGATGCCCATCAGGGGAAGCTGGTCGATGAATTCTTCCCTAAGCCCTAGAGACTGCAGGTACTTTCTTCCGGCAGGTTCGTTGCAGAGCCGGATGAACCCCATGCTGTCCTCGTCGTCGATAGCAATGACCATGTCCGTGTTCTTCACGTTGTGGACCCATGGGACATGCTTGTCACCGATCCCTTCGATACGGTGTGCACCGAATCCGTTATCCAGCAGAGTGGGACACTGAAGGGCCTCTCCTACCGCTATCTTGCTGTTGGGGAACAGCTTTTTCAGATAGTCGCCGCATGCAGTGGTTCCCGCCGAACCAGAGGTAACGGCAACTCCAGCGTACCTGTCGCCCGGCTTCATTATCTCGTTAAGGACTTCTTCCATGGCGTGTCCCGTCACTTCGTAATGCCAAAGGTGGTTGGCCATCTCGTCAAACTGGTTGAAGACCACTATATTGTCGCGGGTCCTCTTAAGTTCCCACACTTTGTCGAAAATCTCTTTCACATTGCTCTCGGTTCCCGGGGTAGCAATGATCTCTCCGGCAACAGTCTCGAGCCAATCGAAACGTTCCCGGCTCATTCCCTCCGGAAGAATTGCTATAGATTCACACCCCAGGAGCTGGGCGTTGTACGCGCCTCCGCGGCAGTAATTTCCGGTGGAGGGCCAGACGGCCTTCTGTACGGTCGGATCGAACTGACCCGTCACAAGCCGCGGAACAAGGCAGCCGAACGTCGCCCCCACCTTGTGTGCACCTGTGGGGAACCATTTCCCTACCAGCGCTACGATCCTCGCATCAACTCCCGTAAGGGCCGGGGGAAGTTCAATGTAATTCACCTTTCCGAACAGTCCGCCCGTATTTGTGGGTTCATTTTTCCAGGTGATCCGGAACAGGTTTGCCGAGTCCACGTCCCAGAGGCCGGTCTTTTTAAGCTTTTCCTTCATCGCTGCCGGTGTATGGGTTTCCGGGTCCTTCATCTGGCGAAATGTGGGAATAACGATGTTTCTCCTCTTCGCCGTCTCTATGGCGTGCTTCAGGCCCTCTTCATGGATCGTCAGATCAATTGCCGTTTTCATAGTTGTCTCCTCTATTCAAGCCCCGGATAAAGGGGGTGGTTTTTGCATGCCTCCAGGACTTCCGCCCTGACCGCCGCTATCTCCTTTTCGTCCTCAACATTCCTCACGACCCGGTCGATCCACCGGGCGAAATTTCGCATGTCTCCGGGGCCGAATCCTCTCGTTGTAACAGCCGGAGTGCCTACGCGTATGCCGCTGGTGATGAACGGACTCTGGGTATCGAAGGGAACAGCGTTCTTGTTCACCGTTATTCCTGCTTTGTCGAGCGCCGCTTCCGCAGCCTTTCCTGTAACCCCCGTGCCTGTGAGATTCATCAGTATAAGGTGATTGTCCGTTCCGCCTGAAACAAGGTGATAGTCAAGGGAAAGAAGCGCTTCGGCAAGAACTTTCGCGTTTTCCACGATTTTCTTCTGATACTCCCTGAAAGAGGGCTCAAGGGCTTCTTTGAACGCCACGGCCTTCGCCGCGATGATATGCATCAGCGGTCCTCCCTGCATGCCCGGGAAAATGTTCTTGTCAATTGCCTTGGCATATTCGGCCGTGGACATGATCATTCCGCCCCGGGGCCCCCGGAGGGTTTTATGGGTGGTGGTCGTCAGGAAGTGGCAGAAAGGCACCGGATCCTTGTGGCATTTTCCGGCAATGAGACCCGCGATATGGGCGATGTCAAAGAACAGCAGCGCACCGACCTTGTCGGCGATTGCCCTGAACTGTTCCGCGTCTATCTCGCGGGGATATGCGGATGCTCCGCAGACGATCATCTTCGGTTTATGTTCCACGGCCAGCCGCTCAACTTCCGCGAAATCGATCCGCTCCGTCTTCTTGTCGACACCGTAGGGGATAACATTGTACAGGCGCCCGGAAAAGTTCACAGGCGATCCGTGGGTCAGGTGACCGCCGTGGGCGAGATTCATGGCAAGGATGGTGTCTCCCGGCTGGAGCACCGAGAAATAGACCGCCATGTTCGCCTGTGACCCCGAATGGGGCTGAACGTTCACATGATCGCAGCCAAAAAGCTCCTTCGCCCTGTCCCGGGCAAGATCCTCCGCCTTGTCCACCACGTGGCACCCGCCGTAATACCGTGCATGAGGATACCCTTCGGCATACTTGTTGGTCATGACAGAACCCATTGCCGCAAGTACTGCCCGTGAGACAAAGTTCTCAGATGCAATAAGCTCTATGCCGTTCCTCTGTCTCTCAAGCTCCTCTGAAATCGCGCTGAAAATTTCCGGATCTGTTTCCCGAAGAAACTCCTGGCCTTTCTCCAACATCACATACCGCTCCTTTCAAGCTGCTCTGAAAATGATTCAATCTCAGGCTCCGAGACAATCGGTGCCCCTACCGACTTCCTGGCGCTCTCAATATCCTTGAGCCCGTTTCCTGTAACCACTACGGCCACACGTTCATCTTTCCCCAGCCGTCCATTACCGGCCATTTTTCTGAAGCCCGCAAACGCGGCCGCCCCGGCAGGTTCGCCGAAAACCCCCGTTTTCCTGGCAAGCTCAGGAATAGCTGACAATATCTCTTCGTCTGAAACTGAAACCATATCTCCGTCAGTGTTCCGCACTGCACGAAGGGCTTTCGCCCAGTTTCTCGGAGCCCCTACGGATATACTGTCTGCAACTGTATCCGCGGGCCCGAAAGAGACCCGATCGGCTCCTGTCCTGAACGCTTCGAAGATCGGGCGTGCTCCTTCAGCCTGCACACCGGTAATCTTGGGGATACCGGGGATCATCCCCATGGCAAGGAGGTCGCTGAACCCCTTGTACAGGCTCCCTATGCAGCATCCGTCCCCGACGGAAATAAAAATCCTGTCCGGAAGATCCCATCCGGTCTGTTCGGCTATCTCGAGAGCACAGGTCTTTTTACCCTCCACGAGGTAGGGATTAATAGCACAATTCCTGTTGTACCATCCGTATTTTTCTATCGCTGCGGTCGCGAGGCTGAAGGCGTCTGCGTAGTCACCCTTTACGAGGATCACTGCTGCACCGTACACGAGCAGCTGCGCCACCTTGGCGGCAGGAGCCTTTGCCGGCACAAAGATGAAGCTTTTCAGCCCTCCTACAGCGGCGAAACCGGACAGGGAGCTGGCAGCATTTCCGGTCGAAGCGCAGGCTATTGTTCTCCTCCCCAGCTCCAGAGCCCGGGCAACGCCGACGGCGCTGGCACGATCCTTGAGGGAGCCCGTGGGGTTCCTTCCATCGTCCTTCACCCATAACATGCCGACTCCATACTCCCTTGCGGCACTGGAACATTCATAAAGGGGAGTCCACCCCACGGAAAGGGGCGGTATAAAATCAGGATTCGAAACAGGAAGGATCTCGCTGTATCTCCAGAGGGAAAGCGGTCTTTCAGCAAGGGCTCTTGCTGTCATGTCCGCCCTGGCCTGCCTGTAGTCGTACAACACGTCAAGAGTACCGTCAAGTCCGCATTTCGGGCACGTGTACTCAACTTCTCCCGGTTTATAATGTGCTCCGCAGAGGACGCACCGGAGTTCCACAGGTTTCCCCATCCTATCTCCCTCCACTGGCAAGAATCGCCGGGGCTGTACCCCGGGTTTCAAAAAGGGTACCCGTGCGGGACAGAAGCCTTCCAGACATGGCATAATACCCTTCACACGCTCCGATCAGTTCCTGTATTTCGATAAATTCATCTACCCTGTGGACAAGTTCACGCTTGGAAGGTCCGTAAATAACCGTCGGGACTCCCCTTTCAACAGCATAGTGGCACCCGTTGGTTCCAAAACCGGGCCTTGGGGAAATCTCCGCCGGAAGGTCCGCATCCCCGAGGGCACCCGAAAGGACACCGAGGTACTCGGAATCAGCGGGCAAGACCCATGCGGGCGCATAGTGGTTTCCCCGTATCGGTGCTCCTGTATAGCACCTGTCTTCAGTTACGGGAAATGAAACCCTGGCCCTCAGGCCGGGAATAACACCCGAGGCTTCATCGATCACCCGCTGAAGATCCCGGGCGGCTCCTTCTAGCGACTCCCCCAGGAGAAGCCTCCTGTCAAAAAGTGCGGTACATTTCTCGGGGATCGCGCCTCCTGCACAGGGAGGCGTAGTGTTAACACTCGTAAGCACGAGGATGCCCTCCCCAAGAAAAGAGTCTCTTGGGGGAACAAACCGGTTTTTGATGAACGAGAGAAGTGAATTCATGGTATCCGCGGCATTGATCCCATGCTCGGGATGAGAGGAATGGGCCATTTTTCCGAATGTGTCGAGGCGGATCTCCGCACGTCCCCTCTGGCCTCTTTCGAGACAAAGAGAGGAGGCTTCTCCCACGATCACGCAGGAAGGATCCGTCGACTCACCTATGGCACGTGACGCTACATTTTCAAAGGTTTCCTGGTGTACGGCTGCGGCCACAATGAGCTCTCCGTTCAGCAGGCGCCTTTTATCCGCTTTCAGAAATGCACCCGCCATGATCATGGAGGCAAGCGCCCCTTTCTGGTCGGATGCGGCACGTCCGTAGATCCGTCCTTCTTCAATAAATGCGCCGAACGGATATTTGGACCATTCGGCCACATCCCCCGCATTCACGTGATCCATCTGGGCAGTCAGGAGGACCCGTTCCCCTCCACCGGAGAAAAACAGCCGCCCCACGACGTTTCCATAGGAATCAGTCGAGACATCATCGTAGCCGAGGGTCCTCATGGTTTCTGAGATAAAGCGGGCAACGTCTCCTTCCCTGCCCGATACACCGGGACGTCGGAGAAGTTCTCTGCAGAGCTGAATGAGATCGTTTTTCCTGGTTTCTTTCATCGACCTGTCTCCCTTCTGCCCCTTCAAGATACACCAGACACTATTATTTTCAAGAAAGAAAAAATGATATAATTCATTAATATTTCTTATGTTAAAAGGAGGCAGACATGAACCTTCATCAACTAAGAGTTTTCTGTTCTGTCGTGGAGGAGGGGTCTTTCCGCCAGGCCGCTGAAAAGCTATTCCTTTCCCAGCCCTCGGTAAGCCAGCATGTCGCCTCTCTTGAAAAAAGCAACAACATCAGGCTGTTTGAAAGGAAAGGGAGATCCATCTCCCTGACACCTGAAGGCAGAGCCCTTTATGTACTGGCTTCCGACCTGCTCCGGCAGGCGGACGAAATACCCGCACGATTTCGCGATATGCAGTCCCTCCGGTCCGGAAAACTGGAAGCAGGTGTTTCGCCTTTCGCAGGCTACTACATTCTTCCCCCCGCTCTTTCGGCATTCCGGTCTGACTTTCCCTCCATATCCATAACCATAAAATCAGGCAACACTACAGAAATCCTTTCTGATCTCAGAAACGGGGATGTGGAACTTATTGTTCTCGGACGCAACTTCTCATCATTAAGGGATCCTGCATTTACATACAGGACGCTCGGAGAAGATTCCCTCGTCCTCGTCGCTCCTCCGTCCCACAAATGGGCTCAAAGGGGAGAGGCGTCGATACGTGAAACGGAGGAGCAGACCCTCATTCGTTTTGCCGGGGACTGTCCCCTCGGGACGTACGTGGATGAATTCCTCCTGAGGAACAGGATACGGTTCGGAGGATTCCTTGAGACGGATGAAATAGAGATGGCAAAGCACTTTGTCCTGCAGGGTACAGGAGTCGCGGTGACAAGCGCCCTTTCGGTCCGCAGGGAAATCGCATCGGGGGACCTTGTGCCTGTGCTTCTGGAAGGTATGGAACAGCTGTCATGGGAAATTCAATGTGTTTATTCTTCCGCAAGGGGGCTCTCCTATCCCGGATGGGAAATGGTGAAACGTCTTGAGGAGAACGCCCGGAAACTGTTGAAATAGGGCGGCCTTCCGGCCGCCCCGATATTATACTCCGAGCAGTCCAGCCAGGAGAGCCATTTTCTCCCTGAAATTCAAAAGGGTCTGCTCGAGCGGTTCCGGAGAAGTCATGTCCACCCCTGCCTCCCCGAGTATTTCAAGGGAATATGCCGAGCTTCCCCTCGAGAGGAAACGCATGTAGCTCTTGCGCTCTTCCTCTCCTCCCTCTCGGATCAGCCTGGAAAGGCATGCTGCGGCCGAAAATCCTGTGACGTATTTGTACACGTAAAAGGCACTGTAAAAATGGGGGATCCGTCCCCATTCGACCGATATACCATCGTCAACTGTCATATCCGAACCGTGGAACCTGATATTGAGTTCCTTCCACATACCGCACAAACGGTCTGCCGTGAGCGCTTCGCCTTTTTCTGAGAGGGCATGGGTTTCCATCTCGAATTCAGCGAACATGGCCTGACGGTAGACAGTTGTCCTCACCTGGTCGAGGTAGTGATTTAGAAGAAAGATCTTCTCATCTTTTTCTGCTCTTTCAAGCATTGATTCCAGAAGAAGGGCCTCATTCGTTGTAGAAGCCACCTCGGCCAGGAAAATAGTGTAATCTGCATATACCTGGGGCTGGTTCCTGTGGGAAAACCACGTATGGAGCGAATGGCCCATCTCATGGGCTATGGTAAAGACATCTCGAAGCGTTCCGTTGTAGTTGAGCAATACGTAGGGATGTGTCCCGTAGCTGCCCCATGAATAAGCCCCTTTTCTTTTGCCCTGGTTTTCGTACACATCGACCCATCTGGACGAAAATCCTTCCCGCAGCACGTTCAGGTATTCCTCACCCAGAGGCGCAAGCCCCTCTTCAACCATTTCCATGGCCCGGCTGTATGGAATGGAGGCATCGGGTTCTTCCGCAAGGGGTACGTTCAGGTCATACATGTGCAGTTCCCCGAGACCGAGCGCTTTTTTCCTGAGCTTCATGTAACCGTGCAGCGCATCAAGGTTTGCGTTGACCGTTTCCACAACATTCCGGTAAACGGCGGGAGGGATGTTATCTCCGTGAAGGGAGGCCTCAAGGGAAGAAGCATATTTTCTCGCTCCCGCATAAAACAGGTCCGACCGGACGCTTCCCGAGTAAAGTGCCGAGAGGGTGTTCCTGTACTTTTCATAGGTGGAATACAGTCCTTCGAATGCTTCCTTTCGTACCCTGCGGTCGCGGGACCTGCTCAGAAGATAATATCTTTCCTCGGAAAGTTCTGTTGGCCGCCCGCTCTCGTCAAGTACCTCAGGAAAGGTCAAGTCCGCATTCGTCAGAAGCGAAAAGGCATTTTCCGCAGTTCTTGCCACCTCTTCCGACTTCGCGAGGATCATCTCTTCGGCCGGTGAGAGCACGTGCTCTCCAGTACGGAGAATATCATCAAAAAAATGCCTGTACATACCGAGTTCCGGCAGGCTGTCAAGAACTTTTCCCACTTCCTCCGATCCCGCCTCAAGCACTTCAGGCCTGAAAAAGGAAAGAGACGCACCGAAAGCTGCGTATAACGAGCCGGCCCTCTCCGACATGGCCTGGTACCGCGCGTCGGACGTATCTTCGTGACTCTTCATGACAGCGTAGGCATACACCTTCCCCATCTTCTCGGAGGTTTTCTCCTCCGTTCGCAGAAATTCCAGCAGCGTTTCCGGCGACTCGAAAAGCCTGCCATTGAAATTTCCGAGATGTTTCAGGTCTTCCCCGAGTTGTTTGAAAGATTCTTCCCAGGAACCGTCGTCGGGGAAAATGGCGGCCAGGTTCCATGTGAAAGTATCGGGAAGATCTTTTCTCAACGGGACCTTGCCTGACGATAAAAAATCTTCTGACATCGCTTCAGCGAAGATAAACGGAAAATTCATAAAAATACCCCTTTCAAAAGAATACCGCAATTAATAAAAGTATCCTGTTTTATTGACACTGGTATCGGATACCTTTATTATTTTTAGAAGAAATGCCGCATGTAATATAATTCATAATAACAGGAGAGTGACAAAATGAAAAAACGGATGATACTTTTTATTGCAGCAATCCTCCTTCTTGCAACGGCAGGCTCGGCATTTTCCGCAGGTTCCGTGAAACCTGACCAGCTCAGGTTCATGGCGGGACCTCCGGGCGGAAACTGGTTCGCACTGGGCGGAGCACTTGCGGAACTGTGGAGCTCGAAAGGCATGCCCACCACGAGCATCACAGGAGGTGCCGTAGCCAATATTATCAACACACACAACAAAAAGGGCGAATTCGGGTTTTCAAATACATCAATGGTGGCCGTGGGTCAGAAAGCAAGTGACGCTCCCTTCAAGACTCCGACCGATAACACATTGATCATGGCAAACCTGTACACCCAGTACACCTATTTCATCGCCCGGAAAGACTTCGTTGAAAAACACGGGATCAAATCGGTCGATGACCTGGTCGCAAGAAAGATACCTACCCGTTTCGCAACACTGAAGACCGGCACCGGTTCGGAATTCATAGTAAACGGCGTTTTCAAGGCAGGACTCGGTGTAGCTGAATACAGAAAAGAACTTAAGGAATGGGGCGGCTCGGTTGAATACGCCTCCTACTCCAGCGGGGCAGACCTTCTTGCAGATAACCACCTTGACGTATTCGCCTTTTCAGTGGGCAAAGTAGCCTCTATCGTCATGCAGATCGAGAGCCAGACGGACATAGTTCTCCTGGGTCTCGAACAGGCTACCCTTGATAAAATCGGTGAAGCCTACGGTACGGTTACGTTCACGATCGATCCGGGAATCTATAAGTCCGTTACCGAAAAGGACCCTGTCGTTAAAGTCGTCGGTGACTACACCTGCATCGTGGTAAGGGGAGACCTTGACGAGCAGATGGTCTACGATCTGTGCAAAGTGATGTACGAAGACCAGGATACACTTGCAAAGGCGGTCGTTGATATCCAGGAACTTTCTCCGGCGACCGCGATTCCGGGCGGGGCTATTAAAAGCCATCCCGGTGCTGTAAAATACTGGAACGAGGTCATGAAAAAGTAAAAAACACCTGCTATGAAGCTTGAAGGCGGGCTGCGGCAGCCCGCCTTCTTTGTTTACGTGAATTTGATCAAAAACGGGAGCGCCTTGTCTTCAAGGAGGGGAAAGCAATGAGAAAACTTGACGGTATTGTGGCAAAGGGCATGTACGTCTACGTTCTTGCCATGGGCCTTTTTCATCTTTATACTGCAGTCTTCGGGGCTTTTGAGGCATATCTTCAGCGATCCATTCACCTTACGTGGGTACTCCCGATGTGCTTCGTCCTTTATCCGTTCAAAACTCGCAAAAAAGATCAGCCGGTCGAGATATCTGTTCCATGGTACGACTGGATCCTTGCCATTCTCTCAACGCTTCCGGGCCTTTACAGTATTCTGAATTACGACGAGATCATGATGCGTATGCAGGGTGTGGACGACCTGACAATGGCTCAGCTTGTACTCGGGACAATGCTGATCGTTCTCCTGCTGGAAGCGACACGACGGCTGGTGGGGCTCCCCCTCGTCTTCGTGGCGCTTTTCTTTACGGTTTACACAGTTGTCTGTGATTCCCCATTCATGCCGGAAATGCTGCGCGGCGTTCCCACCGAGTTTCCCCGGCTCATCGAGGGAATGTTCCTCACCGATGAGGGAATTTTCTCTTCTTCACTGGGAGTCTCGGCAACTTTTGTCATGATATTTCTCATATTCGGCGGTTTCCTTGAAAAGAGCGGGGTCGGCGAGTACTTTATGGAATTCGCCCAGGCATTTACCGGAACAGCCCCGGGAGGACCGGCAAAAATTGCGGTGCTCAGCTCCGCCCTGTTTGGCTCGATCTCCGGATCGGCAGTCGCGAACGTGTACGGAACCGGTTCCTTCACCATTCCCCTGATGAAACGGATCGGCTACAGTCCATATTTTTCGGGAGCGGTGGAAGCGGTTGCGAGCACGGGGGGACAGATCATGCCACCCGTTATGGGAGCCGGCGCATTTGTTATGGCCGCCCTTCTCGGTGTTCCTTTCAATACGATCATGATCGCCGCACTGCTTCCCGCTTTTCTCTACTATGGGACAGTACTCCTCATGGTCCATCTTACCGCTGTTCGGGACGGCCTCAAGGGCCTTCCTGCCGATGAACTCCCGTCAATAAAATCAGTTTTGAAAAGACTGTACATGATGGCCCCCATCGTCCTCCTGGTGTACATGCTTCTCGCAGGCTATACACCCATGTACGGGGCAATTGCAGGCATCTCTCTTGCATGGGGTGTCTCACTCCTGACCCCTGGCAAAAGAATGGGGCCAAAAAGAGTACTGCAGGCCATTCATGACGGATCAGAAAACATACCGCTCATATGTACCGCCTGTGCGTCCGCAGGACTCGTCATCGGATCGGTGGCACTCTCGGGCATAGGCTTCAAGTTTGTGGGAGCAGTGCTCACCCTTTCGAGGGGAATACCATTCCTCGCGCTTATCCTTATCGCTGTTGTCTCCATGATCCTTGGAATGGGACTGCCTACTACCAGTGCCTACATACTGGGAGCAGCACTGGGCGTACCTGCTCTGGCCAAGATAGGCATCATGCCTTTGGCAGCCCACCTGTTCGTTTTTTACTACGCCATTATTTCAAACATAACGCCTCCTGTGGCTCTCGCAGCTTACGCTGCGGCATCAATAGCAGGTTCAAATCCGAACAGGACAGGATTTGCAGCATGCAGGCTCGGGATCCTGGCTTTTGTTGTTCCCTTTGCCTTCTGTTATGATCCCGGGCTGCTGCTCAAGAGTTCATTGACCGGCAACATGATATCGATCATCAGCGGAATTGGCGCGCTGTCAGGGCTTGGTTTCTCCATTACAGGCTTTGCAAAGGGCAGGATCTCATCTCTCCACCGCATCGCATTCGGAGCTGCCGGACTTCTTGCTCTCCACGGCAATATTGTGGTGTCGTTGGGCAGCACTGCGTTTGTCATAGTGCTTTTTCTTCTATCAAAGAGAAGCGGCCAAACAACGACGTCCTAAAACCGACATGCCATCACGGAAACAAAACGGATCCCGGCCTAAAATCAGCCGGGATCCGTTTTATCAAACTGACCATCATCCATTATTTGCCCCTGAACTTTTTTCCCTCACCATAGGCTTTTCCAACCGCTCTTCCGAGCCCATAATACGTACCGCATTTCGGGGCAAAAATGAGGGGCTTTACCTTCAGTGGATCCGGGTACCCTTTTTCATCCAGGTATTCCTCACCGGCCCACGTCTTCACAACTTTCCCGACGAAAAGAAAATGCGACCCCAGGTCCATGGACTGAACTACTTCACATTCCAGAGAAACCGGGAACTCTTCGATAAAGGGAGCGTCGACCAAATTTCCTTTTCGTGGCGTGAGTCCGGCAGTCTCAAATTTATCCACGTCTCTTCCTGATACAAGACCGAAGAAATCAGCCTCGCCCATAACCTCCTCGGAAGAAACATTCACACAGAATGCCTTTCTTTTCATTATTCCTTCAAGCGTATGGCGGGTTTTTGCCACGGCCACGGAAACACACGGAGGTTCCGAATTGCAGACTCCCCCCCATGCAACCATGAGCCCTCCAGGTTTTCCTTTCCCGTCATAGGCCGTCACCACCAGGGCAGGAGCCGGATAAAGCGGCGTGCAGATGCCAATGTCCTTTTTCATGAACAAACCTCTCCTTCGCAGAAATGGATATGAATGGATTGTACACCAAGGGCATTTCCCCTGAAACAGAAAAAACAAGAAATTAAAAGAAATCACAAGCCAACCGCTCATATTTACCGATAAGTTTCTCTGTTCCTTCTTAATTTCTGTTCTTCCACCTTGTCTAACCATTACTGACGAATATAATAATCACTGTAAGGTCAATAAAGATCAAACGGAGGTGGGCGTAATGACAAGAAGATACCTGGCCATAAGGCCCAATGATGTTTCACAGCCTGTGAACCCCTTTTCTTTTGCAGACAGGATGATGCGGGACATGATGCGGATCTTCGGAGATTTCTCACCGGAAATGGGGTATGTTGATCCCGACAAAGTCCTTGCAATCCCCAGGGGAGATTTCTACAGGAAGGACGGGAAGATCTTCGCTGAATTTGAGATTCCGGGAATAGATCCTTCCAGGGTTGAACTGAACGTTTTTGAGGACCGGCTCACGCTCAAGGCAGAGAAAGCTGACGAAAAAACCGTTGATGAGAACGACGTTTTCCGCTCTGAGAGATATTACGGAACAGTCTCCCGTTCCATCCAGTTCCCTGTAGAAGTTGATCCCGATTCTGCAAAGGCGGCCTTCAAAAACGGTGTTCTGACAGTGGAAGTTGCCGAAAAAGTTCAGGCTGAGAAAATGAAGAAAGTAGCCATTGAAGGGCAGTGATCCAGCGAAAATAGTGCGAAGGGGCCGGTATTCACCGGCCCCTTCGATTGTTTCTACTGCCCTGCGTTCGGGAAGAAAAGCTGCTTCCCGAGGAGTTTGAATTCGGCAATAGCCTTCTGGGCGGACGGGGAAACCATCCAGTCGATGTACTCAAGAGCGAGGTCATACTTGATGTTTTCCCATTTCGCAGGGTTGACGGCAATGACGCTGTACTGGTTTTTAAGCGAATCGTCTCCCTCAACGATTATATCGAGTCCGGACTGGTCACCCCTGGAGTCCTGATACTTAATGAACGTCCCCCTGTCGGTAAGGGCGTACCCTTTCCTTTCGTCGGCTATCATGAGGGTTTCCAGCATTCCCTGGCCGGTCTGGATATACCACTGCTCCTTGTCGGGCTCAGGAATACCGGCAGTTTTCCAGAGAGCGAGTTCGGCAACGTGGGTCCCGGATTTGTCCGCCCTGCTCGCAAAAGGAGCAGCTGCGAGGGCAATCTTTTTCATGGCATCAGCAACCGGAAGCTCTTTGATCCCTGCAGCATCTTCAGAAGGACCAACGATAATAAAATCGTTGAACATGACCTGACGGCGATTGACACCCCAGCCATCGGCGACAAACTGTTTCTCCACTGCAGGGGCGTGAACGAGGAGGATGTCCACATCACCGTTTCTCCCGTACTCCAGGGCTTTTCCCGTTCCCACGGACACCCATTGGAGTTCGATCCCGTTCTCCTCGAGAAACATTGGAGCCAGGTAGTCAAGGAGTCCCGTATTGTCCGTACTGGTTGTGGTTGCCATGCGGAGAACTTCCGCAGCCCCCGCCGCACCAGCAGCGGTTACAAGCAAAGCGGTAAAAAGAGCCAGAATGACCAGATGCTTACGAAGTTTCATTTTATTTCCTCCTTTGTTGTATTTTTTCTCAAAAAAAAAGCCATCCCTCTGCACTACACGGCAAGGGACGGCACATTCTGTCCGTTCTCTGTCTCCTTGCCTGAAACGGGAGGCCCGCCTGTTTCCGGGTGGACCCTGACGGCCCGACGCCATGGGGTATCCTTTAGGCGAACGGGCTCGGAGACGTATAATTTTTCCGTTGTTATAATACCATAAAATTAAAGGGCCTTCTAAATCAGGGTATTTATTTTACACTCCGTGATCCAGATGATCCAATTCCTATGCCGCCGTCTGTTGCCGGCCGGAAAACTCACAGAAACCAGCCCCTGATTATTTCCCTTGCCTCGGTAAGTCCCTGAGCCCCGTATTTTACGATCACCCAAACGGCCAGGGAATAAAGTGCGACTGCGGTTATTCCAAACAGCATGGCGGCTGCCAGCGCAAGGCCGTCCCTTTCCGTGAGCGCAATACCGACGAAGAAGATGACCATGGCCGGAAGCGTGTTCGTGAGCGGTATAGGAAGGATCATAAGCCCGCTCATGAGGAGCAGGAGCACTGCGTAGATCCTTCCTGTCAGTGGACTTGAGGTAAAAGAGAACCGGGGACGGATGAATTTCTCAACAAACCGGAAAAATGATGAGGTCGTATTGATCATTCTGTCAGCCGTCTTTCTTTTCAGAACCTTTTCCGACGCCCATTCCGGCAGCCAGGGAGCCGGCCTGCCCGACAAAAGCTGGAGGCTGAGAATGAAAAGTACGATACCGAATGGTGTGCTGTATCCCGGTGCGGGAACAGGAAGGGCGCTCGGCAGAGAAAGCAGTACGAACAGAATTCCGAATCCCCTGTCACCTACCGCTGCCGCGATATCACCCAGTGAGATGTCCCTTCCTTCGTTAAGGGCCAGGAGCCGTTTTATATCGCCTGAGAGTGTGAGTTCATGACTTTCATCCATAGATCTTTTTCATCCTTTCAAAATACGGAGTAACGATTGTATTCTCCAGCATTCGGAATCATAGCACAGCCATTCTTATTTTTGCATTTCCGAACTTCTGACCATTATTGACCGAATGATTTTTTTTGCTATACTAGGATTCAGACAATATGCAACGGTTACAAATTACCGTCATATGCATTTTAGGCTTGCCCTTTGATAAGGATTCTCCTGAAAGGGTATAATAATCAAAAGATTCGTCCGGCGGGATCCTTATCGCTGTTTGCCGGACAATAACGTAATGAAAGGAGCGATACCATGCAATTCACGGAACCGGCCGATCTTCTTGACCAGAAAACATCGGATGAGGCGAAGGCACTCAAAAGCCTCATGGAGGAAGTCGAAGCAGTCAACTATTACAACCAGAGAGTTGCGGTTACCCCGAATGCAGAACTCAAGGAACTCCTCGCACACAACAGGGATGAAGAAATCGAGCATGCCGCGATGCTTATTGAATGGCTCAGGCGGAATATGGAAGGCTGGGACAAGGAACTGAAGACATATCTTTTCACGTCTGCCCCTCTGCTCGAAGTTGAAACGGCAGGCGAAGCCGGGTCGGGAGAAGAGGAAAGCACGTCCTCCGGAGGACTCGGCATCGGCAGCCTGAAATAACCAGGCCACAGGACCGCTAAGGAAAAGGAGGTACTTGTTATGGACATTTTGAGGAGATCGGCATCGCTTATAACACCTGAAGCCTGGGAAGAACTGGACGGACAGGCGAAAAAGGTACTTTCGGCAAATCTTTCCGCAAGAAGGTTCGCCGATGTTATCGGACCGAAGGGCTGGACATACAGCGCACATCCGACGGGTCGGCTTGACCTGTCAACAGGGCAGTCCCCGGGCGGCGTGCAGTTCGGCGTAAACCGTGTTATGCCCCTCGTGGAAAGCAGATACACATTTGACATGGATATATGGGAGCTTGACAACATCTCAAGAGGTGCAAAAGACCCGGACCTTTCATCCCTTGAGAAAGCAGCGAAAGAAATCGCCCTTTTCGAGGAAAACGCCGTATACAAGGGACTTTCTGCTGCAGGTATCCAGGGACTTGCCTCTATCGCTTCTGAGCGTTCGGTAACAATAGAAGGCGACAGCGGCCAGAGCCTTAGCCTTGTTAATGCCATTTCAGCGGGTATCTTTACATTCCAGCAGGATGCCGTAGAAGGTCCCTACGCACTCGTGGCATCTCCCAAAGTCTGGAAAACAGTATACAGCAGCGTTCCGGGATATCCCATCTCAAAGCATGTAGGCAATCTTGTGGAGAAGATCATCCTCTCCACCCAGGATGAATCCTACCTCGTTTCCCTCAGGGGAGGAGATTTCGAACTCGTCCTGGGGCAGGACCTGTCTCTCGGCTTTGAGGAGAGGGACGGCGGGAAAGTCCGGCTCTTTTTCGCAGAGTCGTTCACCTTCAGGGTCATCACGCCGGAGGCGGTTATCGCGCTGAAATAACAGGCATTTGCCGCTGATTCAATGAGCGGTCCCTTCCGGGGCCGCTTTTTTTTGAGTTTCAAAATCAAATACGACGGAGGAATAAGAAAAATGGAAAAGACACTGAACGGATTATCAGAAGCATTCGCAGGGGAATCCATGGCGAACAGGAAATATCTCGCGTTCGCCGAGCAGGCGGAAAAAGAAGGATATCCTGCAGCGGCGAAGCTCTTCCGCACAATAGCTGAAGCTGAGACCATCCATGCCATTGCGCACTTCAAGGCCATGGGCGGTGTCAAGTCCACCGCTGAGAACCTCAAGGCAGCCCTTGAAGGGGAAACCTACGAATTTACGGAAATGTACCCGGCATTCATCAAAGACGCGGAGGAAGAGGGTCAGAAGAACGCCCATCGTTCTTTCTCACTGGCAAACGAAGCGGAAAAAGTACATGGAGAGCTGTACAAAAAAGCCATGGCTTCACTGGAAAAGGGAAAGGACTCAGTGTTCTTCCTCTGCCCCATCTGCGGATATGTCGAGGAAGAGAACGCACCGGACACATGCCCGATCTGCAAGGCGAAAAAAAAAGTCTTTAAGACAGTAGCATAACATCCCGGGCCTCTTCAGAGGCCCTTTTCTTCTTCCTTATTTTTCTGAAAAACCCTCTTGTTTTTCTTCCGAAAAGGCATATAATCCGCAAAGAACAGTATATC
>Ga0334882_1002517_pt1 | contig 18503 bp, 14 predicted proteins | sample GraSluR1_MG_5_FD_207226 | JGI IMG/M metagenome (GOLD analysis project Ga0334882, IMG submission 207226) | Sludge microbial communities from methane-producing bioreactor in Wageningen University, Netherlands - Granular Sludge_15_04-R1 | ecosystem: Engineered > Bioreactor > Anaerobic >...
CCTGGTGGAGAAGAAGGCGAAGCCGAGACGAAAGAAGCTCCGTCTGACCTGGGCAGGGGGCCTCCGAGAATTTCGCGACCAATACACATCGCTAGAGCTTCAAAAGAAATCCCTCGAATGGTGGGGCGATTGATGTACCTGGTCGACTCCAACGTATGGCTCGAACTTCTCTTGGAGCAGGAACGAGCAGAGGAAGTTGCCCAGTTCCTCCAGATTGTCGGAACGGATGAACTTTGGATTACCGAATTCACTATCTATTCAATTGGGATCATAATGACCCGACTGAATAAAGACGAGATCTTCGAGGACTTTTTATCTGACGTTTTGGAGGATTCAGGTGTTAAAAGGGTCTGCCTCTCAATCGGTGACTTGAAGCAGGTCATCCAGGTGGCGCGAAAATTCCGTCTCGACTTCGACGATGCATACCAGTACGTCGCAGCAGAGAAAAATGACCTATGTTTGGTGAGCTTCGACGCCGATTTTGACAGGGCCGAGATGGGACGACGAACCCCTTCAGAAATACTGGCCTTATAGCATACGAGTAGTGACTCAAATCCCAATCCCTCGATCCAGCCCCGCAACTCGTGCGAGGTTGACGGCCTCAGCGTACTCCCGGAGGGTGATCGGCCGGGAGAGCTCCGGGAACTGATGGGCCCGATAGCAGGGGTGGTACTGGGCCATGACGTTCAGGTAGGTCTCGGGGGAGACCTCCTCGGCCAGGAACCTCACCACCTCGGCCGTCCCGGCCAGGTTCTCAGGCAGGACCAGGTGGCGGACGAGGAGCCCCCGGACGGCGACCCCGTCGTCGCCGACCTCCAGGGGGCCCACCTGCCGGTGCATCTCCAGGATCGCCGCCTTCATCACCCCCGTATAATCAGCGGCGTCGGAGTACTTTTTAGCGGCGGCGTCGGTCCCGTACTTGGCGTCAGGCATGTAGATGTCGAAGATCCCGTCGAGGAGCCGGAGGGTCTCGACGGAGTCGTACCCCCCGGAGTTGTAGACGAGGGGGAGACAGAGGCCCAACTCCACCGCCGGGACGAGGGCCTCCAAAATTTGGGGTACGAAGTGGGTGGGGGTGACGAAGTTTATGTTGTGGCATCCGCCGTCCGCAAGGCAGACCATCATCTCGGCGAGCTTCTCGGGCGAGACCTCCCTTCCCTCGCCGAGCTGGCTGATGTCGTAGTTCTGGCAATAAACGCAACGGAGGTTGCAGCCGGTCATGAATATCGTCCCGGAGCCGTGGGCGCCCACCAGGGGCCGCTCCTCGCCGAAGTGGGGGGTGAAGCTCGATATCCGGGCGTACCGGCCGCTGCGGCAGTACCCGAGCTCCCCCTCCAATCGATTTACGCCACAGCCCCGGGGGCATATATCACAGCTTTCAAGCCTGGCGAGAGCAGCCTCGGGCCTCTCCCGCAGCGTCTCCGGGGAGATCTGGTTGTAGCTTGCCAGGGGACCTCACCTCAAAAGCGGTCTCTTGATATTAGTCCATCTCCGATGGTAAATACTTTTGCCGGTGGTCAGTTGTCAACTCTAAAGTCAAACTGGCGGCGCACACCCCGCAGCAAGCTGCGGGGTATTCATTAAAGCTGGTCGCTGAGGGAGCTGTTGACATATCCTTATGCACACAATATCAACCAGTTTGGACTGCACCACATCCTGTTCTAGCCTCTAATTAAATTGGTCATGCCGATGTTGTATGTTTTTTACGGCTACACGACCCAGTCACCACTCCTGCGCTTTCGAGCCACATTGAGGAAGTATGCATCCAGTCCCTCTGCCATCGAAGGATTAAAGCAGTTGACAGCGCCTTCAGCATCACGATCATCGCCTAGCACGAGACGTTCTCTCCTTGCGACTCCCTCTAAGATCCTGCTCGCTGATTGAGCAGCTGTTTGAGCACCTTCTGGTGGCATTTTATCACCCCATATAGCAGTGATCGTAGTGCCGGGCGTCGCTGATGTGAAGCAAATATTCTCATCCCAATATTCATAACGAAGAGCCAGGGTTAAACCATTCAGTGCGGCTTTCGTAGCTGAATACATAGTCTGCTCGGGCATTGGAGAAAACGCGATGCCTGAGATGACATCAATGATATGACCTCCGCCTTGTGCTCTCATAATTGGAATCGCTGCGCGGATACCGTAGACAGCACTGTAAAAGTTGATTGAAAAGGCCTTCTGCCAAGTCTCATTGGTCTGTTCCTCGAAGAGCCCTCCTAGACCTACTCCTGCGTTGTTGAAAAGGATATCGATACGCCCATCTCCGAACACCGCAGATTTATCAATCATATCTTTTACGTTTTCCTCGTTTGTCACATCACAAATCAAGCCGAGCACCTTGCCGGGATATTCTCTGTGGAGTCGTGTGGTCTCGCGTTCGAGTTTCTCCCTGTTTATGTCGGCCAAGACGACTTTATTTGCACCAAACGCAAGCATAGCCTCGCAAAGAGCAAGCCCTATCCCCGAAGCCCCGCCAGTAACGACAGCCACCTTGTTTTCATAATATTTTCCTGTCTCATTCATCATCATCTCCTCCTTCGAAAATCGCAGTTAGTATTGTCCGTAGCGCTGATGGCCTGCACAAATGGTAGAACGGTCGAAACGGCCTGCAAATAGGTAGCTAAAGAGGTCATCGGATTCCTTTCCCTCGAATATTGCAAGCGGTTGTACTCCCCGCACCCAATTGGAATTGATAGAGTACGCCGCCCCCAGTGGCTTTACGACGACCAGTTCCGACCAAGGATCATCAAGCGATGGCTCCATAGAAATCGATTTTATGGAGGCAGGCTCATAACTTCTGTAGTCAGTAACACTATCATATCCGATGAGAGTGGTCTTCGGCAGAGTCATACGCCCGTCTGAATCCCCACCGATTTCATATTTGAATAGAAAACAGTAACCATCTGCGCTCGTACCGGGATCGATCTTTGGGAATGCCGCTTCGATTATCGGGTCGTTATAGCTTCCAATCTCTATCTCGGCTTCGAAGATACGCCTGCCCTTCGCCTCAACTATGGTATGTGCAATATCGTCGTTTCGCTCAACAACGATCTTTTCGCACATTTTTTTTGGAAGTCCTGAGCTTTCCCGACCGCTCAACAGCCCCATCTGAGCGCCCGGCCCGCTCAATTGCAGGTTGCAGAAATACAAGCCGCTATGTTCTTTATATTGGGCACCAAGTAATCCGATGCCTGCTTCCATATACCATGGGGCAAAGGTTGGCTCTCTAATATTGACAAAGTAGGAATATACGAGAGGATGTTCGGGGTCTGCCAATTTAAATTGCGGCGGCAGTATACGTCGCGCGACTTTTGGATCAGTCTCCCAGTAGATGTAGAGACCTTCCTCCTCATTCATCGCAGCCCCCTTCATAAACGAGTGGAGCTTCTCACGTTCTACAAAATAACTTCCGTTCTTCATTATAGACCTCCTTTCTTTAGTCTGTCTTGCTCGTGCCATTTAAGTCAGGATTCGAAGACAAATGCCTTGCCATATGCGTCCTGTGTCGCCTCCAGAATCCTCCCCCCGCGGTTCGCATCCCCCAGGATATGCGCCTCAGGGAAAGCGGCCTTGAAGGCATTAACTATGTCTTGACGAGGTCGAACGCCGAGTGCCAGGATAATCGTGTCGGCATCGACAACTACCCTTTCGCCGTCATCTACCTGCTCCAATAAAACTCCGTCCTCAGTTATCTCCGACACTTTGTGTCCTAGCATATAGGCCGGGCCATATTCTGCCAGCCGCCGTTTGATATCAAAGATAACTAAGATTGAGATTCCCTGGCCTATTTCGGGTAGCATATCGACAATAGTTGTCCGATGTCCGGCCTTGGCCACAACCTCAGCAGTCTCAAGACCGGTCATGCCCGATCCGAGGATTATGCAATCGCCCTTGAGCTGAGCTCTTCCCACGAGCACATCTTCGGCAGTAACTACATTTTTCCCGTCTATGCCGGGTATAGGAGGCTTAATCGGCATCGCACCGCAGGCTATAAAAATTCCGAAGGGGGATAGCGCCTTGACCTTCTCTACAGTTGCCTCTTCGCCCATCCTCAGTTCGATATCGCTTGCTTCTACCTGCGCAATCATCCCGTCGACCAGCCTGGTTATCTTCTCCTTGCCCACACCTTTGTCAGCGATGTTTAGAGTGCCTCCTAAACGCTCTGACGGATCGAAGAGCACAACACGAAATCCGCGCCTGTCGAGAAGTATTGCTGCTTCGATGCCGGCAGGTCCGCCCCCGATTACCACGACTGTTCTTCTTTCGCCATTCAGTTTAGGATACTCGAACTCTCGCTCCCGTCCCAGTTTCGGATTCACCGCACATTTGACATGCCGAAAGCTGATTATTTCCTGGAAACAGCACAGGCAGCCGATGCATTTGCGAATGGTTTCAGCCTTTCCCGCCTGAGCCTTATTGCACCATTCAGGATCGGCTAGATGCCCGCGAGCCACTCCTACAAAGTCGCAGCAGCCATCCTCAAGTATCTGCTCAGCCACATCTGGTTCCTTGATGTTGCAGACCGCTATCACTGGGATGTTCACATGCTTCTTCACCTCAGCAGCCATGTAACTCTTCCAGCACTGCTCGTAAGTGCCGGGCTCTATCGTGGCACAGACGTCAGAGCTTCCAGGGATGCCGCCGCAGCTAACATCGATGAAGTCGACTCTTGCCTCCTCTAACCTCTCGCAGATCCTGCAGCTTTCCTCGAGGTCGTTTCCCTCTTTCCCGAGGAACTCCTCGACCGAAAGCCGAACGCCGACAGGGAAGGCTCCTCCGCACTGTTCTCGGATGCCTTTGATGATATCGAGCAGAAATCGCATTCGATTCTCTAAGTTCCCGCCGTACTCGTCAGTCCGTTTGTTCAGATACGGAGAAAGGAAGCTGTTGATCAAATAGCCATGTGCGCCATGGAGCAGGACGCCGTCAGCACCTGCAGTCTTAGTGAGCATTGCACCGTTGATAAAGGCGGATTCGATTTTAGCTATCTCATCGATCTCGAGCGCGCGTGGAATCTCCAAAGATGTCTGAACTGCTGATGCGGCGACTATAGGCTCTCCACCAATTGCTGAAGACCCCTGACCTCCTGGATGGTGGAGCTGAAAGAATAATTTTGTGCCGTATTTGTGCACCGTATCAACAAGACGTGCCAACCCAGCAACGTCGGCCAGGTTTCGGGCCGCGAGCTGGCAGGGCTCACCTGCCCCCGCTCCATCGAGCACGCGGCAGAGCTCACTTTCGATAAGCCCTACACCACCTTTAGCGCGCGCCTCGTAGTAGGCAATTATGTCGTCGTTCACTCCTCCCCCAGGTGATGCGATTCCCACACCCATAGGCGCCATAACAACCCGGTTCTTAATCTCGATTCGCCCAATCCGACCGGCACTGAATAATTTTTCGTACATAAGCCTCAACATCCACTTTGGGTTTTTTGCAAATATTTATGTAAATAAAAAGATGAAGTATCTATCGTTTCACATCTTCTGGCGCGGATAAGTTTTATAGTACCTCTTTCAAGCACATTTTTATAATATTGATCATCACTAAGATCCATATATACATGAACTTTGTTATACATGGTATATATATCTTATCGGCTCTTCGCTGTTTATTGTGGCTGGATTTGAGGTATCGCTAATCTTTTAGGTTGGTCCCAAAAATTCGTGACTCCAGGGATTTTGGGTGATGATGAGATTTATCGCTACATTCTGACTCACGACCGGGATTTATGGGAAGTATTTGCATGATCTAGTCCGCTTATCGCTATCCTGAAGTCACCCAAAAGGAATAGCGAAAAGCCGATGATATGAAGCCTTAGGCATCTCAACTTATTAAGTCAGAGGTATTTACTTCTGCGAGCCGACGTGTGACTGTGGATTTAACCGCCTTGCTGAATTTTCTGGGTAATATAGACCATGATTAACGACAGGAATCCCATGATAATGATGAGGAGAGGGATAAGTATGGCATAAAAGACCATCCCGAGCAGGCTAGGCAAGAAGAGTGGTGCGAGCATGTTGATCCCAAAGAGTATTGTCACGATGGCGGTGGCTGTCAGCACACGAAAGAGTCGCTTGACGATGGGAGGAAGGGCAACTGCATCTGCTGGGGGGTGCCTGATCCCATATAAGGTTGGAGCGATGATCTTGGTGGCAAGCAGCAGAACTCCTGTGGAAATGTTCAGAAATCCGATGATTGGCTGGATCACCCCGCTCAGTATTCCCGGGACGATGCACGAGAAGATCCCTGCTGCTGCACAAAAAATCCCAAAAGCGATCACGAACCATGATCGTGTTAACTGGCTTCCCACAAACTGCCCAAGGGCCAGCAACTGCAGGGATGTCAATACCAGCAGAAGGCCAAGCTGGCCATCAGAATTAAACGATGGCAATATACTAAGGATCATGAATAGTACTAGGATACCAAGCAGTATCAATAGAAATCCTTGATAAATATTGAATGTATTTTCGACTGATAGAGATGTCTCTTTTAACAGAAAGAACTTGCTTTTCCTTAGGGGTGGGTTGGGTAACATCTTCTCGCTTGTGGAACTGTATTGGCGGGTTGCTATGTGGATACACCTGGCAAGGAAGAAGAGGCTTGCACCAAATATGAGAAGCAACACTGCTGTCATCGAATTTGGCATGATGCCAGGTAGAAGCGTTATAATCCCTAAAACGATCTCGATACCATATACCAGGACACAGGCGGCCGTAAGTTGCTGCAAAATCCCCGGAATCTTCATCCATCTTCTGGCCTTATCCTTTGAGATAAACAATTGCATCAGCCCCGAGGCTCCAGCGATAAAGATTATGAGACCCGCAAGGATTTGGACCGTGTGGCTCAGGTACTCAGGGTAAAAGATAGCTAGGGTTCCGAGCATCGCCGTGAAAAGCCCAATGATCACAACCAACCATGAACGTAGGACATCTCCGAACGGCGTCTTTCCCATCGTGATGATCTGCATTGATACGAGGACCACGAAAAGCCCGTACATGCTGCCCTCGCTGTAGGGCAGCATTCCTCTATCGATCAGAAACAGTAGCGATCCAAAGAGAAGGAAGAAGACTCCACCAAGGATCAGGAGGACAACTTCTATGGAGAGTTCGATTTCAGCCCTCTTCGCAATATTTCGCTTCGATTGCTGCTGAGCCGAAGACTCTGACCGGAGGCTATTGTTGTTCATTCCAATCCACCTAACTATGTATAAGAGATCGGTTCAATCAAGCCAAGGATGATCTGTTTTTTAGACCTGACTATAATCGAAAGGTATTAATCTTTATGGTCTAAGGAAGTACTACTATGGACCAATCTGACAATACCGCCTCAAAAACCTGTCATGATGATCCGACGTCCCCCCATGGCGGCGCCCCCTACTCTAGCGATATAAGTCGTCGATGGGAAAAGATTAATGAGGACATGAGACAAATCCAGATTTCCGGGGTGCAAGGAACAAGCATTTCTGCATTATACGCCAATACGGGCGCCCAACGTACCATCCCCCCAGATCACCCCTTACCCATCGTGGGATTCTCATGCATGGCCAGGGAACCCGCTGACAATGAGATACCTCGTCTTGTAGATGATGCCATCTCTCAGGTGCTGGGACCACGTGGTTTGTCAGAGATTATCAAGCGTGGAGACAGGGTCGTCATTAAGGTCAACATCGTCGGTCCAAGCCAGGGTCTTCCAGGCGAGAAAGGACGGGGGATCATAACGGATCCGAGGGTCGTCAGATATGTCGCAGGTAAAGTACGAGAAATCATCGGATTTGGTGGTAGCGCGGATCTGAAGGTCATCGATGCAACATTCACTCCTGAGATGAATCCTTCCGACAAAAATAATCCTCAAAGCTTTTATTATGCCCGTTTACAGCGGAGTCCGGAGAAATCCGTCGATGCAAACGATATCTGCTACGATTATGATGCCGATGGTATTCTCGACGGAGGATCTGGGGCTGAACTCGTCAACCTCGATTCAGTCCAGATGTCAGATCGGTTCCTTACCGTTATCGATGAGCCGATCCGAGGGAGGAGCGAGGTTTGGCTTCCCAAATTCCTGCGGACGAAGGAACAGGCACGGGGCGATGCAGAATACTGCGATGTATATATCGGAATACCAGTGATGAAAAGCCATGGATTCTGCGGCATGACAGGGGCCCTCAAACTACACTGGGGATCGATGCTCGGGCTCCTTGAAAAACAGGAGCATGCTGGATACGGATTCGGCACAGGGGATGTCCGTCTGTTCCTTGATTACCTATGTGCAATGAACCGCGTACGAGGGTTCGACATTGTGATTATGGATGCACTTACCGCAAACCGGAGCGGCCCGCAGAACAAAGTGGCTGACTTTGATGCTAAGACCGATTTTATCTTAGTGAATTCAATCCTCTGTTCTAGAGATTCAGTAGCAATCGATACGGTCGAAACGCTTCTTGGCGGATACCAACTGGATTCGATTCCCCTTCTCGAATCAGCATTCAGGGATGGAGTTGGGATCAACAAGCCTGCCTATATCGACCTGAAGGGGTTCGATGCATTCACCAAACATAAGCAATGGTTACGCGAACACTATCCTGGCTGTGAAGCCGGTAGTTATCCGCTTGAGAATGGTTGGGGAAATGCTAAGACCCAAGATGATTTCAATGCGCCGGTTGATGTAACCGTTACCTGCAAGAAAGAGGGAGACAAATACGTGTTCGAATACACTTCATCGGAGCCTACTCCCTGCAATCACAAGCTTGTGAGGATCGATCTCCTTGTAAATGGGACGGTGTTGCAGCGTATCTTTGACAATCTGACGAGTGGAAGAGTGACTGTCAATCTCGAGAATTACAAGAACCAGAAAGTGCGGTACTGTATTGCTGCTTGGGATATGGCGCTCAATTGCACGCTTTCGGAAGAAAAGGGGTTGAAGGTTTAGAGACTGTACAAGAATTGGGGAGGGCATCACCAGGATGCCCTCTTGTCCTAACATCACTCGTCGAACTTTATGGCTCTATCGTACACGATCTCCGAGTAGGACGGCCCGGTCTTTGTAGACTCTTCCAAGTAAATCCTCCAGCCGATCCAAAGCGGCTGATCTAAATCTATGCCGTAAGCTCCAATGCCGTAGGGGACCTCATAGCAGTGTGGATCATCCTCACAGTTCCTGGCAATCTTGTAGACATAGAGGTACTCAGCGTTGGGATTGTCAGGAAGGTATTCCTCGGCAGTTCCACTGAAGTCCTCGTCGGTAATTGATCCAACGCCATTCCATATATCAGCACCATAAGGAACGAAGCTTGAATACGTCGCCTTTCCTGTAGCTACATGGTTAACCCCATAGACGACTATGAACTCATTGGTGCCGTTGCCCAAAGTAATTGCAGGGTCTCGTAAGAAATCATAATACTGTGAGAGATCCGGGAATGGAGGTGTTGGAGAGGACATTGTCTGGCTTGCGGTCCATAAATAGCATGCATCGTTGTCAGGGCCTAATACATCAATTCCTCTCTGAATGGCATCGCTCCCTGAGGCCATTATTTGACTGGTTGGAAGATCTGTTGCATTCAATCCGCTGTATTTGTCGAGAATCGCGATCCTAAGCTCTTCGAGATCATCCATAAGGTCAAACTCTGTTGTTCCAGTTCCACGGACCCTTAGCTCTGGATAACCATACGGATCTAGCGTAGTGGTTTCGTTGGGGGTTACGCGGAAAACTTTTACAGGAGCGTTATTGCGATAGTCATCACCAGCGTGCTCATCCTTATATAGAGCCGGGCGAAGTGCCATAAGGAACGTATCTGAGCTTTCCTCTAAGCCCATATTCAGCATGGAAGAGGGAAATACTTGGGTGTTAAATATATCGCCCGAATATCCTGCTGATAGGGCAGCGGCTTGGATTCGTTGATCGATGCCTCTGTCGGCGGTAGCGACTATCACAGTAGTCTGATCAAATGGATTTCCAGCCACTCCATTGGGTGTTCCTTCAGTATTGATGACCAAGTTGTTCACCGTATCGGCTAGATTGGCGAAGATAAATCGGGTCTCATTTCCATATGTCCTAGATAACAAATAATGATCGTAGCTGAAATATCTGCACTCTGGGGGCGTTCTTCCTACGAAGACAATGGCTTCATCTGGACCAAGATCAAAAAAAGCGGATGTATCCTGAGACATTCCAAGTGCAGCGCTTATGCTAGAAAATTGCTCAGGCACCCCACGGCCTGGCGCCGGTGGAACAAAGTACGTCAAATATTTTGTGGCAGGGTTATTTCCCCATGCAGAGGACAGCAAACCTAAATCGCATAATTTGATCAGATCCAAATATCCTATTCTGCCCTCTTGCACAGTGAACCCGTCTTGTTCCAAAGCTTGCTTAAACGCCTCCACATCTCCGATATCTACACTCTCCGCAAGGCTGGTTCCCATCAACACGGAGAATCCAATTATGAGTAGCATATATAATCGCATGCGCTAAGTTCCTCCACTCTTAATATCTCTAACTAAGTCTATTAAAAACTTTCCTCGGGAAGAAGGGATTGCACTGGATCAAGTTATGCTATTGTACAGCTGAAGCAGATTGTAACAAGAATAATAAAATTAGAGGAGGGCATCACCAGGATGCCCTCTTGTCCCTACTCGAACTTTATAGCCCTATCGTAGACGATCTCCGAGTAAGCTGGCCCTGTCTTTGTAGCCTCTTCAAGATACATCCTCCAACCGATGAAGACCGGCTGATCCAGGTCTATGCCGTAGGCACCTATACCATAGGGAACCTCATAGCAGTGCGGATCGCCTTCACAATTCCTGGCGAACTTATAGACGTAGAGGTATTTCGCGTTGGGATTGTCAGGGAGATATTCCTCTGCAGTTCCATTGAAATCCAAGTCATTGATCACTGCAACGCCATTCCATACATCTGCACCGTATAGGACGGAGTTCTCGTAAATCGCTTTTCCTGTGGCTACATGGTTAACCCCATAGACGATTATGAACTCGTTGGTATCGTTGCCCAAGGTGACTTCTGGATCTCGCAAGAAACCGTAGTATTGTGTCAGATCAGGGAAAGGAGGCGTCGGCGAAGAGACCGTTTGGTTTCCAGTCCATAAATAGCATGCATCGTTGGGGGGGCCATATGCGTCGATTCCTCTCTGAAGGGCATCACTCCCTGCGATGCCTACTTGACTGGTTGGAAGCTCTGTTGCATTCAATCCGCTGTATTTGTCGAGAATCGCAATCCTAAGCTCTTCGAGATCATCCATGAGGTCAAACTCTGTAGTTCCGGTTCCGCGGACCCTTAGCTTTGGCATATCATATGGATCTAGTTCCGCGGTCTCATTGGGAGTCACGCGGAAAACAGTTGCTGGTGTATTGGCGATGTAATCGTTACCAGCTTGCTCATCTGTGAATTGAGTTGGACGGAGCAATACATTAAATGTATCGGAATCATTCTCCACGCCCATCTTCACCATAGCTGAGGGTATTACTTGGGTATTGATTATGCCATCCGAGTATCCCGCTGATTGAGCAGCTGTACGGATGCGTTGGTCAATGCCCTTATCAGCTGTGGTGACTACTATAGTGGTCTGATTGAAAGGATTACCAGGCTGCCCGTTTGGAGTTCCTTCAGTATTGATAACGAGGTGGTTCAATGTATCTCCTAAACTGGCATAGATCCATCGAGTCTCATTTCCATATGTCCTCTCCATTAAATAAAGATCGAAACTGAAGTATCTACACTCTGGGGGCGTTCTTCCTACGAAGACAATTGCTTCATCTGGTCGAAGGCTGGAGAAAGGAGTTACGTTTGCGGTCACTCCAAGCGCCTTCATTAGCTCGGAAATAATTCCCTTAACCACTTGACCGGATGGTGGTGGAACAAGAAGATTCAAATATTTTGTGTTGGGATTATTTCCGTATGCAGAAGGCAGCACTCCGTTGTTATATACCTTCAATAGATCAAAAAAACTTAACCCACCTTGCTGCACAGTGAATCCATCCTGTTCCAATGCCTGTTTAAACGCCTCCACGTCTCCAGCCTGCATATTCTCTGCAAGGCCGGTTCCTATCAACATGGCTAATCCGACTACGAGTAGCATATAATGTCTCATACGCTAAGTCCCTCCGGCCTATATATTTCGACCCAATCTATTAAAAACTTTCTCCGCATTGAAGAACCTGCACTATAGAATCAAGTTCTCATGGGCTATTTATGTCTCTTAGAGATTATTTTAAATTTCTGAGATATTTATTATAAATACAAACTTTGATTGAATCGGGCCAGAGTCTTAAAAGATGGCTCATTCGGCGTCCAGCAACAAATATCTTCAAACTCAATTGGCGTGATTCCACGGGACAAGTTCCAGAAAGCTAACTGAAGCTACATCAGCAGGAGTCTCCTTTTTACGATCTTGGGCTCTTAGCCATTTCATGGTGGCAACTTCAGGATAGTGATAATCGGACTTGATCATGCTTTCCGCGGCGTCGAGTTTCTGGAGGACGAGATGTACCTGATCCTGGAGACAATCGCGCCCGAGCTGGAGGAGACGGACGAGGGGACCCGCGAGGAAGTGTTGAGAGAGATCCGGACGATTTATGAAGAGGACGATTCGGTCCTGAAGAGCTTCATGTACGAGCCGGTGGAGGAGTATCTGTAGCTGAAGAGAAACTCGCATTCTTGGTGAGGCGGACCAGCTCCCTTTGCTCAGAAGGCTGGGGACGCGAGGCCGGCATAGAAACCCTTTTCATGGGTTGTGACAATTCTTATCAAAGAGGGTGAGGAGATGAGACTCAAAGCTATTTTTTGCGTGATAGTGATGGTTGCGCTGGCGATGCCGGCCGCGGCGGACGAGGTGGACAACCATATATTAGCACTCAACGATGAGAACGATACTGCCCGTATAGTTGCCGCCGGGGCTCTTGGTGAAATCGGTGACGCCAGAGCCGTCGATCCACTGACATATGTGGCGCAGAATGACGAGAACGAAGATGTCCGAGACGCGGCTTCCGAAGCTTTGGAGAAACTATTCTATCTGAATGGTGACCCTCTGCCATCTTGGAACGAGGGGTCGGCAAAGAATGCTATTCTCAGCTTTGTTGCAAATGTCACCGACGAGAGCAAACCGAACTATGTAGAACCCGAAGACCGAATCGCAACTTTTGACAACGACGGCACCTTATGGTGCGAGTATCCGGATGTCGTCCAGTGTATCTTTTTGTTAGATCGAGTTAAGGATATGGCACCAGAGCATCCCGAATGGAATGATACGGAACCATTCAGATCCATCGTTTCCGGAGAAAGATGTGCAATCGGTGACTTCAGTCGAGACGAGGTAATGCAAATCTGGATCGCAACAAGTTCGAATATCACCGCCGACGAATATACAAGTCTAGCAAGAGATTGGCTCGATAAATCCACAAACTCGCACTTTGGTCTTCCATTTACCGCGTGCGTCTATAAACCCATGTTGGAGTTGTTAAATTATCTTCGAACAGAGGGCTTCAAGATCTACATAGTGACGGGTGGAGACGAGGACTTTGTTCGGGCCTTTTCTGAGGAGGTATATGGAATTCCCCCTGAACAGGTGATAGGTACGGCCCTTAGCCTACAGTTCATCGAAAATAACGGCAGCACCTATCTCATGAGGCTTCCTGAGTTCTTGGTATGGACTGATGGCCAGGAAAAGGCAAAGGAAATTCAGAATGATATTGGGGTCCGACCAATCTTCGCCTACGGAAACTGTGATGGGGACATTCCCATGCTTCAATTAGCCACCGGAGGCGATCGTCGAGGAATGGGATTACTAAATCACCACGATGATCCAATCCGCGAATTCGAATACGTTGATTATGCCCTCGGAGGAGGACTGGATAAGGGGCTTGAGATCGCTGGAGAATGGGGCTGGCAGGTGGTTAGTATGAAAGACGACTGGAGGTATATATTTTAGAACATGTCACATATCCCGAAATGTACAAGATGTGGAAATTAAGTGAGGGCATTATCAGAATGCCCTCATCACCTTTCAACTTCGTCCTGACCCTTTAGTCGAACTTAATGGCTCTATCGTACACGATCTCCGCGTAGGACGGTCCTGTCTTTGTAGCCTCTTCCAGATACATCCTCCAGGCGATGAAGAGCGGTTGATCCGACTCTATGCCGTAGCCACCCGGACCATAGGGAAGTTCGTAGCAGTGTGGATCTCCGTCACAATTCCTGGCGATTTTATAGACGTATAGATATTTCGCATTGGGATTGTCGGGGAGGTATTCCTCAGCAGTCCCATCGAAATCCACATCTTTGATCATTCCAACGCCGTTAAACCCATCTGCTCCGTATGTAGCGAAGTTCGAGTACGTCGCCTTCCCTGTAGCTACATGGTTAACCCCATAGACGATTATGAATTCATTGGTGTCGTTGCCCAGAGTAATTGCAGGGTCTCGTAAGAAATCATAGTATTGCGATGTGTCAGGGAAAGGAGGTGTGGGCGAAGATACCGTTTGGCTTGCTGACCATAGATAGCATGCATCGTTGTCAGGGCCTAATCCATTGATTCCTCTCTGGATGGCATCACTACCGATTGGAACGCCTATACTTGTTGGTAGCTCTGTGGCATTCAGTCCGCTGTATTTGTCAAGAATTGCGATCCTAAGCTCTTCCAGGTCATCCATAAGGTCAAACTCAGTCGTTCCAGTTCCACGGACTCTTAGCTCTGGATAACCATACGGCTCTAGTTCCGTAGATTCATTCGGAGTTATGCGGAAAACGATTCCGGGTTTGGTATCGATGTAATCGTTGCCAGCTTGCTCATCTGCGAATAGAGATGGACGGATATAAACGGCAAATGTATCGGATTTGTTCTCCACGCCCATGTTCAACATAGCGGAGGGAAGCACTTGGGTGTTAATTATGCCATCTGAGTATCCGGCAGATTGGGCAGCAGCACGGATGCGTTGATCAATACCTTTATCGGCTGTAGTAACTACTATCGTGGTTTGATTGAATGGATTTCCTGCCGCACCATTTGGCGTTCCTTCAGTTTTGAATACCAGGTTGTTCACTGTATCGGCTATGTTGGAAAAGATCTGTCGTGTCTCATTTCCATATGTTCGATCCACTATAAAATGATCGTAGCTGAAGTATCTGCACTCTGGGGGTGTTCTCCCCACGAAGACAACGGCTTCATCTGGGCGAAGACTCCAGAAAGGTGTTACGTTCGCGGTTACTCCGAGTACTCTAATTATCTCGGCAATAATTCCCCCTACCTCTTGACCGGATGGTGGTGGAACAAGATACACCAAATATTTTGTGGCGGGATTGTTTCCGTATGCAGTAGGCAAAACGCCACTATCATATAACTTCATAAAATCAAAATAACCTAGTCCACCTTGCTGTACGGTAAAGCCATCCTGTTCCAAGGCCTGCTTAAACGCCTCAACGTCTCCAATATCTACATTCTCTCCAAGGCCGGTTCCTATCAACACTACGAATCCAACTAAGAGTAGTATATAATCTCGCATATACTAAGTCTCCTCCGACCCATATATTTCCGACACAATCTATTAGAAACTTTCTCCGCATTAGAAAAATTGGGTAGTCTACGTATAACGAGTTGTTGCACATGAAAACACTAACAAGCAACCCCATCCAATATGGTGGCACTTATTGGGCCAATCCGATGTAATCGACCACCTTCCTTGACCTAACTGGCTTGAGATGGTGAGATCAACTCATCTGCAGTAGACTATCCACCATTAACTACAAGTATTAATAAGGAATAAGTTTTATGGGCTATGTTTCGCGGTGCACGCACGAGGCCAAGCTATCGGTTTAGCTGTTCAGGATATACAAGTGGTCCCTTGAGGGAGGCATTACGGTCATTGCTGGTCCGCCTGCGGCTTGGTAGGCACTGAATTGAGAAGGGAGAGTCATGAAAGAAATAGCTGAATTAGGTCATCGTCTTGTGGTATTTTCTTTAATTATATCGGCGATCACCGTATCGGGTTTTGCCACTGATCAGGTAGTTTCAGCGAAGGACCTAACCTATATAACGGAGCAATTGCCGCCCTACACTTTCGAAAAGGACGGCAAGATACAAGGCATCTCCGTAGATCTCCTTGAGATGGTATGGAAGAATATGGGAGAAGATCTGAACAGTAGCATCATCGTGGTCTCGCCTTGGGCTGATGGCTATCGACGGGCTTTGGAGGAAAATAATACCGTCCTGTTCAGTACAGGACGGTTAGCTGAAAGGGAGCAACTCTTCAAGTGGGCAGGACCCATCGCATCTGGCAGCTATTTGCTCTTTGCTAAAAAGGATAAGAACATCAACATTACAGCCCAAGAGGATCTGCTAAAACTCAAGATCGGGGCTGTTAAGGAGGATATGGCTGTCCAAATGCTTCTAGATGAAGGCTTGAAGGAAGAGGATATAGTCCTAGAGAAAACCTCAGATCCCATTATTGATATGCTAAAGAATGGAAGTGTCGACGCCTGGGCATGTAACGAGATAACCGGCATTTGGCAGATTCAAGAGTCGGGAGAAAATGTTAGCGATTATGAAGCAGTTTACATGCTTGAAAATGCCGAAGCATACTTGGCGTTCAACAAAGGCATCCCGGATTCTCTTGTACAGTCGTTCCAGCAGGCTATAGATTACATCATGAGTAATGAAGATCCCGATGGCGTAACCGACTATGAAAGGATCGTGTCCAAGTATATCCCTACGATGTATGCTGGAAATAATACCGAATAGAGAATGCAGGCATGTTGGCACCAAGATCGTGCAGTGAGGCCACGAGGATAATGTGGGAAGGAGAGATATCATGAAGAGGCAATCTGATCTTATGCCAGAAGAAACACTTGACCCGACTGACTGGGAGGCCATGCGCAAACTGGGCCATCGCATCCTTGACGACGCGATGGACTACCTTGAGACATTGAGAGATCAGACTGTCTGGCAGCATGCACCGCATCATGTAAAGACTCATTTCGAGGGACCGCCTCCTCTCCTCCCCCAATCGCCAGAAGAAGTTTATCAAGAGTACATCCAGTTTATACTCCCATACCAAATTGGCAATAGCCATCCGAAATTCTGGGGTTGGGTCGCTGGTTCGGGAACAGTTATGGGAATGTTTGCAGAGTTATTGGCTGCCTCAACCGATGCGATCAGCGGTTCTTTCTCCTATCTCAGCAATAACTACGTCGAGCTACAGGTTCTTGATTGGTGCAAGACATTGCTGGGCTACCCTTCAAATGCCAGCGGTTTGCTTACCAGTGGCTGCTCGGCTTCAAACCTCATTGGATTGGCAGTCGGGAGAAATGAAAAGGCTGGATTCGACATGCGAAGCAAGGGCATGCGGGCCGGATTGGGACAAATGACCATCTATTGCTCTGAAGAGGCGCACTCCTCAATTCAGAAGGCAGTAGAGTTGCTCGGCTTCGGTAGCGATTCGTTGCGCCTGATACCTGTGAACGGATTATTGCAGATCGACCTTGTGGCTCTGAAAGCGGCTATAAAAGACGATAGGGCTAACGGACTTCTGCCCATCTGCGTTGTTGGATGTGCCGGCACTACCAACACCGCTGCCATCGACGACCTCAATTCCCTCGCAGATATCTGTGAAGAGGAGAATTGCTGGTTCCATGTAGACTGTGCATGCGGAGCCTGGGCAGCCATCACTCCCAGGTCAAAGCACCTCGTAGCTGGAATGGAAAGAGCAGATTCGCTGGCATTTGATCTGCATAAGTGGATGTACTTACAGTACCCTATTGGGTGCGTCCTAATCAGAAACCCAGACCAGCACCGCAGGGCTTTCTCACTTACACCAACATATCTTGCGCATGGCGAGGGGGAGCGCGGTTTGACTGGCATCGATGTGCCTTGGCTCTCCGACATCGGTTTTGAACTTTCGCGTGGATTTCACGCTCTCAAGGCATGGATGACGATTAAAGAACAGGGGACCGCCAAGTATGGCCGACTCATTCAACAGAATATTGACCAGGCGCAATATCTGGCTCGATCGGTCGAAGACTCTCCGGAACTTGAATTAGCATTGCCGGTCTCGTTGAACATCGTCAACTTCCGCTACATCAGGCCTGGATTAAGCGACGCCGATCTCGATGATCTGAACAAGCAGATTGAGATCGAACTGCAAGAAAGAGGGATTGCTGTGCCCTCAACTGTCACTATATGGGGCAAGAAGTACCTCCATGTCGGCATAGCAAATCACAGGAGCCGTCGGGAGGACTTTGATTTGCTGGTGCGAGAGGTGATTCGAATCGGTAATGAGATGGTGTGATCTCTCCGTTCTCAAAGAGTATGCCTTGGACTGACACACGCTGCGGCAATTTCAATCCCTTTTTCCTCTATAAACACGTATAGGATAATATACCCGGCTTTCCGCATCAACCCTCCAATCCGTAGTATTTTTCACAATCCTGCCCCAACAATCGAATAATCCTAACAAGATTATCATTAAGGTTCGCTATCATTAGGTGCATTTCACCATTGATCCACAC
>Ga0334882_1002518_pt1 | contig 18501 bp, 21 predicted proteins | sample GraSluR1_MG_5_FD_207226 | JGI IMG/M metagenome (GOLD analysis project Ga0334882, IMG submission 207226) | Sludge microbial communities from methane-producing bioreactor in Wageningen University, Netherlands - Granular Sludge_15_04-R1 | ecosystem: Engineered > Bioreactor > Anaerobic >...
TATGGTCTCCTTGTGGAGGTCATTATTTATCGGAGACCTTGATGGTCCAGAAAGGATCTTTATGAAATTACATACCAATGAAGAAATAAATCGTGAAAAAGCGATCTTGGTCGCATTAGAACTGCCGGGGGAAACATGGGATATTGAAGAAAGTTTAAAAGAACTAGCAGCTCTTGTTGACACAGCCGGAGGCGAAGTCTTAACGACTTTTCAGCAAAAACGACCCCATCCCGACAGTGCATTTTACATTGGGAAAGGCAAAGCCGAGGAAGTAGGACGGTTTTGTGATGAAGTTGGGGCCGATATTTTGGTTTTTAACGACAGCTTAAGCCCTTCTCAATTAAGAAATTTAAGTGAAATGACCGAGTGCCGGGTATTGGATCGCAATCAGCTGATTCTCGATATTTTTGCTCAGCGCGCCAACAGTGCAGAAGGCAAATTACAAGTGGAGTTGGCTCAATTAAAGTACACTTTACCCCGGTTATCGGGCATGGGGAAGAGCCTTTCCCGACTGGGTGGCGGGATTGGTACACGAGGGCCTGGTGAAAGCAAACTAGAACAAGATCGTCGTCATGTGCGAAGCCGGATTGATTTACTAGAAAAAGAGATTGAAGAAGTTGCAAAGCGCCGACTCATCACAAAAGGATCGCGTCAACGCAGCGGTATGCCCATGGTAGCATTGGTCGGTTATACCAATGCAGGCAAAAGCAGTATTTTGAATTGGATCTGCGATGCCAACGAAGTAGCAGAGAACCAACTTTTTGCTACGTTGGATTCAGTGACTAGAGTTTTCAAATTAAGCAATAAGCGAGAAGTGCTACTGACCGATACGGTTGGATTTATTCACAAACTTCCGCATCAATTAGTGGCAGCTTTTCGCTCTACTTTGGACGAACTCAAAGATGCTGAGTTATTGTTACATATCGTAGATATCAGTGATGCGAACTACGAAGAACAAATCCAAACAACGATGAGCTTACTTGAAGAATTAGAAGTGCAACAACCCATCATACGGGTCTTTAATAAAATCGATGCACTTCCAACACTCGGTGTATTGCAACGAGCCATGTCTACCTGCGAGAATGCGGTTGCTGTCTCAGTAGTTGAGAACCAAGGAAAAGATGCTCTTTTACAGGCAATCCAAGAGCATTTCGCTCAAGAGCGTATGGTGTATCGCTTATTGATTCCCTATGACAAGGGAGAACTTTTAAAACTTGTATATCAGCAAGCCACAATTCTGGAACGCTCTGAAGAAGAAACCGGGGTCAGTTTCCTGCTAGAAAGCAAGAGCGATCTCAAAGAACGTTTACAGTCAAAACTTGGCTTCACTAGTGAGGAAAAGAATGAATCAAATTAAACAATGGATTACAGAAGGTGAATATGAATTACTGCCAATTTTTGCCGATTTAGATCAAATTGCTTTGACAAATCAGCGTAAAGTTTTAGCAGCCTTTCGTCAGCTTGAGGTTTCCGATTATCATTTGCAGCCTGCTACGGGGTATGGCTATGGCAACATTGGTCGTGAAACCTTAGATAAACTTTATGCAAAAGTTTTCCATACCGAAGCCGCCTTGGTCAGAGGTCAATTTGTATCGGGGACCCACGCCATTGGGACAGCACTATTCGCCGCCCTTCGTCCGGGAGATCGTTTGTTATCTGTAACAGGACTTCCGTATGACACCATGCGACAAATAATCGGTATAACCGGTGATGCCCCCGGAAGCCTGAAAGACTATGCAATTGAGTATCGGCAAGTTGATTTGTTGGAGAGTGGTCAGATCGACGAAGCCGCTTTACGATCCGCTTTAAAAACCCCTGTTAAAGCCGTATTGATTCAACGTTCGCGTGGTTATGAGTGGCGAAACGCACTTAGTATTCCCGAAATAAAACGTGCCATTGAAATTATCCGAGAAGAACAAGCAGAAGCGATCGTTATTGTCGATAATTGTTATGGTGAGTTTACCGAAAGTTTAGAACCCACCGATGTTGGTGCTGATCTCATGGCAGGTTCCCTCATCAAGAATCCGGGAGGTGGCATCGCACCTGGAGGCGGGTATCTGGTTGGGAAAACACCTCTTATTGAAGCTGCAGCTTCTCGGTTTGCCATGCCAGGATTAGGCTTGGAAATGGGCTCTTCCTTTGGCGACAGTCAGCGTCTTATGTATCAGGGATTTTTCTTGGCACCTCATACCGTAGTTCAATCTCTAAAAGGGATGCATTTATTGGCCTACGTTATGGAGAAGCTTGGATTTATTCTTTCACCCCATTGGTCGGTAAAGCGTAATGACATCATTCAGGCCATCCGTTTTCCCGAAAGCACGGCTTTAATTGAGTTTTGCCGAGCCATTCAACGTGTTTCTCCGGTGGACTCGCATGTAATCTTAGAACCTTGGGATATGCCCGGCTATGCGCATCCGGTAATTATGGCAGCAGGAGCCTTTATTCAAGGATCCTCGATTGAGTTAAGTGCAGATGCCCCCATGAGAGAACCTTATACCGTATATGTTCAAGGCGGTCTGACCTTAGAACACATCAAAATCGCAATTGAAGAAATTGCTGAAACTTTATGGAAGCATTTGTAAAGAAATTGATACATACTCGAAATAAAACTAGGCAGGAATCAAGCTTGAAGGTAGGGAAATTTAGAACAAAAGGAGGTCGGGGAAATGAGTCCAATATCAAACCAAACCATGCGCTTTCGAGGGATGGATACCGAGGAGAAGAGTATTCACAGCATCTTGGCAGAGGTCAACGCTGCTCTTACAGAGAAAAACTATAATCCCATTGACCAAATTGTCGGCTATATTTTATCGGGTGATCCCGCCTATATCACGAGTCACAAGGGTGCACGTAATCTGATCCGAACCGTAAATCGCGATGAAGTTCTGGAAGAATTAGTACGTTTCTATTTGAAGAATAAACCATTAGAAGAACCCAAGGGGCAGTAGATGATTTCTGAAACACGCACTATGGGCCTAGATGTAGGAAGTCACACCATTGGTGTGGCTGTTTCTGATTTGCTGGGTTTCACAGCACAAGGTGTGGAAGTGATACGCAGAACCAGTGAAAAAGCCGATTTTGAACGTTTATCTGCCTTAGTCAATCAATTTTCTGTTTCACAGTTCGTCGTGGGTCTCCCAAAGAATATGAATAACAGCATCGGACCGCAAGGTGAATACAGTCTTGAATTTGCCAAAAAGCTGGAGGAGATTTTTCATCTTCCCGTTTTGCTTTGGGATGAACGCTTGACGACGCGCAGTGCAGAGCAATTTCTGATTTCAGCGAATGTACAGCGAATAAAGCGAAAACAAGTCATCGATAAGTTGGCTGCCAGTCTTATTTTACAGAGTTATCTTGACTCGCTTTCAAAGGAATCTGAGAATGATTTCGTTGACTTCAGCTAAAGTTTATGTTACAATATTTTGAGTCAGTTTGAACTAGGTTTTAATGCATAGAAGCTACTGATGAAATAGAGAATTTAAAACGAAAGGTGCTGTATAAAAATGTCTGAAAAAGATTTAAAGGCTCCCTGCGCCGACTGTGGACATGATCACGATCATGACCACGATCACAACCACGAAGAAATGGACATGGAAGTTGTAACGTTAGTAGATGACGAAGGCGTTGAACATGAATTTGAATTGGTTGAAATTTTAGAGATCGATGAAATGGAATATGCTGTTCTTTTCCCCTTAGAAGGTGATGAAGAAGACGAAGCTGTCATTTTGAGAATCGAAACCGATGAAAATGACGAAGACGTCTTAGTTGATATCACTGACGAAGACGAATGGAACAAAGTTGTCGCCGCCTGGGAAGAACTGGTAGCCGCAGAGGACGACGAAGACGAAGACGAAGACGAATAAATCGCATCTGTCTCTTGAGTCCGATTTGTAATACAAATCGGACTTTTCTTTTTAGAAAGGGTGTGGTCTTCATGAATTGCCGTAGAAGCGCTTTATTTGGATTTGTTTTTTTGATTCTAGCTCTGGCACTTTTCACTGTATGGCAGATGCTACCCACCGGTCAACAGGATGCCATTATTCAAATCGAAACCGGAGCAGATTTCTCGGAAATTGGTAACCAGCTTGAGGAAGAAGGATGGATTCGTTCTTCTCTGATGTGGCAATTAGCCGGGGTTTTTACAAGGAAAAGCAATACCTATTTTGCCGGAACCTATCAGTTCACTACAGGGATGGGCCTACTTTCCATTCTCGATGATATTCATCAAGGCAATCAGTATATGGAGCAGATCCGCCTGACCATACCAGAAGGGTCAACAATCGAGCAAATTGCCTCCTATGTTGAAAACACTGGATTGATGAGTGCTGAAGATTTCTTAAAAATGGTTAAATCGATTCCTCGTGAGGGAGCATCTAGTCAAGTACTGTATCCTCTGGAAGGCTATTTGTTCCCCGAAACATATTTCTTACACACCGGTATGAGCACTGAAGAAATCATTGAAATGTTGCAGAATCAATTTGAGCGTGTTCTTGCTGACATCGAAATTCCTGAGGATTTTGCATACAGTCAAGAAGAGTTGATTATCTTGGCTTCTATTGTAGAGAAAGAATCCCAAGATCCTGATGAAATCGCCTTAGTAGCAGGTGTATTTCTAAATCGCTTAGAAATCGAAATGGCCCTTCAATCATGTGCAACGGTCAATTATATCTTAAAACAAGATAAGTTGATTCTGAGCGAAGAAGATATTACTGTTGATTCCCCCTTTAATACCTATATGTACAATGGTTTGCCCCCCGGACCGGTAGGGAACCCTGGTAAAGCTGCGATTGAAGCGGTTCTTCATCCGGAAAAAAGCGAGTACTATTACTTTGTTGCCGGACCTGACGGCACCCATCATTTTAGCGAAACCTATGAAGAACATGTCTGGTGGTCACAAAAACTCTGGGGAGATTAAATTATAAATGGAGAATATAATGAACAAACCTGAACTTTTGGCACCTGCGGGTGATTTAGAGAAAATGAAAACTGCTTTGCTTTACGGAGCTGATGCAGTCTATTGTGCCGGAATGCGATACGGACTCAGAGAACGAGCGACCAACTTCACAGAATCGGAACTTAAAGAAGGTATCGATTTTGCCCATTCTTTGGGAAAGAAAGTCTATATTACCGTCAATGCTATGCCCCATAACCGTGATTTAGTGGAGCTTCCGGATTATCTTAAAAGACTGCAAGCATTGAAAGCAGACGCTCTGATTATTTCAGATCCTGGTGTTTTGATGTTAGCCAAAACCCATGCCCCTGACCTTGATTATCATCTTAGTACACAAGCCAATACGGTCAATGTCGCTTCCGCGAAATTCTGGCAGCAACAAGGGATATCCCGTTTGATTTTAGCTCGGGAGTTGAGTTTTGACGAAATCAAAGAATTTCGTGAGCATTGCCAAGTAGAACTGGAGTGCTTTGTGCACGGTGCTATGTGCATGGCGTACTCGGGGCGATGTCTAATTTCCAACTTCTTAACCGGACGGGATGCAAATGCAGGGGACTGTGCACAAGCCTGCCGATGGAAATATGCAGTAATGGAGCAAAACCGCGAGAACGAATATTTTCCGGTTGAGGAAACCGAAGAGGGAACTGCTATTTTTTACTCGAAAGATCTTTGTATGATCGAACATCTTCCGTTGTTGATGCAAAGTGGGATTGATGGTTTAAAAATTGAAGGTCGGATGAAAAGCCTTCATTATGTAGCGACCGTGACTGGAGTGTATCGCCAAGCGATTGATCGTTATTTGAAGGATCCCAATACCTATCGGTACGACCCACAATGGATGATCGAGATTCAAAAGGCTGGAACACGTGAATTCACAACCGGATTCTATTTTGGAAAACCGGGAGCAGAGGCTCAAAATTATTCCGGGCTTTCTGTGGATCGGAGCATTGATTTCGTGGGAATTGTTCGCGAGTCCAGAGCCGATGGAATTTGGATCGAACAGCGTAACAATTTTAAAATTGGTGATTCTTTAGAGATTCTGACCCCTACTATGGATTGTATTCTGCATAAGGTGGAATCAATGCAAAACCGAGACGGACAAGATATCGTGGTCGCCCCCCACGCACAAATGAGTGTATTTCTACCAATCAAAGAAACTATACCGGTTCAAAGCTTAGTGCGGCGAATTAAAGAATAAAAAAACCCCCGACGGATCCAAAAAAGATCAGTCGGGGGTTTTGGCATGTTTAGAGGCCTATTCGGTAAAACATAGATCGTCCCCATCGTTTTAGCAGGTGATAGAAGACAATATTGAGGAGAAGAAGGATTGAAGCCGTAATCATTACTGCTATGTATAATTGAGAGGCAGGCATGTGAAAAACAGGTTGAGCAATAAGGAACATCAACCCCATACCACCAAAGATTGCAATCATGGTGGCGATACTTTGTTTTACCACGCTCACATGGCTTGTCCAATCAAATTTTGGAAACTGTAAATTGATCACAATACCGGCTTGAGCAATCGCAATTGAAGCTAAAACTGGGATTAGCAGTGCAAAAAAGAAATAGTACCAAGTCAAAGGGATTGTGAGCATTACCAAAGGAACCGAAATAAAGATTGCTGGAATTAACAGTGTTAGATTTACCAAAATCTTCGCAAGGAAAAGCGTCATCGGATCCAGTGGCCAACTTTTTAACATTGGATACATGCTTCCTTCTAAAGAAAGTGAAACTGCTGTGGTGCAGGTCAAGGCTGCAAAAAAAGCAATCGCTACAGGCACCATAGCCTGCACTCTGATAATCCCGCCCGGAATCATGGCTAGAGTCGCAAACACCTGATCTTTTTGTAACAATAGCATTCCTGCCGCGCCAATCATCATGAGCGCACCGATCCCGGTATTCATTACATAAATTGGAACCGAAAAAAAGAATTTCAATTCTTTCAGATAAAGAGTTTTGAGTTGAGAAGAGCGATTTAATTTTCGGCTTTGATAATCCCCTTTTTGACCCTTGGGAGCAAGCAATTCATTGATTACAGAGTAATATTTGGCAACAATCCAAGCAAATATGGCAAAAGCGCTCCAGGAAATTACTTGGAATAGCACAAAAAGAACGAAATCTGGTTTTGTAACAGCTTGAGCATACCAACCGGCCAAAGGATACAACTGATTAATTTGTGCCATGACCAGATCGATAATTGCAATCACTTTTTCCATATTTAGACTTTGTGCTGAAAAAGAAGCTGCCATAATGGCGAAGGTAAAAACTAAGCTAAGAAGAATGGTTAGCAGGTTCTTTCCGCGGAAATTCCCCGCAAATACCTCAATGATAATGCTTAAAGCGCTTGCCACAATCATCGGTAAAATAGGAACCGCTAGTAAGCCTAACCCTGAAAGAAGATAGAAAAGGGGAGAAGCGGCAACGCGTATCCCATAAACAAGGGTAGCCGGGATCATTAAGAAAGCAGCAAAGGCGAAATTAAACAAATATAGATTCAGAAGCTTCGATAATATCAGTTGCTGATGAGGAATTGGCATCGATAAAAGCAGGTCGTCATCCTGGGCTCGGAACAACATACTGCTCCCTTTTAGTATCGTATTGAAAAAGCACATGCTGCCTGCTCCTGCCATCATCATTGCAATGACTACAGAATAGCCGACCAAAACACCATAGACATCTACGATGACAACACAATAATTATACAGATATCCAAAAAGGAATACGAAGGAGAAGCCCATGAGTATAGCCATTGTTATGGCATTACGTTTTTCAGAGGGGTCTTTACTATAGCGAATTTTATTAATTCCTAAAACCCCGGTATAATAAAGTTTTGTAAGAATTTTAATGTTACTCATGGTCAATCAACTCCAGGAATACTTCTTCCAGACTGGAATTCCCACGAACATCTTGGGTGAGACCTGAAACTACTAAGCTCCCTCCTCGTATGATCGCAATTTTATTACAAAGTTTTTCAGCGACTTCTAAAACATGGGTAGAGAAGAAGACCGAACTCCCCCGAGCACATAATTCTTGCATGATTGTCTTTACGGTATAGGCCGCTTTAGGATCGAGCCCGACAAAGGGTTCATCTAAGAGCAATAATTTGGGTTCATGTGTCAGCGCGGCAATGATCGCTAATTTCTGCTTCATCCCATGAGAATAGGAAGAAACCAAATCTCCTAAATTGGGGAATAACTCAAGGCGGTTAGAATATTCTTCGATTCTCTGTTGACGATCTTGATTATTGACTCCATAGATATCGCTGATCAGGGTCAAATATTGGATTCCAGTCAAGAATGGATAAATTTCAGGATTATCCGGTATAAACGCCATTTTCCCTTTACATAGGACAGGCTCCTCTTGAATTGAATGCCCGTCAATTAAGATTTCTCCTTGATCAAAGGTGAGAATTCCAACACAAGATCGAAGGGTCGTTGTTTTACCTGCACCATTATGACCTATAAACCCGTAGATATCCCCGGGAAGAACGTGCAAATTCAGATCATCTACCGCTTTTTTACCGTTTCTATACGTTTTACTGAGATGTTTGATTTGTAACATGAAGAATCTCCTTTCGTCGCAACATCTTAAATCAAGTTCGATAAATCACAAAGAACTCCTTCACCTGGAGGAAGAATATAACAATAAAAAAAGACAAATAAATTTGAAAAAAGCACTTGCTTTTATTTTTGTTTTATGTATAATTATATTCGTTGAATCAATTGATTTTATTGAAAACTTAATACGCAAACAACCAAAAAGCGCATCGCATTCCTCTCATTCTTTTCAACCCACTTTGCAGGATTATACGTCAGCGAGACCGAAACATAGAAAAATCAGAAATGAACGCTGAAATTGTGCAAAGGAATGATACCATGGATATTTTTACCCAAGTCGTCATCATGCTCGCCGGTGCCATCGGCATCAACATGGTTTTCCGAAAATACGTTAAACCACTCACTAATTGGGCATATTGGTTCGTTGGCATGTTTGCCTTCACTTTTGTCACGAATATCATTAGCCTTTATTTGGTTTCCATAGGAACGATTCCTCAAGATTGGGGTCCCGTCATCATTCAAACGATTGCCATCGGTATCCTTCTCCTGTTTATGCCCCGGGAACCAGGAAAATTCGGACGCAAAATGGATCCTTCTGAGAAGGATGACGATAATGATGTGAACCTAAAAAAACGCAACAAGCCAAAAATCTAAATTAGGAGGAATCCTATGTTCTCCTTTCGATATCTTCTTCAGAAGTTACGGGCCAGAAATGTCCTCAATGAAGAAGATGAGTTGGCCGCAATAGCGGTTTATGATCAAGGAGAATCAGTCATAGATTTCTTGCTTCAGCGTTTACCCTGGAAGGAACCAGAAATCAAAGCTTTTATGAGTTTGATCTATTCAATGGAGCTATTTCAAGATCGCGAGTTTTTGATTGACCGAACAATGCTTCATTGGATTGATGCCGGGTTGTCTGCAAAACTTCGAATCCTCCCTCTCAGTATGAAAGGGAATCAAATTCGAATTGCTGTAGATGACCCTTTTTCTGTACTTTTATGGCAAACGGTTGAATACGAACTCAATTTAAAAGCAGAACTCTGTCTGATTCTACGCACGGATTTCCAAAGCTTGTACCGTCAACTCTATAACTGCTCGGCCCCGACCTTTAAGCCCATTTCAACAATGTCAACCGGTTATCCAGATTTGCTTCCGTGGCAAATTGAACAAGAACAAGATGAACTTTTACAAATCTTAGAACAAGCAAGCGATAAAAAGGCAACCGATATCCATTTTGAACCACTGGAACATGCGTTGCGAGTTCGTTTCCGAATCGACGGGAATCTGATTTTACATCGTATGTTCGAAGAAACCAAAAAAGCAAATTTTGTTTCTCGCTTAAAAATCTGGTCAGAACTCAATATTGCTCAACAACGTTTACCGCAAGACGGTCAATTTCAAAAGACCCTTAACGACGAACAAATCGATTTTCGTGTCAGCACGCTACCGTTGCTTTATGGAGAGAAAGTGGTTTTACGATTACTAAGAAAGAATCAATCCCTCTCGTCCCTAGAACAGCTGGGCATGACAGAAAACCTCCTCAGACCTTTTGAATCACTCCTTCGCCAGCCTCATGGCATGATCTTGGTTTGTGGACCGACTGCTTCCGGAAAAACCACAACTCTATACAGTGCTTTGCAACAACTCGACCGAGAATCCCTCAATATTGTGACAATTGAAGATCCGGTAGAATTTCATTTAGCCGGTATTCAACAAATGCAAGTGAACGATAAACTTCACGCAACCTTTGCGAAGGGATTACGGGCAATACTGAGGCAAGATCCCGATGTTATCTTAATCGGCGAGATCCGAGATCGCGAAACTGCTGAAGTCGCGTTTCAAGCCGCGCTTACAGGCCATCTGGTATTTGCTTCTCTTCATACCAGTGATGCTGCTGGGGCGATTACACGCTTGCTTGATATGGGGGTTGAACCCTTTCTTTTAACCTCAACCCTGAGTGGAATTGTTTCACAACGGTTGATACGAAAAGTATGTCCCTATTGTGCCAAATTTGAATTCGCAGATTCCCGATTTTTAGAACACTATAGACCCCATTCTCATTATGAAATCCCACACCGCTTCGCTCAAGTGGGTGAGGGTTGTCCGAAATGTCAGTTTCATCCTTTGCAGGGGAGAATGGGGATTTTCGAGCTCTTGATTCCCGATGCAAAGATGCATAAGTTGATTATGAATAAAGCTTCTTTACAGGAATTGCGTAGCTCTGCTATTGAAAACGGGATGAAACCTTTTTACTGGGATGGCATAGAGAAAGCTGCTTTGGCTCAAACGGTGATTTCAGAAATTATTCCCTATTTGCCTCGCAGAGATGCTACGGATTGCCTATGAAGAAGTACAAATTCATAGGTTTAACTTCTAGCGGTGCGAAACAAAAAGGCAGTTCATATGCACAGCATCGCGAAGAAGTATTACAAAACTTAGTGGATCAATATCCTCTAATTCTCCAACTCGAAGAAGAGAAGTTGTGGGAATCGCCACGATCAATCTTAAGATCTCGCTCCTTATTTTCCAACCAGGAATTAGCATTATCGTGCAAACAATTTAGTTTTCTTTTGCAAAGCGGAATCCCGTTAAATGAAGTTTTGCATTTAATGGTCGAAGAAAGCACAACTCCGAGTCACGCTTTATTCTTCCGGGAGATTGATCATTCTGTGAATGCCGGCTTTCGATTTTCAGAGAGCTTAGAGCGGTGGGGAGAGGTCCTTCCTCGCTTCTTTATTCAATCGGTAAGGGCAGGTGAGCACAGCGGCGAATGGGAGACCATCTTTCGAGATCTTTCAGAATTTTATCAAAAAGAAGTTCTACGGCATCAACAGCTTAAACAGGCGATGATTTATCCCAGTTTATTGCTACTTGTGACAGGGGTTGTTTGTTACTTCTTAATGAACCTCATTGTACCTAATTTTTTGGCTCTCTATGTGGGTAGTCGCACGCTGCCCCGACCAACTCAAATTTTACTGTGGTGTTATCAAAAGAGGACGCTGTTTTTTTGTGTTTTAATGGGATTCTGGATTCTCTGCACGTTTCTACTTCCCAAAATTCTGAGCATTCCAAATGTGCAATTACGGTGTTCTCGTTTTGTCTTAAAAGTGCCAAAGTTGGGTTCTTTTTTGCTCAAACGAGAACTTACACGATTCTGTTACACCTTTTCCATGTTACTTCGTCATGGGTTAGAAATCAATTCAACTTTGCCCGTTGCAGCGAACCATGTTGAATCTATCTATCTACGTCAATGTCTACAACAGGTTCTTAGAATGATGGAGGAGGGAAGCAGCTTTTCATTGGCCTTGAAATACTTTGACTTTTGGCCTTCTGGGTTCATTCGTCTGGTACAAATCGGTGAAACAGGGAATCGATTAGACGAAACCATGAAGGACGTAGCGACACTTTACGAATTAGAAGTTCACAATCAGATTCAATCATGGCAACGGATGATTGAACCGGGACTCCTTATTTTTATCTCCCTCGTGGTTGGATTTTTGGCCTTTGCGGTCTTGCTACCCATGATGGATCAATGGCAAGGATATCAAATGCTTTAACGAAAGAAGGAAGATGATGAAATGAAGAAGAAAACACGCAGACAAGGATTTACTTTAGTGGAAGTTATGGTGGTTATGGCCATCGTTGCCCTTTTAGCCGCAACCGCAATTCCAAAAATCAAAGACATATATGAGGATGCCCAACTCGATAAAGCCGTGGCCGATGCTATGCAAATTGTAGCTTCAATCCAACGAGTGGAGTTGAAGAATGAGTTATCTGGAACCGAATCGTATACTTTGACCGATCAAAAAGATTTAGAGCCCTCGGATTTTGAAAGTTTAAATGTCCAAGTGAGAAATTCAGTTTATACTTTCCGATACTGTTCAACTGGCGATTTAAGTGGGAATACTTCCAGCCGAGTCATCCAAATCTACAAAGGTGCTTATGATTCAGTAAACAACCCTAACCCTATAAAGGAAGTGATCATACCCGAATGAGTCTTACCGAACTTAACCCTTTTTTACACTTTTACTTGGTTTTGAGTGCTGTTTTAGGATCCTTTATGAACATGTTGGTCTGGCGTCTGCCCAGAAAGGAATCCTTAGGAGGACGTTCCCATTGCTTTTCTTGTGGACATGTTTTAAGTGTGCTTGACCTTATCCCCATTGTCAGTTGGCTTGCTTTGCGCGGACGCTGTCGTTATTGCGGGGTGAAGATCCCTTTCCGGTATCTCTGGCTTGAGCTTGGAATGCTAATTTCCTGGAGTTTGTGCTGGTGGCTTTCTACAACGCTTCTACAACTTATTGTTAGTAGCGCAGTTGTTTCGATAATCTTCTTTGGAGTTGGCTTATGGCGTGCTTGGCCAATAGCAAAGTGAAGTGCAATTTAAATACCCATAATAAGCAGGGAAGTGCTCTTGTTCTCACCGTTTTAACTTTGGCTTTTTTGTTAGTTCTATTATCCGGTGTTACCTTAGATCGCACGCTTCGCTATTGGTTAAGCAGTCAACACAGAGATGAAGTATTATCCTTTTTCAATGCTCAATCTGCACATGAGATGGCCGAATTCGAACTGCAGAAACAATTTGAAGAGCAAGGATGGCTCGATCATTATTTTGCAAATTCTATTTCATTGAATGAAGGGGAGAGCCGTTATCTATGGCAGTTCACTGAAAACGAACTGCGTTTGCAAGGGATGGGAAAATTCAAAAAAAGCTATACTCTGTTGCAAAGCCGATATCAGATCTACCAATCTCCGGCTGATTTCCCACTTCTTCTTATCACACAGCAACTGAGTGGAGATGGCATACTACAACTACACCCCTCTGCTTTATTCCAAGGGATTTTTATACTCTTTCCTTCGAACCAAATCGTGCTTTCTAATGCTGACCAACTAAAATTTATTTTACATAATCAACAAGATCCTGTCGTCTTTGATCTCAATATTGAAGAGATTGTGGCATGGAACACGCAATCGAGCCCCAACTCAATGGGCGAAAGCACTGATTTCTTCATCGATTATTCCTTGCCTGCAAATCCCATGATTTCCGACTTGTTGCTGGATCATATCTATTTTACAAAGGAATCGATCCAACTTGATCTTCGAGCTGGCAATGAAATTGTTGAACTCCCCTCGATTATTACCACAGGAAGTCTTGAGATTGTAGCAAGGGCCGATCAAACCGTTCGATGTAAGGGTTTGCTTTATTGCGAAAATCTCAATTTATCGCAAGTAACTCTACAATTGGAACCCGATCTAACTTTTTTGAGTTGGATTCACGAACATAAAGAACATATCATTTCAACGAATTATCGTCCCTGCCCACAAATGATACTAACTCGTAGTGAATATAAAATTTTACCCCAACGAGCTTTAGGAGAGTAAGGAGCGCGCATTCATTGAAAAAGGGGATCGTACTTTTGGAAATCATACTCTCTTTGGCAATTTTTCTGGCCGTTGCACTCCCAATTTTATCCCTTTCCATTGAAAATTTCTCAGCAGCTCGTTATACCCAGCAACGGGAAAAATCAATCGATGTCATTCATAACAGTCTGGAAGCTTTTTTTGGTGGTGAATGTCAGGAACTTGTTCGAAATTTGGGAGTTAGCGGTCAAGTTGAAGACGAATATCTTCACCTCGATATCAACTATCTGAGAAAATGGCAACATCTCAATTTTTTGGAAAAAGATTCTCCGATGCAAATCTGTTTAACTCTTAATTGGCAGGACAGAAATGGAAATCACTATGAAAGCGATATCACGTTTGTATACAACCAAAAAGAAAGGTTTCTCACTCCTTGAATTCATCCTCTCACTCGCACTTCTTACCCTACTTATTACATGTTTTATGGGAATCCAGCATACAGTAGCGAAAGATTATGGGATAGATAGTGACCTTTGCGAGCAAATCATGCAAATGAATACTGCTTTAGACTGCTTTAAGGAAGTCGCGTATATGGCCTATGCTGCAGAAATCAAACCTTCAACTCTTGTTGATTCCAAGAAAGCAGTGTTCTACGTGAAAGACGAATTGAACTTGACGCACGTTTATTGCTTCTATTTGAACCGTTATACCGGTGTTTTATATGAAAGCATCCAAGGAACCTCTTCACCAGGAACCATTCAACTGGCGGTCGAAGTCGGAGACTTGGATTTTTTATGGGTCAACCCCCTTCAAAAAAGCGTTATTGCCATTACAATAGCAGGAAAAGCAGCGCAATCAGCAAAAATCCAGCGCTATTTTTATTTGCGCAATCTGCAATGATATCATCGTTAGAAAAGAGAGTACCTATGAATTTATTATGGGATTCCGTAAAGATTTGGAATATCGATTTGCAGGAACATTTAATCCGCTTGGTTTATTGCGAAATCAAGAACAAACAACCCAAAATTCTACTGTCCGAGAGTTTAACAATCGAATCCATCGATCGTGAAGCATGCAGAACTTTCTTTGAGAGACTTCGCTCTGTCGACCAGAAGAACGCAAATGATCTTGCAATCTGCCTTCCAGAAAAAAACCTTCTCATCAAACCTCTACCAACCTATCCCAACTTGAAAAAGAAAGAGTTAAGACAAGCTTTATCTGTATATCAAGAACAAATTTTACCCGGGCCGATTAAAAATCAAACCTGTGCCTATTGTATTCTTCCTGAAAATGAGATACAAAGAAAAAAAGAAAATCGCTGTTCCGGGCTTCTCTATGCTTTAGATCATGAGCCGTATCAAGATTTTTTTGATTTAGCACAAGAATTCGGTTATCACATCAAAAAGATTTGTTTTAGAGCTTATGTTTACTATTTGACTCAAAGTACGAATCAGCCAGAGGGAATGTTTTTTATGCTTGAAATTTTCAAAGAAAGAGTCCGTTGTCATCTCTTTCAAAACGGAATTATAACCCATTATCGTGATTTCAATTTCAAATTAACCTCTTCTGAACTTCTTATTGAAGAATCTCTTGAGAAAGCACTCTGTTCGTATATACGATATTTTATCGCTCCTTCGTCCGAGAGAACCTCAATTCAGACACAACTATGCATTTCAGAGGAATCCGAAAACTTAAACAATTGGATCGACTCTATAACGAAGGAAATGTCCGAACAATTTTTGGAGATGACTTTTCTTCCGTCAATGACCTTCCGTCAAACGCTGGAGAGCTTGACAACTCTTATCACAATAAAATGAAAGAAGGAGCACGATTGAATGCATCTTGAATATACTTCTTCTCTTTTAGGGAAATCAGATCAACATAGATTTCTGAATTATAGTATCATCGTTCTACTAAGTTTAATTCTAATCACATATATCGTTGCTTGTTTCTTTAATAAGTCTGATCATCTTCAAAGCGAATTTGCATTTTCTGAAACTCCAAAAATGCATCAGAATTATCATGAGTTAACTCTACGACGTGATCAACTTCAAGAGCAGTTATCCGCAGTGAATTCTCAATCTGACGTCGATGTGAATCTTATTATACTGAAGCTTTTTCAAAATATGGCTCTACATTTGCCACAAGAGGTCGTGTTAACTGAACTGAAATGTTCAGAAGATGGAGTTTTAGAACTTCGAGGGCAGTGCACGGACGTAGCTTTGCTTTCTACTTTGTTAAAAGAAGATTTATTTGCCGGTTGGAACTACCATGGGAGTCACATCGATCAGCGGGAAGAAACAAATTATATTTTTCAATTGGAGTATCGTTTGAAAAGACCGGAGATTCTACCATGAGAACTCGTAATTTAAGTTTTCGTGAGAAAATCATGATTTTGCTTGTACTGATCTTGATTTGGATACTGACAATTCGTTCCTACATTCTTCCAGTCTTACCCGAATTTTTTGTTTGTGAAACCTCGTCCGAAACAAAATCGCTCCAAAACCTGAGCAATGAAAGCATGATGAACGATTTAACTGATGAGATTGCGACCCTTAAAGAGCAATTAAAAGGGTTGACCACGGACATAGGTACTACACTGACAGTTTCTGAATTGCACATGATTTTGTCAGATATGATCAACAATTGCAATGGTGAATTTCTGGAAATCGATATCAGCTTTACAGAAGACGTTTCTGAGTTTTCAATACACTTTTTGTGGCAAGGAGAGTGTTCGGAGTGGATTCGGTCTTTACATTATCTTCAAGAAAGCTCCATAATCTTTGATCATGAGCTGATTCTTCTTCGAACTTTGCCGGCGAATCAAGAAACCCTATTGCTTTGGGAGTTTCAAAGCCAGGCGGGGAGAAAATTGAGCATGCCCCACAATGATGCTATGATTTACAGTGCAGAGGAGGGGAGAAATCCTTTTGAAATCAAATAAGGGCTTCACTCTCCTCGAAGTAATCTTATGCCTGGCGCTCTTAGGAATTGTATTCTCTTTAGCCTTGCCACAGACTTCTAACTTTTTATGGGACTGGCAATTAGAGATTGTAGCGAAAGAGGTTGCGTTTCAGCTTCGTATTACCCAAATGTTGTGCCTTCGAGAGAATACAACGATAAAAATTATATGTCTTTCAACCTTAGAAGATCAAAAAATAGTTCGATATCTAGGATTAACTCCTCAAAAGCCTTATTATCAATTACCCAAAGGGATTCGCATTATAAACCCTTCAACATTAAATATCACCTACTATCCCAAAGGAACCCCTTCCGTTGGATGTACGATTCGTCTGGAAAACCCACACAAACATAGAATCGAGATCGTATTGTCGCCAGTAACCGGTAGAATCGTGATACGACCCGATTAAATTGTAGAAGAACTCAAAAAATAATCAAAGAATAGTTGATGAAGCTGAAATCTTATGGTAAAATATACTGTAAAAGTTTCAATCATGAGGAGGTAGACTATGAGTTTGGTCCAATCTTTGCGTGACTCCATTCATCAACAAGCTTTGGATGCGTTTTTAGTGACCAATCAAGAGAATCGAACATACCTTAGTGGATTCACCGGTTCTTCCGGTTGGCTTTTGGTGACCGAAAAAAATGCAAACCTGATTACGGACTTCCGTTATTACGAACAAGCTGTTTTACAAGCACCCGAGTTCCAATTGATTCGTCAGGTTGAAAGTTTGTCTCAGACTTTACAGAATCAATTAACTGAGCTGAGTGTTCATAGAATCGGATTTGAACAAGACCATATGTCTTATGCGCAAGCGACTGCTTTAATGAAAGCGAATCCTGAGGTCGAATTCGTTCCCATTTCCAGTCTAATCGAGGGGCAACGAATGGTTAAGACCAACGAAGAAATCGCAAAAATGCAAAAGGCTACCGATATCAGTGAGCATACCTTTCTACACATCCTAGGCTTCATGCAAGCTGGCATGACTGAATTGGAAGTTTCCTTAGAAATGGAACGCTATATGCGAAAACAAGGTGCAGATGGCTTAGCCTTTGAGTCGATCGTCGCTTCCGGCCCTCGTTCTTCGCTTCCTCACGGTCGACCAACAGAACGCGTTTTAGCTGAAGGAGATTTTGTAACCTTAGATTTCGGAGCGAAATACCAAGGTTATTGCTCAGATATGACACGAACCATGATTGTTGGTAAACCCAGTGCGGAGCAGCTCAAAATCTATAACATTGTCTTCGAGGCTCACATGGCTGCATTGAATGCTGTCAGACCCGGTATCACCGGCAAAGAGCTGGATATGGTTGCTCGAACTGTGATCACAGAAGCCGGTTACGGAGAGTATTTTGGCCATGGATTAGGGCATGGAGTTGGCAGAAACGTTCATGAAGGCCCTAGCTGTGGTAAATCAGGGTTGATTGCACTAGCAGCCGGTCATGTTGTAACGATTGAACCCGGCATCTACATTCCAAACTGGGGTGGAGTGCGAATCGAAGATATGGTTTTAGTAACCGATGAGGGCTACAAAAACTTTAATCACACCAGCAAAGCCCTCATAGAAATTTAAAGAGTGAACGGAGGAGTTTCCAATGATTAGTACCAATGATTTAAGAACCGGTGTCACCGTAGAAATTGACGGTGCCGTCTGGGCAGTTTTAGAATTT
>Ga0334882_1002519_pt1 | contig 18494 bp, 16 predicted proteins | sample GraSluR1_MG_5_FD_207226 | JGI IMG/M metagenome (GOLD analysis project Ga0334882, IMG submission 207226) | Sludge microbial communities from methane-producing bioreactor in Wageningen University, Netherlands - Granular Sludge_15_04-R1 | ecosystem: Engineered > Bioreactor > Anaerobic >...
CTGTAATCTGCGGATACGCCGTTCTGCCCCGGGGAAGAACCGGGCTGGCGGTGACCATTCTGCTCTCGGTGTTTCTTGTGGCCCTGAAAATGAGGTTTGTCGGGGCCGCGGCGGGAATGATCGCAGTTGCATACCTTGAAAACACCGGAAAGGCAAAGGGAAGGTTTCTTGTTCCCCTGGGCGTCGCAGCGTTTCTCTTTCTGGCAATTGCCGGGGACAGGTTGCTCCTCGGCGGCAGGTTGATCTGGTTGCGCTACGGAACCCCGGAAACAGTTCTCCTGTTGGTGATGAACACCATCCACAATCCCAGGGTGATGCTGTTCTCCGCGGTGAACATGCTTTTTGACGCGGAGTCCGGCCTTCTTCCCAAAGCGCCATGGGTTATCGCGGCCCTGGCCGCTCTTCCGGTGCTTTACCGGAAGCACAGGGATGTTTTCTTTCGTCTTGCGGTTCCCGGGGTGCTTTACACAATCGTTCACCTGGTCTGGACCGGTGAGGCATGGCATGGGTTGCCCGCCCCGTCAACACGGGTTTTCATGCCCTTGCTGCCCCTCTTTGCCGTCTCGCTTTCGGCTGTTCTGGCAAGAAAGACCAGCAGACTCCTGATTGGGGTATCACTTGCGGTTTCTGCCCTTATACTGGTGGTTCCCGAATCGAGATTCAACATGGCATCAGGCAGCGACAATCTCATGAACCTGTTTCAGGCTCGGGGAATGATGGTTTCCATGCTGCGCCCCTCTGGCATGGCGGCGGCATTCTGGCTTTTCTTCGGTATGACAGGGGTTTTTATGGCATCAAGGGACAGCATGACGGGAATGAAAGTGCTGTTCCTTTCAGGAGCCCTGGCAATGGCGCTGCCGGGAAACCGGGGAAGAACAGAGGCGGAGAATGCGGAACCACCATTGGTTCACGGAGCACTGCTTTACCCGGAAAACCCCGACCCCGCCCTGCGTTCCTTGTGGTTGTTCTCAAAACAGAGGCTTCTAATGCTCGACCATCCGGATCAGCACCTTTTCATTCAACGGGGAAGAAGGCTTTTCATAAGGGCGTCCGGCGGCCCGGGAGCTTTGCTGGTCATCGACGGAGACACAATCGATGTGCACTCACCCCTGCTTCCGATTCCAGAGATTCTCGCGCAGATGGGACGACACGGCATCGCCCCGGACAGACCGGAAAACCGGGCAATGAGGGAGTACTCCCTGGATATCCGGGAATCGGCATACCTGAGAGTTCCCATGGGCGGGGCTCCGGTATTCATCGACTGGCTTGAGGTTCTGGAATGACCCCGTCGCTCGCGGCGGTGATTCCGTCCAGGAACGGTCTGAAGCTTCTTCAGAGGCTGTTGCCGGTGCTGCTTGAGGAAGGGCTCGGAGAAATCGTGGTGGTGGATGACAATTCTGAAGACGACACCGTGGAGTTCGTCCGAAGAAGCTATCCCGGAGTCAGGCTGATCAGCAGATCGGGCCCCCCGGGGTTCTGCCATGCGGTTAACCTGGGCATGGCGGAGGCCTCATCCGAAATGCTTCTGCTCCTGAACAACGATGTGATGCCTGAAGGCGGCTGCCTGTCCGGAATGGCGTCAATGCTGGACGGCTCACAGAAACGGGTCGCCGTGGTGGTACCCAGAATCACAAGACCTGACGGAACCGACGACGGCTCTTATCAGTGGGGTTTTCGCAGGGGTCTGGCATTCACCGCCCCCGGCGCCGGACATTCCTACCCCTCCGGGGCGTGCGCACTGTGGAGAAAAAGCGCGTGGATCAGCCTGAAAGGGCTGAGTTCCCGTTACGCCCCGATATACTGGGAAGACGCGGACCTGGGAGCAAGGCTCGCCGGGTCCGGCATGAGCATGAGCAGATTCTCCGGTCCGGGAGTGTTCCACGATCACGGGGCAACCATGGGGGTCAGCCTTGAAAGCCAGGTTCTCAGGGAAAGGAACCGTTTCATATTCATGGATTCCTGGTGCTCAACCCCGGCCATGCGCTTTTCCACCCTGGCATGGCTTCCTGTTCACATGCTGACATCGGCATTGAAAGGAAACCCGGCGTTCGTCATGGGATATCGCAGCTACCGGAAGTGGAAGCATGGCAGCCGGTAAGAAGTACGCCTTCGGAGTTGAAGCCCTGGCTGGGCTTGTTGCCGGGGCCTCTGCCCTGGCGGCTCTGGTGGTGGTAATGGTCCTTTTTCTTCTCGTAAGGGAAAACACCAGGTGGTCCAACTCGCTGGCAACCGGGGTCGCGGCCCGAATCGCCGTGGAAATCGGAACTCAGCCGGATCAGGCGGGTCTCGAAGCGGCATGCAGAGGGCTCGTTCCTTCGGACGGACTGGCAACCGCGGTCTACCTGGACAGTCTGGGCGAGCCTCTGTTTGCCTATCCCGAGTTCAGTCATGACCGTTTCAACCGGTCGGAATGGGTTTTTGTCCCGGCGCGCACCACAGGGACAATCGGTGTTCTGCCGGCGAAACCGCCAGTAGTTGCCCTGGCGGGGCCGGTTCTGGCCGCGCTTGCCTTCATATGCCTCGCCCTGGCGATCACCGCACTCATGATGCCAGCTTACCTCCGATCCAGGGTTATTGACCCGCTGAGAAATCTGCTGCTGGAAGCGGATCGCTATAGAAGCGGAAGCGGAACCAGTCCCGGAGCGGCTTCGGTTTCATTTCATGAACTCGTTACATTGCTCTCCGAAAAGGAAAGGGAACTGGATACCCTTCGAATACAGGCGGTGGCCAGGGCTGAGCTGGCGGAAAGCAGGGCGGGAGCGGTACTGGAAACCCTGGACTCCGCGGTTGCGGCCCTGGATTCATCGGGAAGGGTCATACTATGGAACGCCCGGGCGTCGGAGCTCTTCGGCCTTTCCGAAGAGGATCGGGGAAACCCCTTTCCCCGGGAAAGAACCCCGATTGCCGGGGGAGCCGATTATCCTAAAGGTGAAGTGGCTTTCCGGGGAAGGGCATACAGGGTAAAAACCCTGGCCCATTCCAACGGTGAAATGATTTTGACCGCCACGGACATAACCGATGCCCTTCAAATGGAAAGACGGCTTGCGGAGGAGAGGTACCTTGCGGACCTGGGAGCTTTTTCCGGCGGGGTCGTGCATGAGATAGGCAATACCCTCTGCGCCATGAAGGGCTTTTTGGAGCTTCTTTCCAGGGGAATGGACGATTCCAGAACAGGAAGGATAATGGCCGAGGCCAGGCTTGAACTTGATGCCGCCAGCGGAGTCGTAGATGCCTTCAGAACCCTCGCAGGAAGGGAAGGCCCGGAGTTCACCCTGGTATCCGCCGGGGATCTGGCCGCTTCCATCGGGGATGAATGCTCTGGAAGCGGCGTTCCATTCGTCTCCCGGGACATCTGCGACGGCAGGATTCGTACCGATGCGGTGCTGCTTGCCAGATGCGTAAGGAACCTTCTGGACAACGCCCTTGAGTATTGCCCTCCGGAAGATATCCGGGTGACAATGACCTGCTCGAATCAGCTTGTCATTCAGGTCTCCGACTCCGGTCCCGGCCTTCCGGAACCTCCCGACATTGTCTTCCGTCCCCTATACTCCACCGGACGAGAGAAGGGTCACATGGGAATAGGGCTTACTGTAAGCCGGCGCATTATTCTGGCCATGGGTGGCGAAATCGAGCCTCAAAACACAGGGAGGGGAGCTTCCTTTGTGATAACCCTGCCCCGGGAGGATCGGATTTGAGAAGAATTCTTCTTGTGGAGGACAAGAGGGGCATGCGGGCCATGCTTCGAACCGCCCTGGAAGAGGACGGCTGGACCGTAACCGAGGCCGCCAACGCCGCGGATGCCGCGAAGGAACTGATGGAATCGTGTTTCGAGGCAGTGCTTACCGACATATGTCTGCCTGGCGAAGGCGACGGCCTCAAGATTCTTGCGGGTACACCCTCGGGTGTGCCGGTATTGCTGATGACCGCGTATGGAACCATAGACATGGCGGTTGAAGCCATGAAGGCCGGAGCCCGGGACTTCATCACCAAACCCTTCGAGCTTGACCACCTTCTGAAGAAGCTTTCCTCTCTTCCCGCGGAAATCGGAGAGGAAATCATAGGCGCAGCCCCGGGGCTTCTCGATGCCCTTAAGAGGGCCGATGCCGCCGCGGAATCCGATCTGAACATTCTGGTATGCGGAGAGAGTGGTACCGGAAAGGAGCTTCTGGTAAAAAGGATACACAGGTTGAGCCGGCGGTCCGGTGGACCCCTCATTCCGGTGAACTGCGCGGCGATTCCCAGGGATCTTCTTGAAAGCGAGCTCTTCGGAACCGAGAAAGGTGCCTATACCGGGGCGGGAGAGGCAAAACCCGGACGCTTCGAGCTTGCCGGCGGGGGCACCGTGTTTCTGGACGAGATAGGAGATCTGGAGCTGTCTCTTCAGGGTAAGCTTCTGCGGGTTCTGGAGGGAAGCTCATTCACCAGGGTTGGAGGCACGAGGCAGATTCACAGCAATGCAAGAACCGTGGCGGCCAGCAACCGGGATCTTCTTTCAATGGCTGAAGCCGGAGACTTCAGAGAGGATCTGTACTACAGGCTCAGCGAATTCATCGTTCACATTCCACCTCTTCGCGAGCGAACAGGTGACATACAGCTTCTTGCCGAGCACTTCCTGAAAAACCGCGGCGTTCTGGGTTCCGATTCCCTCGATACACTGCAGAGCTACCATTGGCCCGGCAATGTGAGACAACTCCGAAACATACTTGTCAGGGCCTCCATTCTTGCCGACGGGTGTCCCATTACGCCAGAAATGCTGGAGATACCCGCAGCAAAAGCCACTTCGCTGATGACGGAATCCGCCAGGGTCTCACGGGATCGGGAAAGGCGCATGATTCGCGATGCCCTGGAAAAATGCCAGGGAAACCGATCCCGGGCGGCGAAGCTGCTTGGGGTCAGTTACCGGACCATCCTCAAGAAGATAAAGGAGATGGATCAGGTCTGACCGCCTCGAAGGCCTGGTCGGGTGTCTGTTCCGGCCTGGCCGCAAGGTAATCGAGGATCATCCGGGCGCCAACCGGGCTGATTCTGTTTCCATTGGCCCAGACAAGTGTTTCGGTGATTCTTTCACAGCCCAGAACCCCCATCCAGTCAAGCCCGTTTCTTCTGGAAGCACGGATTCTGTCCGCGAGCAGGTTGGCCAGGGCCGACGGCTTCCAGTCCACCAGTTTGAGGAGTTCGTCGAACATGTCGCACAACTCCAGGTTCAGAAGCCTGTCCACCAGGTGTTCGCTGACCCCTATGAGACCGTATCTGCGGCGCCTTTCCCATGGAGGGGGAGGAAGCGTTGTCTTCAGCCTGTCGAAGGTTCCAGGGCTGATGGGCTCGGGGGGGAGGTCTGTGTCCGGATACATTCTGTCAGCACCGGGAAGTATTCTTTCAAAGGTGGTTGTTCCACCGGGAAGCGCCTGACGGGTTTCCGGCGGAACACCCTGGAATGCTTCGGATATCCGGATGTGGATCTCCTTTCCGGCGGTTTCGACATCATCGGCGGTTCCGCACAGCACCAGGAGCGAGTCATCCGGAGTAACTCCCATGTCCGCCCGAAGCCTGTCCGATGCTTCCATTACCACAGGGGAACCCTCGAGACACGCGATGACCCTTACCCGACCGTCCAACTCGTCGAGAAAGGTCATTCCAGGCTGTGTTTCCCGGCGAAGGAAGGGAGAAAACTCCCTTAGAACCAGGGCGGCGGCATGAAAACCCCTGCTTGACAGGTAACCCGGGTCGAAGCCTTCGGTTTCGGCCTGTTCCGGTGAGAGAGCCATGGGAAGCGCGCTGAAACCATCCGGCCTGAGCCGTGACGATATCAGATCGCTGCGAAGATCAAGCAAAGCTTTCTGTCTGTAGGCTTCGATGCGGCACAGAGGTTCTATCATGGCAATTCTCGGGACTCCCTTGATCTCCACCCGGTGCCCGCCCCGTATGGAGACATTCACATCCTGTCGAACGCTGCCGATTCCCCGTCTTACCAGATGGGTGGAGCGCATGGTTTCTCCAACCAGTTTCGCAGCCAGGGCCATTTCCAGAGGAGTTTCCAGCTCCGGGGCGGTCACAGGCTCAACCAGGGGGATGCTCAGCCTGTCCGTCCGGAACCAGACGTGATGCCCCACATCGGAAACCTCTCTGCAGGCGTCCTCCTCGAGGCTCATCTGGATAAATCTCAGTTGCCTTCCCAGGAAAGGGATCATCCCGTTGACCCCCACGATCGCCGTTCTCTGAAAACCGGTGGGAATGCTTCCGTCCAGGTACTGCTTTCTTGTGATGTGGATTTCATCCACGAGGGACATGTTGAACATCATTGCCAGACGGAGGGCAATGGATACCGCCTGTGAATCGGCCTTGAAGGGGGGGGTGTCGTCCATTTCGTAGGTGCATACCGAATCGTTGTACAGGAGGTAATGCACCTGTTTCTTTGTTTTGAACTCCATCAGGGCGGTTCCGTCGTACTCGCCGAACTCGCTCAGGGTGGGGCGCATGTGGCGAAGAAGCTCCTGGTGGTGGGAGTCGTTTCTAATGGTGGTGGGGCATCGGCAGAACAGCTTGCTTGGGGTGGCAAGCTGTTGGTGGGTTTCCAGGCCTCCCTTGAAACCGAGTTCCCGCAGTTCGCTGTAGTCGTGCTGGTGGGGCTTCATGTGGCTGCCTCCGAATAGGGGGTTGGGTTCACTTGATCTGATGGCCGAAGATAACCAAAGAAGATGACCCGGGGGAGTTGACACCGCATGAAGCGGGCAGTCATAGTTGTTTCGTGACATTGAACGGAAAACAACCGCACGAATTCTGTCGAAACAACCGACAGATTCTGCGGTTGTTCACTTCCGTTCGTGATAACAGGGAGGAGATTTGAATGAACATCGAAATCAGCGCAAGGCACTTCGACCTGACCGACGCACTCAAGGATCATGTCGCGCGAAAACTTTCCTCACTCGAGAGGTACTACGACGGAATCGACGATGTTCAGGTAATTCTTGAACTGTCAAAGGGAATGAGTTCTTCCCATGTTCAAATCAGGGGCGACCAGCTGCGTCTTGACGCCCGAAGCGGCGGACATGACATGTATGCCTGTTTTGACGATTGCTTTTCATCACTGGAGGGGCAGATTCGAAAATTCAAGGAAAGGCGCCACAATCATCCGCACAGGGAAAGTGCCGAAAACGGTGTGTGGATTACACAATACGAGCCCAGTGTGCCCTCGGAGCTGGTGGGTCCCATCACAATCGACAACAGCGCGATACTGGCCTCCCTTTCCACCAACCAGGCAATGACCGAGCTGGAAGTAAGAGGCCTCGACAGTTTTGTTTTCTACAACGAAGAAACCGGAATGATCAGCGCCGCATACCGGACATCCTCCGGCGGCACGCAGGTTGTTGAACTAAACAAGATCGGCTGATACTCCATGCAGGACCGATATCCGGATGCCTCGGGTTTCAATGTTGACAAGCTTCAGCGGCACATTGGAGAGCGCCTGGGTCTTCAGAGTCTTACCGGCGTTCTTGGATTTGAACGAATCCTCACATCTCCGGATATCAGCCGCCCCGGACTGTGCCTTACCGGGTACACCCACAAGTTCCTCAACCACAGGGTTCAGATATTCGGAGAAACCGAGATCACAATGCTCTCCGGTATGAGCCCGGGCAAGAGGCGCAGGGCGCTGTCGAATGTTTTCGGCTTTCCTGTGTTGTGCTCCATTGTTTCCAAGGGCCTGGAAATACCCTGTGAACTGCGGGATGCCTCTCTGATGGCGGGCTCTGCCCTGTTCAGAAGCCCCCGGGACACAACCCCGCTCATTCACGATCTAACCGCTTTTCTGAGTGAGGTTTTCGCGCCACAGGAGACCATGCACGGCACCCTGGTGGATGTTTTCGGGGAAGGCGTCCTCTGCACCGGGCGCAGCGCCATCGGCAAAAGCGAAGCGGTACTGGGGCTTGTTGAGAGGGGACACCGGCTCATAGCCGACGACACGGTCAGCGTCCGAAGAAACGGAGACACCCTGGTCGGCTCCGGAGATCCGGTGATCGGGTATCACATGGAGCTTAGGGGTCTGGGATTCGTGAATGTTCCTGAACTCTTCGGCGTCGGAGCAGTCAAGGAGCGACAGCAGCTTGACCTGGTGGTCCTGCTGGTGGACGCTGACAGGATGGGTGAAATGGACCGGTCCGGGCTTGAAAGCATGACCACCAAAATACTGGGACTGAGCATACCTCTGGTGGAGATACCGGTTCTGCCCGGCAGAAACCTTACGGTACTTCTTGAAGCTGCGGCAATGCTCAACATCCGCCGCAAGAACACCGGATCTTCAACATCGGAACAGCTCAACAGGATTCTCCTTTCAAAACTGGAGAAGAGGAGAGGACCGGAGTAACAATCCATGAAAACCAGAACCCTCACCGTCCCCAACAGGCTTGGTATTCACGCAAGACCCGCCGCGCTCATCGTCCGGAAAGCATCGGAGTTCAGAAGTGAGGTTTTCATCTCCAACGGAGTGGACGAGATCAACGCGAAAAGCATAATGGGTGTGATGACTTTGGCCGCCGCTGGAGGCTCCCGAATCACCATAAGCACCGACGGCCCTGACGAGGAGACGGCACTGGACGGAGTGTGCGCCGTTATTGAATCAGGCTTTGGCGAGGAAATGCTTCCATGAGGCTGAAGGGAATTGCTGCTTCTCCGGGCATTGCCATAGGTCCGGCATTCCTTCTCAAGGTGCGGGATTTCAAGGTGGCAAGGAGAACTCTTTCGTCCCCGGAGGAAGCCGACGGCGAGATCGGAAGACTGAGAGACGCTGTGGATCAGCTGGACGCCGACCTGGAAAAGCTGTCGAACGACATCGGTCATGTTGTTGAAGGAAGACAGATCATGGAGTTCCTTCGGCTTCTCCTGCGTGACCCCATGATTCATCGCGATGTTGAGGAAAGAATATCCCAAAACCTGGAGAGCGCCGAATACGCCGTCAGTACAGTACTTCAAGAGGTGGTCTCGAAGTTTCTCGAGCTGGACGACCCCTATATCAGGGAAAGGGTTGCCGATGTCAGGGACATCGGAAGAAGGCTTCTGGAAAAGCTTCTGGGAACCGAGAAGGATTTTCTGGCCAGATCCGAAGTACCGATGATCCTGGTGACCGAGGACCTGGATCCAACCGATACCGCAAGCATAGATACAAGCCAGGTTCTCGCCATAATAACCGACCTGGGAGGCAGCACCTCCCATACGGCAATAATCGCCAGGAGCATGGGAATTCCAGCGGTTGTGGCGCTGGGAAACATCACATCCTCCGTGGGACCCCGGGACATCGTGGTGGTTGACGGAATACACGGCCAGGTGACAGTCAATCCAACTGATACGGAACTCCTCTTCGCAACGGAGATCAGGGAAAAATACATCGAGGCAGAGCGCCGTATGGCGGAAAACACCGGTTCACCCACGGTAACCGCCGATGGGGTGAAGATAGAGCTATCGGCAAACATCGAGTTTCCACAGGAAGTGGCGCTGGTGAAGAAGTACGGAGGCTTCGGTGTCGGTCTTTTCCGAACCGAGTTCCTTCGACTGCTCAACCGTGGTACGGAAACCGAAGAGGATCATTTCAGAGTGTACGACGGAGTCGCCGCGTCCCTCGCCCCTGACCCGGTCATCATCCGCACATACGACATGGGAGGTGACAAGTTTAGGAAGGGGATGGCGGAGGAGGCCAATCCATTCCTCGGTTACAGGGGAGTGAGAATCTGTCTGGACAATCCCGAGGAGTTCAGCATTCAGCTCAGGGCAATCATGAGGGCATCCAGACACGGCAATGTGAAGATGATGTTTCCAATGATTACCCATGTGGAGCAGTTGAGGCGGATCAGGGAGATTCTTACGAACATCCGCCAGGAGCTTTACAGGGAGGGGATTCCATTTGATGGTGGGATGCCCGTGGGTTTCATGGTTGAAACCCCGGCTGCGGTGGTGGCCCTTGACCTGCTTCTGCCCTACGCGGATTTCGTAAGCATAGGCACCAACGATCTGACCCAGTACACCCTTGCCGTTGATCGTGGAAGCCCTCTGGTTGCGGACTTGTACGATCCCTTCCATCCCGCGGTTCTTCGACAGATCGATCGGGTGGTTCGATACACCCATTCCCAGGGTAAATGGGTTGGAGTATGCGGAATCATGGCGGGCGACCCTCTGGCGGTTCCGCTTCTCCTCGGAATGGGCGTTGATGAACTGAGTGTGGCATCATCACTGATTCCAGATGTGAAGAAGATGATCAGTGTGTTCACCACCACATCGGCAGCTGAAATTGCGGCTGATGCCATGAAGATGGAAACCGGAAGAGACATAAGGGCCATGGTGTTTTCACAGGTGGTGGGCAGGTATCCGGAGATTCTGCTGGATGAAAGCCTTGGAGTAAGGAAGTAGGAAAACATGCACTGCATAGTTCCCGCGGCAGGAATCGGCAAAAGGATGAGGCCCCATACCTGGTCCGTTCCAAAACCCCTGCTTCCCGTGGCGGGCAAACCCATTTTAAGCCACCTCATCGATTCCCTCGCCGCCGCCGGCGTTGACAGGCTGACCCTGATCACCGGCTATCTCGGCGACATGCTTGTGGACTGGGCGAGAAACGCCCACCCCGAGTTGAGGGTGGACTTCGTGGAACAGAAAACCCCTGACGGTCTCGGGTCGGCGGTGGCCCTTGCCAGGGATTTCGTTGATGACGGTCCTGTCATGGTAGCTCTGGCGGATACTCTTTTTGCTTCCGATCTCTCCCACCTGAGGGGTTCGAACCAGAGCAACATGATTGCGGTCTGCCCGGTCAGTGAACCGGAACGGTTTGGAATCGTTCTAACCGATGCTTCCGGAAATGTTGTCCGCCTGGTGGAGAAGCCGAAGGAGTATGTGGGAAACCTGGCCATCGTGGGGATCTACTATTTCACCTCGGGAAAGTCGCTGATGGAGGCATGTGAAGAACTGAAGCGAAGGGATCTGAGAACCAGGGGTGAGTATCAGCTGACCGACGCGATGCAGCTGTTGCTTCAGAAAGGCGAGCCCTTCTCGACATGGGCGGTTGAAGAGTGGTACGACTGCGGCAAGACGGAAACCCTTCTGGAGACCAACAGAGCGCTTCTGGACAGGGTCGGTGGAAGCGGACAACCGGTTCTCGAGAACAGCACTGTTGTTCCTCCCTGCGCCTTCGGTCCCGGAGCGGTGCTGAGAAACTCCGTGGTTGGTCCGCATGTAACCGTGGGGGAGGGGGTTCTGATAGAGCGGTGTGTGGTTGCCGACTCGGTGATCGGCCGGAACTCCCATCTGAAGGGGGTTGTTCTCAAAGGCAGCATGCTTGGAGCCGGAACCAGGGTTCAGCAACGGAATAGAAGCCTTTCAATCGGAGACGACAGCACCCTTGAAATCTGAGAAACGGGTTGCGTTCTGCGCCGCCGGTTCCGGGAATCGAGGCGGCACAGGCGTTTATGTACAGAGGCTTCTTTCCGGTTTTCGCCGGGAAGAATTCAAATGGATCGTTCCCCTGGGCGTGGGGGGCAAAGCGCTACCCACCCGGCTCTTTCAGGAGTACGGCTCCATACCCTTGAAAGCGGCCCGAATGGGCTTTTCAGCCTTTCATCTTCCCTCTTTCGCCGGGGGAGTTCCCATCGGTGTCAAACTGATCGTCACGGTTCACGACCTTGCCTTTCTCGCGGAACCGGCATGGTTTCCCCCATTGAAGCGCATGTACTACAGGCTGTTTTTTCCAGCGGTTGCCCGGAAAGCTCACAAAATCATAGTGGACAGTGATTTCACCGGCGCGGAGGCGGTACGGCTTCTCGGGGTCTCGCCGGAAAAGGTGAGAAGGGTCTACCTCTCTCACGGAAGCCCCGACGGGAATCACCTTCCTGAATTTCGAAGGGAATGGGGTATCCACGGTGATTACGCTGTCTGTGTATGCACGATGGAACCCAGAAAAAACATCGCTTCCCTCCTTGACGCGTGGCGGATCGTTATCGGGCTCCGTCCCGACGCGAGACTTGTTCTGGCAGGAAGATGGGGTTGGGGCACTTCCACGCTCCGGGATGCCCTCCGATCACGGAAGGGAGTTATCTGGACGGGTTCGCTGTCCCGTTCCATGCTCACCGCGGCAATCGCCGGCGCCCGATTACTTGTGTATCCGTCGGTTTACGAAGGATTCGGTCTTCCTCCCCTTGAGGCGGCCTCACTCGGGGTTCCCTCGGTACTGGGGCCCGCCGGAGCCCTGAGGGAGATCTATCGTGGGGTGGCGCGGTTTTCCGGGGGCGACCCCGGCTCTCTGGCTGCGGCGCTGCTCGAGGAGTTTGACACTGCCCCCGATCCCTCATCGCTGAAGGATTTCGCTTCGGCCTTCACCGACGGGGCGATGGCCGTCAACACCGCAGCAGTATACCGGGAGTGCATCGAATGAGGATTCTCCAGGTCTACAAGGATGTCTATCCCTTCAGACACGGCGGCATAGAGCGCTACATACACGATCTATCCAGGTTCCTCTGCAACAGGGGACACCAGGTGTCGGTGATTACCGCTGGTAAAGGAAAGAGAAGGAAAGCAAAGACGGAAGCCGGCTTCGATGTCATCCAGGTTCCCTCTTTCGGAAGAATTCTCTCGAATCCCGTATCCTTCTCATACGGTCGTGAAATGAGAAGGTTTCGCCCCGATGTCATCCATTTTCACCTCCCATTGCCCACGGCAGAGGTGGCGCGGCTGCTGGACAGATCCAATACTCCCTACGTGGCCACCTACCACAGCGACATCGTACGGCAGGCCTTTCTTCTGCCACTGTACGGCCCCCTGCTAAGAAAGTTTCTCAGGGGCGCTTTTCTGGTTCTTGCCACCAGCCGCCGCTATCTGGAAACATCACCTTTCCTTTCCGGGCTGGAAAACGCCAGGGTCGTACCTATCGGCGTTGATCTCAGCACTTTCCGGCCCGGAAGGGAAAAGACTTCGAATTATTTTTTGTTCGCCGGGAGGTTTCGATCATACAAGGGCATACCTGTTCTGATAGAGGCATGGAAAAGCATGCTGCAGCCGCCTCCATTGATCCTTGCCGGCGGAGGCCCTCTTGAGGACTGGATAGCCGGGAAAGCCGGGGGGCTGCCAATAACCGTGATAAGGGATCCGGACGACGAGAAACTGCTTTCCCTTTACCGGGGCGCCATTGCCCTCGTTCTGCCATCTGTGAAGAGAAGCGAAGCCTACGGCATGGTTCAGCTCGAGGCGATGGCATGCGGTACTCCGGTGATTTCCACCGACCTTTCCAGTGGCGTGCCCTGGGTAAATCGTCATATGGAGTCCGGTCTGATAGTTACACCCGGAGATTCAAAGCTTCTGGCCGATGCGGTGACACTCATGGGAAGCGACACGACCCTCAGAGCAAAACTTTCCCAGGGCGCCGCGGAAAGGGCAGTTGCGGCCTTCGACTCGGAGAAGCTCTTTATGGAGGTGGAAAATTGTCTGATCGAGGCGGCATACCGATCACCGCGGCCCTGATTCTGACCGCCGTATGTCTGGGTGTTATCGATTCGATGCTTCCCAGGCCTGTTCCATTCATGAAGATCGGCCTTGCGAACCTGCCTGCGGTGATTGCCTCGGTGCACCTGGGCCTGAGGCGAACCCTGAGCCTCAACCTGACAAGAGCTGTGGCGGTGGCTCTTCTCACTGGAAGCATGGCGACTCCGGCCTTCCTGATGTCTCTGGCCGGCGCTGCTTCTTCAGCGGTGATGATGAGCATCGCAGCCCGTGGTTTCCCATCGTTCTTCTCAATGACCGGAGTTTCAATATCCGGAGCCTGCGCGTCGGTATGGAGCCAGCTTGGAGTTGCTTCCCTGATTCTTCCCGGGCTTCCCATAGGCAGCCTGGCATTGCCCGCAACCCTGTGGGGTATCGGATCCGGAGCGCTGGTGGGAGCCGCAGCGGGGATTCTTTCTTCCAGGCATTTCATCCGGAGCGTATTGTCGTGCTGAGCCCGATGTTTTAGTATACTTCCACGAGGAAGGGGAACCAGGTTTGCTTCACGACAGGCCCACCGGGTTCTGGGTATTTCTTGCCGTGGCGGGAATGGTCTGTGGTACGGTGTTCGGTGAAGCGGTGGCATCGCTGCTTCCTGATTCCTCTCACGCGCTTCGCCAGTTTTTCTCCGGCAGTGCCGGGATTTCAGCGGGGCCGATTGGTTTTGATTTGCTCATACTGAGGTTTCGACTCGAAGAAATCGCTTTGAAGGTCAACATCATGTCCTTCGTGGGTTTGCTTGTGGTCGGCTTCCTCTACAGATGGTTCTGAGAATGGTGTTCGTCTGAAACGGAGGAAAGATGGGCCGAATAGGACCTCTTGAACTGATACTGATTCTTGTAGCTCTTCTTCTTCTTTTCGGGGCCAGGCGTATTCCGGAGATTGCCAGGTCTCTCGGTCGCTCCCTGAACCAGTTCAGGCGGGGAATGCGTGACGCGATTCCTCCCGAAAAGGATGAGGACGAATCAAATGACAAAGGAGAAGGCTCCTGATGGCCACCGTAAGCTACACGGCCAGAGAGATCGATTGCAAGATAGTTTACTGCGGACCCGGCCTCTCCGGGAAGACAACCAATGTGAAGTACATATACTCCCAGGTGGCGCCGGACTCCAGGGGTAAGCTCATATCCCTGGCTGCGGGGAATGAAAGAACTCTCTTTTTTGATTTTCTTCCCATTGATTCCGGTGAGATAAGCGGGTTCAAGATCAGGCTTCATCTTTACAGCGTTCCGGGCCAGGCAATGTATTCCGACAGCCGAAGGCTTATTCTTCAGGGGGTGGATGGCATCGTTTTCGTCGCCGACTCCCAGGAGGGTAGAATGGAGGCCAACATAGCCAGCCTCAGAGACCTCAAGGAGAATCTCCGGACCCAGCGCAGAAAAGGGGTAAGCCTGGTTCTTCAATGCAACAAAAGGGATCTGACGGACATCGTGCCGGTTTCTCAGATTGTGGCGGAACTTGGGCTTTCAAAGGTTACATGCATGGAAGCTGTGGCAAGCTCAGGCAGAGGGGTCTTCACCACGCTCCGTGCGGTGAGCAGACTGGTTCTCACCAGACTGCACCGACAATTCGAGCTTCTGGAGGGAAGAGCCTGATGAACGAGCCATTGGTTGATCTGCTGCTGGTGAGGCTTGGAGGCGAGGAGGAGAAGAAGAAGGTTACCAGGCTCCTGGTTACAGAACTTGACATGACCGTGGGCGAAGCGGAGAAGGCTGTCGCCGGTTCCCCGGTGGTGATACGGGAATCGGTTGCCATAGGCGAGGCAAGGGTCATTCAGAAAGGCCTTTACCCCTACATCGATCTGCTGCCAAGGCTTGAGGACGAACAGGCCGACACACTGGAGGAGAAGACACGGTTTGTTACGAGCCCCTCCGATTCCGACGACTTCTCCGTTGAAGACGACCCCGACCCGGACACCGAAGCGGAAGATGCATTCATTGACCAGGACGATGGTGAAGGTGAAGACTTCCTTCTCACCACCGCCAGTGACGAGATGCTTCAAATCGATCGCTGTCATATCTGCGGGAAAACCCCCATGGGTGACGAAAAACTCGCTCCCTGCCGAACCTGCGGGGATCTTACCTGCAGGGATTGCTTTGACCGGGCAGCCCATGTTTGTCATAAATGCGCCGCGGACGGCCGTTCCGTAGACAGACCTGTGGCATCCAGACCACCGAACACCAAAGAAATCGCGTCACCGCGGAAAGCCCCCCTTCCCGACTCCGAAGAGCGGGGACGCGACTACGCCGGAGTAAGAAAAGCGGCTATCGCCATCATCGTTCTTGCCGCCGCTGTTCTTTTCTACTTTGTCGATCCCCTGAATCTCTTCAAGGCCGGGCCGGAACCGGTGCGGGCAACCCTGGCAAGCGACGGACCGCTCGATACCACGGAAGCCACAACTGACTCTGCCGTTGCCGTTTCTGAGGATACGCTTCCCATTGAGATTCCAGTGTCAGACCCCCTGGGGATTCTGTCCCTGTCCATGCCCGAACGCCTGCACCCAGATTCTCCCGTTCAGCCCATAGAACCCTATACCAGGGTTCCGTCGGGTGTATCCGCCACCAGCGCCACAGATGAACTGATGCAAATCCTTCCCCATATCGAGGTGATTGCTCAGAATGCGGGGATAATCGTTGACAGGGCCGCTCTGCTCGTCTATGGCGACCGCACGAAGTCCGACCACCTGTCGGTCCTGGTTCTCGCGGTTAATCACCCCGAGAACAATGAAGTCAGGTTTTCTCTTCTGTCCCGTACAGCAGAATGGCTGGTTCCGGGAAGAATCAGCCAGTTGGTGCTGTTCTACCGCGAAACCCGGTTCCACCAGCCGCAACCCTTCAGTTACACCAGACAGGTTTTTCCTGAACTGGCCCGGGCTTTCAGCACCGCTGAGTTCAGGGATACAGCCGGCACTCATGAAAGCATATGGGCAAACCTGTCGGGACCGGTCATGGAATGGATCTGCGCTATGTAGCATCCGCCCGAAGCATTCACTTCGCGCTGATTTCCCATGGATTTGGAGAAGATGAGTTCCAGGAAAAAACTGCTGATAATCGAATCACCCGCCAAGGCAAAGGCCCTTAAAAGCTATCTCGGCCGTGATTGGACCGTCACCGCCTCGATGGGCCATGTGCGTGACCTGCCCCTTCACAGGCTCGGTGTGAGCGGGGAGACTTTTGAACCCGCCTACACGATTCTTCCCGATAAACGGAACACCCTGGCAAAACTCCGCAGGGATGCTGAAGGTTTTGAAACCGTTTTTCTGGCCGCTGACCCGGACAGGGAGGGTGAGGCGATATGCTGGCACCTTGCGGAGCTTCTGGCCGGTGGCGGCCGGACATTCAAACGACTCAGGTTTAACGCGATTACCCGGGAAGCGGTCACGAAGGCCGCTGCTCATCCGGGTTGCATCGATATGAACCTGGTTAACGCCCAGCAGGCCAGAAGGGTCATGGATCGTCTGGTCGGCTACAGGATAAGCCCATACCTGTGGCGCACCCTTGGCAAAGGCCTCAGCGCGGGGCGGGTTCAGACCGTTGCGCTTAGAATCATCGCCGAACGGGAAGAGGAGATCAGGTCCTTCACGAGCAAGGAGTACTGGCTGGTCTCCGCAGAGTTCAAACAGGGCGATTCCATCTACAGCACCGCGCTTCACCGGGTTGACGGAAAGCGTGCCGATGGTTCGAAGTACGGGCCGGGAACCCGGGAGGAGGTTGAAAGCCTCCTTCCCAGGATTCACGGGGCTTCCTGGATGGTGAGCAGTGTTGAAAAAACAACCAGAAGGAGAAAACCTTCACCTCCCTTCATAACCAGCTCACTTCAGGCTGCCGGCGCCGGTTTGTCCATGAGCCCCGCCCAGGTTATGAGAAACGCCCAGTCGCTGTATGAGGGCGTCGAGCTTGACGGGGAAGCAATTGGTCTGATCACTTACATGAGGACGGACTCGGTAAGAACAAGCCCGGAAGCGGTTGAGCAGTGCAGAAAGGTGGTGGGCGAGGTTTTCGGCCCAGCCCTGGTTTGCCCATCCCCCCGGAGATTCCGGGCTTCCGGAGGCACCCAGGACGCCCACGAGGCCATCAGACCCACCGACCCCGCAATAACCCCTGATTCTCTAGTGGGCAGGCTCGAGCCCGGGCTTCTCAAGCTTTACACCCTGATCTGGAACCGGTTTGTCGCCACCCAGATGACCGACGCGGTTATGGAGGAGACCACCATTCAGTTCCAGGGCGATGATATCGTTTTTCAGGCTTCAGGCGGTCGCCTGGTCGAACCGGGCTTCAGCCTGGCCGACCCATCCCAGATTCGAATTCCAAAACAGCTGTCGAAGGCGGAGAAAGGTACTGCGGAGCTTTCGGATGTCAGTACCGAACAGAAGTTCACGGAACCTCCTGCCAGGTACGGCGAGGCTTCTCTTGTAACGGAAATGAAGAAAAAGGGAATCGGAAGACCCTCCACTTATGTGGCCATCCTTTCCACACTCAGGAAGCGGGGATACGCGGAACTGAGGGAAAGAAAGCTTCATCCCACCGACCTTGGCATGAGAACGGTGGAGTTGCTGACCGGCCTCTTTCCGGGCCTCTTCGATATCGCGTTCACCGCCGGGATGGAGCAAACCCTGGACACCGTGGCCAACGGCGAGATGGATTATGTCTCCGCGGTAAAAAGCCTTGCGGAGCCTCTGGAAAGCTCCCTCACCGACGCCATGAGAAAACTTCCGGAAGTGAAGCGTGAATTGACGCTGGAAACCGACCAGAAATGCCCCCAGTGCGGAAAAATCCTTCTGGACAAATGGGGAAGGTATGGACGTTTTCTGGCCTGTTCCGGTTATCCACAGTGCAGGTACACAAGGCCCTCCCAGGAAACATCTGATGAAGGCGTTGAAGCGGAAGCAGCCAGACCCTGCCCGGCCTGCGGATCTCCCATGCATTCCAGAAACGGAAGATTCGGCGCATATCTGGCCTGCTCGAAGGCCGAATGCGGAGCAAAGTCACCGAT
>Ga0334882_1002522_pt1 | contig 18491 bp, 12 predicted proteins | sample GraSluR1_MG_5_FD_207226 | JGI IMG/M metagenome (GOLD analysis project Ga0334882, IMG submission 207226) | Sludge microbial communities from methane-producing bioreactor in Wageningen University, Netherlands - Granular Sludge_15_04-R1 | ecosystem: Engineered > Bioreactor > Anaerobic >...
TACTTGGACTCCAGGGCTGTATCTCCCCGGTAGTTTTTCTCTTTCTGGGGTGAGGCCATCATGGGCCACATCCAGTTACAGAGGGTCAGAGAGTCGTGAAGAACATTCCGGACGATGCTCCACTTGGCCATTTTCGCCTTATATCGGTTCATGGGGGTGTAGTCGGCCACATCATCGTAGGCGTCGGGGCTGCCCCAGATTTCGCCGGCGATCTCTTTCTGAAGTTCGATGGGAAGGCCGCACTGAATAAAGTTCTGGTGGGTATGGCACTGGGCATCCCGGTTGAACATGGAGGAAATCAGTGCCCCCACCTGGCCGTTGGACTCATTGCTGTGGTGGACAGGATAACCCACTTTTGTCCAGAGTTTGTTCTTCTCATTGGCCCAGTACTCTTCACCCAGGTTCCATCGCTTTGCCATGGCGGCGGCACCGTCGCCCAGGTGGCTCAGTTCACCCACCTTGTTGGCAATCCGGGGATAAAAATCGAGGTAGAAGGAGGGGTCGCCTTTTTCCAGCAGATCCCAGGGAATGCTGTTATATTCGGCGGCGGGAAGAACCCGTTTCAAAATACCCTTGTCGTAAGTGTAGGCAAGGTCCCGGCCTATCTGGCCGTAGTTGCACCAGACACCGTAGTCGTCCGCCAGCTTGGTTCCCAGGGCGCGGCCGATGACATTGGAATCATCTTTGGTCTCCCCTTCCACGTTGATGCCCTTGAACAATACGCCCGAAGGAGAATAGAAGCCCATACAGGTGTTCGCCACATAGGTTGTGGAACCGTAATTTTCCAGCTGGGGGACCTCCACATGAGAATGACACCGCACGGGACAGGAAGCGCATCCTCCCATTCGAACCGTATACTTGGGACCGGCGGCACCGAGGTCCAGCACGGACTTCATGGTCCGGTACCCCATCTTGTTCTTTTCCTTGTCGCTGCAGTAACCGGTTTCGATGGGGGGGTCGGCCTTGCCCCAAAAGAGACCGGGCTTGGCGGTCCAGCGGCTCACGGGAGAGCTGTATTCCGCCCAGGGCTGGGGCTCCCGAGGCACCACATGGTTGTTGTTGGCCCCGAAAAGCCCCAGGGTATAGTTGTTCATGTTGTACCAGTTCATCTTGTCCCCGGCGACGTGAACCGCCCCGGTACCCTTGATACCAATGGCCTTGAGCATTTTGGAACCCATGACACCGCCGTGTCCGCCGGCGGAGTGGCTGGGTCCGGTCCTGATGATCGACAGGGGGACCATGTTCTCTCCCGCCTGGCCGATCACGGCGACCTGAGAGTCGGAACCCATGATGGCGGTGATGCCCATCATGGCGTGGGAGGTGGATTCCCCCCAGAGAAGAGCGGCGTCTTCGATGCTCACCTTGTCGTCTTCAATCTTCAACCAGACGGGGTAGGAAGATTTGCCTTCCACAATGATGCCGTCATACCCGGCATGCTTCATTTCCACGGCGAAATGACCGCCCATGTGGCTGTCGGCGACCCCTTGAAAAGGGTTGGAAGCCAGAAGACTGGTAATATTGGTTCTGCCGCTGGATATGGCGCCGGTTCCCGTCAGGGGTCCCACACCAAAAACAATCTTATTCTCGGGATCAAAGGCTTTAGTTCCCGCGGGGACTTCGTCCCACATGACTTTGTAACCCAATCCCATGCCGCCGATAAACTCGGTGTACTTTTCCGTAGATTCCCGGGTGATTTTTCCTGTGGTCAGGTTCACCCGCAAGATGGTTCCGGCCCATCCTCCGTTTATAGCCATAATAACAACTCCTGCTCTCGTTTAATGTTCAAAATCCGATTACGCATCCACCTGAAAGTGGGCCTTGTATTTGCTGATAGCCTCTTCCCAGGATACAAAACTCAGAGCTCCCGTGGGACATACCGAAACACAGGCGGAGTATCCGTGACAGAGGACACACTTGGTGGTGACATTGGTTTCGGGATCGATGGTGGGAATCCCCCAGGGACACGCCCTGGTACAGGTACCGCAGCCCACACATTTCTCGGGATCCACTTCCCGGGCATTGACCTTTGCTTCCACGAAGATGGCGTCTTCGGGACAAGCCAGGGCGCAGGCGGGTTTTTCACACTGCCGGCAAAGATCGGCTACCATTGTAAAATTACCCATGGCTCCGGCGTTTTTCCACCATTTGGCATTAACACCATCGGGGCCGTAAGGCAGGTTCTTGCTCACCTTCACCCGGGCGGTGGTCTGGGAAGACTTGCCGTCATTCACCATGGAACAGGATGATTCGCAAAGCAGACACCCGGTACACTTTGCCGATTCATGAATGATAACCCCCGAAGCGGTTTCAAACATGGCCACACTGCCTTTCTTGTCGGTACTGCACCCGGGGAAAAGCCAGGTCAGGGCCGTGACACCCAGGGCGCCCATACCCGTAGATTTCAGGAAATCCCGGCGGGTAACCTTCTTCTCCAGTAAGGATTTTGTTTCTTCGATCACAATGGTCCTCCATGCTCTGAGACTTGGTTCTAAAAACTGTACGTGTATAATTTTTATTTATTACATTATAACTTCTCTAGTGATTCTGTCAATAGATTTTTATCTATATTGAATGGTCTATATTTTTTTATCTATATAGAAGTTCTTGGGTTAACCGAATAAACTTGCCGCACCAAATCGAATCGGCTATGCTGGACCGCAAATGGGCTATAGATCAGGTACCGAAACAAAAAGCAAAATTTTCCATGCCGCCATCAAACTTTTTACCCATCACGGGTATTACAAGACCACCATGAGAATGATCGCCGCCGAAGCGGAGGTAAACCTGGGGTTATGCACCTATCACTTCAAAACAAAAGACAATATTGTGAAGATCTTTTACCGCCGTCATGTACAGTTTATGAGGAACTACGTTCACAGCCACGCCGCCTCGGGAAATCTTTTTACTAAATTGCTATCGGAAATTGCCCTGAACTATTCCCTGCTTTTTTCGAGCCGTCTGTTACTCACCCTCTTTCTTGAGGGGATAACCGCCGATGACCTTTCCCGAATCTACCCGGGAGGAATGCTCAAAGAGGCTCTGGCAGATAAAATCCCTTCGTCCAGGGAACACGATGACACCTGGTATCTCATGGGATCGGTCATTCTTTCCGCTTCCGCCCGGGCTCTGATGAGAAAATGGCGGGAGAGAGTCCTTCCACGGACCACAGAAGAGTTGACCGCTTTTTTTCTTCACCAGATATGCGGCTATTTTAAAATCTCTGGTGAAGACACCGCCGAAGAGATTCGCCAAATCCTTAAGTGGACGGGTTCGCAAAATTTTAACGGATTAGAAAAAGATCTTCTTCAATACTGCCTTTCCCGGGGCATTACAGACCTGCTTCAAGAATAATTGCGGATGTTTTATTTTTAACAAAATAGCGGTTTTTCCCTCATATCAGAGTCATAACAGATTTATACCGTAATTTTTGGTTGTTTTTTTAATCTTTACCCCATATTATCCTCCAGTATCTCATTTATCGATAAATAAGGAGTTGATTAGATGTCCGTTTCCTTAAAGGTGTGTGTAGGAAGTTCCTGTCATCTTCAGGGTTCCGAGAAGGTGGTTGAATGTTTTCAGGAATTAATCAGAACCCAGAATCTTGATGTGGAACTGGAACTGAAGGGCAGTTTCTGTCTGGGGACCTGCTCCAACCAGGGAGTGGTGGTCAGCCTGAACGGAGAAAATGAAGTGATCCAGCCCGCCCGGGCGGAGGCGTTTTTCCTCAGCAAGGTCATGACCATGGTCAACAGCTGACCCATGGATGTGATCCTCCTGACAGGACCTCCGGAAGATTCTTCCCGGGATGAGGAATGGCTGATTCGTTTCCTCGGTCTTCCCGGTAAAAGAATCGTTGCGGGGGGAACCACGGCCTCCCTTCTCTCCCGGTACACCGGCGGGGAGGTGGTGATCCGTCTTGATTCGCAAAGGCCGGAGATTCCTCCCTGGGGGAGGATGGCAGGGGTGGAACTGGTCACCGAGGGGGTCATAACCCTGGAAGCCGTGGTGAACGGCTGGAATAAGAAAGAAGAGTCGGTGAAAGGCTGCGAGCGGGAACCTTCTGCGGCGGATAAAATGTCAGATCTGCTGAAGCAGGCCGATACGGTTTTCCTTCTCACCGGTCTTGGCCCGCGAAGAAGAGAGTTGATAGTACGTCTTTCCCGCCTTCTGAGGTCGGAAGGAAAAAAGGTCATCATAAATCGATTTTAGGAGTGGATTATGAGTAAGGTCATATTTGGCGTCTGGGATGGCAAAGTCATCGATAACCGGGGTAAGCGGATTTTTGAAATAGAAGATACTCCCGGATTTGATAATTTTGACGTCTTCAACCCCGGCAATCCCATTCAGGCATTCTTTGGATGGGGAGGATTTTTCATCTTTGGTCAGAAGGTTGATCTTCTGGATGCGGCGATCAAGTATATCTCCAAGTCTTCGGAAGAATCGTGCGGAGCCTGTACCCCCTGCCGGGTGGGCACCCATATCATGAAACAGAAACTGAAGGAACTGAAGGCAGGCAAGGTCGGCATCGAGGTGCTGGACGAACTCGAGGTGTTGGCGGAACATATCAAGACCACCTCTCTCTGCGGTCTGGGACAAACCGCCACCATCGCCATCCAGGAACTCCTCACCTACTTCAGGCAGGAGATCATCGATCAGGTGGAAGAAAAACGCTACATCGAAGATCAACCCTCTGTAGCTTACGTAACCGCGCCCTGTATCGAAGCCTGTCCTTCCAAGGTGGATGTTCCCCAGTACATAGACTACATCCAGGACGGCAAGCTGACCCATTCGGTCAGCGTGATTCTCCAGAAGTATCCCATGGCGGAAACCTGCGGCCGGGTGTGTGTCAGGTTTTGCGAGTTCGCCTGCACCAGAGGCCAGGTGGACGAACCGGTGAGCATCAAGCTGCTTAAGCGGTTTGTGGCGGAAAAAGAAAATTTCATTTCCGGTGGGTGGTTCAGCCAGGAGCTGATTGAAGAGAAAAAACCGGCGGATCTGAAAGTGGCCGTCATCGGCGCCGGTCCCGCGGGAGTTACCGCCGCCTACCATCTTCTGTTGAAAGGCTACTCCGTAGATGTCTATGAAGCTCACTCCGAACCGGGGGGAATGGCCTCCATGGGGATTCCCAACTACCGCCTTCCCGTAAAGGTTCTTCGGGACGAGATCGGCATCATCGAAACCCTGGGAGCCAAAATCCACTACAACCAGAGAATGGGACGGGATTTCACCCTGAACCGTCTTTTCGGAAAAGGTTACAAGGCAGTTTTCCTGGGAATCGGTGCCAACAGCGGAAAGCTGATGGGAATTCCCGGAGAACACCGCTCCATGAAGGGTTACAAGGCGGGAATCAACTTCCTCCTCTACATCAACCACTACTACATCAACAAAGGACTCGAGGTTGACCTGGGAAAGAAGATCGCCGTGGTGGGAGGCGGCAATGTCGCCATGGACTGCGCCCGAAGCGCCCTGAGGATGGGAGCCGAAGAGGTGCATCTTTTCTATCGGAGAAGCCGTGAAGAGATGCCCGCCGACCATGAAGAGGTGGAAGCGGCGGAAAAAGAGGGGGTGATTTTTCATTTTCTCACCCACCCCATCCAGGTACTCACCGAACACAACGAAGTAAAGGGCCTCAGGCTGATCAAGATGGACCTGGGAGAACCCGATGCCAGCGGCCGGCGCAGCGTCACCACCATCGATGGTTCCGAATTTGACATGGATATTGATTTTCTGGTTCCCGCCATCGGGCAGAAGGTCGATCACACTTTCCTGAGTCCGGAAGACCATATTGAGCTCAACAAATGGGGCCTCATCGACGTGAATGCCACCACCCTGGAAACCACCCGCAAGGGCGTTTTCGCCGGCGGCGACTGTTCCACCGGCCCCGCCACCCTCATCGAAGCCATGGAGAAGGGGATGCGGGCCGCCCATTCCATCGACAACTACCTTACCAGGGGACGTGTTCTCTTCAGCCCCGATACGCGGATGAGTCAGCTCATCAAGGACATCAAGAGGCTGGACAGCGGAACCCTTCATAAACCTGTACAGAAAGAGCACAGGGTGGTGGCGGAAGAGCTTGATCCGGAAGTAAGAAAGCAGATTTTCAAGGAAGTGGAAAAGCCCATCACCATGGAACAGGCGTACCAGGAAGCTTCCCGCTGCCTGCGCTGCTACCGTACATCCCTGGTCATAACCGAAAAATAGGAGGGTCCCGATGAAAGGATATATCAACAACAAAGAAGTCGAATTCGAAGCAAACGAAACCATATTATCCGTGTCCCGCCGCAACGGGCAGTTTATCCCCACCCTCTGCACCCTCACCTGCCTGGGCCATACCCCCGGCACCTGCCGGGTCTGCCTGGTGGATATGAAACGGAAGGGGATGGCGGAACATCATATCGTTACCTCCTGCGACACCCCCATGGAAGAAGGGATGGAGATTCTCACCCGTACCGCCCGGGTTCGGGAACGGCAGCGGCTCCAGGTGGAACTGCTTCTGGCGGACCACAACCAGGACTGTGCCAGCTGCATCCGCCACGGAGACTGCGAGCTCCAGGATGTGGCTCAGTTTGTGGGTCTGGAACACACCCACTACCACTATCCCCATTTTTACCGGGGCCGAACCCTGGAACTCAATACCCCCGCCATCATCCGGGACATGAGCAAGTGTATCCGCTGTCTGCGCTGTGTGGAAGTCTGCCGGGAAGTCCAGAAAACAGATGTGCTGGTGTTCAGCGACAAGGGGCTGACCACTGAGATCGGCATCAAGGACAGCACCGCCCTGGGAACCTCCAACTGTGTCAGCTGCGGCCAGTGTACCCTGGTCTGTCCCGTGGGCGCCCTGGCAGTCAGGGATGACACAGAGCAGGTCATCGACTACCTCTACGACCCCAACATCACCACGGTTTTCCAGGTGGCACCGGCGGTCCGGGTAGCCATAGGGGAAGAATTTCACATCCACAACGGCAGTTCCCTGATGGGAAAAATCAATACCGCCCTGAAAACCATCGGCGCCGATGTGGTGCTGGACACCAACTTCACCGCCGACCTGACCATCATGGAGGAAGGCTCGGAACTGCTCCAGAGGGTCAAGGAAGGGGGGCCCCTGCCCCTCCTCACCTCCTGCTCCCCCGGATGGGTCAACTTCATGGAGAAGAACTACCCCCACCTGCTGCCCCATGTTTCCTCCGCCAAGAGCCCCCAGCAGATGTTCGGCGCCCTGGCCAAAACCTTCCTGGCCCAGAAAATGGGCATCGATCCCAAATACATGAGGGTCATCTCCATCATGCCCTGTACCGCCAAAAAAGAAGAAGCCAAGCGGAGCGAATTCACCCAGATGGGCCGCCCCGATGTGGATGTGGTGCTCACCACCCGGGAGTTTTCCCGGCTCCTTAAACGGGAAGGCCTGTGGCTTCCCGACCTGGAAGAGTCGGAATGCGACAACCTCTACATGGGTGATCATACCGGCGCGGCGGTCATCTTCGGAGCCACCGGGGGGGTCATGGAAGCGGCCCTCAGGTCGGTCTACTATCTGGTAAAGGGAAAAGAACTCGATCCGGTGGACGTCAAGGAAATCCGGGGACAGAGTCCCTTCCGGGAAGCTGCGGTGGATCTCGGAGCCGGCATTGGAGAAGTGCGGGTCGCCGTGGTTCACGGACTCAAGGCCGCCCGGGACATGGTGGAAAAAATTGAAAGCGGAGAAGCCCCGTACCATTTCGTAGAAGTGATGGCCTGTCCCGGCGGATGCGTCGGCGGCGGCGGCCAGCCCCGGCGAAAAGGCGAGTATCAGTGCTTCCGGGATGACCGGAGGAAACAGCTCTTCGCCCTGGATAAGAAAGCCAGGGTACGCCAGTCCCACAATAATCCCCTGGTGCAGCAGCTCTACAAAGATTTCCTGGGAGAACCCCTGTCTCACAAGTCCCACCGGCTGCTCCATACGACCTACAGCGACCGCAAACGGGTGGTAAACCACTCCATCAAGGAAATCTGGAGCCAGATCAAGGCAGAAGGGAAAACCGGATTATAAAACAAGAGCCTCCGTGGCTGAACGGAGGAGACTTTCATCAGCCATCAAAGCGGGATACTTTATACAGGTATCCCGCTTTTTTCAGCCCTGTTCGTGGGGCATCACCCGGCGGTCAGGCCGGAAGTAGGTCTTGGGAGAGTAATCGTAGAGATCGGAAACCTTGGTCATGTAGATACAGGCATAGCGCTCCACCTGATCGGCGTACCGGCTCTCTTCTGAACCGGCCCGGAGAATTTCCCCCCAGTAGGGATTAAAGAACGTCCGCAGTTCATCCAGCTTTTCGGAAATACTGATGTTATACCGATCCAGCTCCTCAAAAAGCTTGAAGATTTCCTTCCGGTCCACCTTCTTTCCCTCGTAACGACTGATATCAAGCTGGTTCAGTTCCTTTTCAAATTTCAGCTTTTCTTCATTGAGCCGGTCGATTTCTTCCTGCAGGGGACGGGCCCTTTCCAGCTCTTTCAGCTCTTCTTCCAGATCACCCAGAACCAGGGCGGTCCGCCAGGCGCATTCCTTCTTGATGGAAACCACATCGCCGTAGATGTGATCGCCGATGTAGAGGATTTCGCTGCCCGCCAGGTCAAGATCGTCCTGGATTTTCTGAAAATACCCGCCCTGGAAGATACCCTGATTCACCGGCCCGGAATGATTGCTCATCAGGCCCGATTCATCCATCACCTTCAGAAAGGGCTGGTTTTTCTGGAAAAAAGCGGGTTTGCGGGCCTGGGTTATCACCAGCTGGAACACATCTTCCCACTTTTCAAAACGGGTCCAGTGGGGGTTGAAGGCGTAATCCAGCAGCGCCTTGGAATAGAGGTAGTCGGAGTTGGTGATGATCATCAGCATCTTGCCCTCTTCCCGGTATCTTTCCAGAAGGGCGGGAACCAGGGGGTCCTGGATGACATATCTGGGAAAATTCCGGCTCACCTCATCCTTCAGGGAACCGTCGTTGTGACAGAGATCGATGGCATCGACAATATCCGTAGCCAGCCGGGCGAAGTCGGGCAGGTTCAGCCCCTCCTGCTTCAGCTGCACCAGCTGGGCGTAGAGCACGCCGTTGGAAATGGCAAAAGCCGTGTCCAGGCTTTCAAACTCATCGGTCTTGACGTCGATGGCCTTATCCTGATAGATCCTGGCCTGTTCCCGGAAGGGAATCAGCTCCAGCCCGTGATATGAAATTTTTACCTTCCCGTATCGGCTGACCTTCAGCAAGTTTCCATTACGCTTATCAATCACCAGGCCCACGATGGCCCGGTCAAAATCAAAAACCAGGTCAAGGATCTCTTCGGGATATCCCTTGAGGGCCACCAGTTTTTCCAGAGCCAGCCGGTGGGTCAGTTCCTCAAATTCCTTGGTTTTATACCGCACCAGGGTGTAGTCCATGTCGAAACCGATGAGGGATATCTTTTTCAGGTTTAAAATTCTGTTCACAAAGACCGGCATGGCGACACCTTCCTCTTTTAGACTGATTTTACCATACCCAACTTGGGGGCGAAGGTCAAATGAACAGGGGGTTAGAAAAATGGGGTTGCAGAATTGATGTTTACTACCTATTCTTCTGGTATGACCCGAATTTTCAAATTCCTTGCCGCCCTCCTGCTGCTTGCCCTTCCCGCCGGTCCCGCCTTCACTCAAACCCTGGCCTTCATGGGCACGGAAAACCGGACCGGATCCGCCGATCTTGACTATCTGGGAGCCATCATCGAAGGAATCATCCTTTTTGATCTCTCCCGAGTCAACGCCGTAACCCTGGTGGAAAGACAGAGGCTTACCACCCTGCTGGAAGAACAGAAACTGCAGCTTTCCGGCTTCACCACCCCGGAAGGAAAGGAACTGGAGGCGGGAAGAATTCTCTCCGCCCGGCATCTGGCCCGGATTACCTATTCACTGGCAGGAGACGGGGAACTGATCTGCAACCTGAACCTGACAGAAACCGAAACCGGCCGGCTTTCGGTTTTCACCTCCCGGGGATCCCAGGAAAACGAAATCCACCGTCTGGCAGAACAGCTGGCCAAGGCCCTCACCGGCCGGGGATGGGACTTCGTCAATCCCGTGGAGAAGCGAAGCCTCCTGACCCTGCGGGACGTGAACCCCGGAACCCTCTACCTCTACTGCAACCTGGAGAACGCCGAAATCCTGCTGGACCGGAGGTTCGCCGGCTACACCGGAGGCGATCTCTATACCCCCATCATCCTGGAGGATCTTGATCCGGGGACCTACACCCTGACCCTCCGGCTGACCCGGGATTTCGGGATGGTAAAGATGCCCGAATTTACCTTTCATGACTGGGAGGAAAAGGTGGACATCCGACCCGGCCGAACGACGGTACACCGGTCAATCGTGGAACACTTTAATTCCGTGGTGTACCGGGCATCCCAGCTGGTCAGGGAAAGAGCCAGACTGGATGAGGGAAGCCAGCCCTTCACAGCCGTCCACCGGGCCGACTTCCAGGACCGCCAGGGCCGCCCAGTCCCCCTGTCCCTGGAGATCGCCGGGAAAAGAACCGCCGGGAAGAGTTCCGCCGAAATGACGGTAAACTACGACGGACAGGTTATCAGACTCTCCGCCGACTCTACCCAGCCGGAAATTAAGAGGGACACCGGCCTGGTCTCCCTCACCCTGGAAGTGGACCACTACACGGCCTATTCCGAGGTAAAATACGAGATCTGGCGCACCGACATCTACCAGGGGATGCACAGGGACTGATGGTCCCGCCGGGCTCAGCGGTTCATGTCCAGACAGTTGGCCACGGTGTTTATCTCCAGAAGGTTGGACTGATTGCTTCTCAGGGGGGGTGATCCCGCCATAACCAGAACCATATCATCCAGCTCAACCAGCTTCGCCTTCACCAGACTTTCCATCGATTTGGCCACCAGCTGGTCGGTGGAATCGGGAAGTTCGATGATGCGGGGATAGAGTCCGTAGGATAAGGACAGCTCCCGGGCCACCCGCAGATCGTGACAGGTCACATAGACCGGGGTGGTGCCCCGGAAAGAGGAAACGATCCGGGCGGTGGACCCGGTGTAGGTATGAACGATGATGGCCTTCAGGGGAAGATTATCCGTGGCCACAATGGCGGTTTTAGCCAGGAAGGTCCGCACCGAGCGTCCCTTCACCCCTCCCAGATCCCGGGGCAGCCTGGTGTTCTCCGCCGCCTGGGCGACCCGGCTCATGGTTTCCACCGCCTCAAAAGGGTATTCGCCGTAGGCGGTCTCTCCGCTGAGCATCAGGGCGTCGGTACCGTCATGAACGGCGTTAGCCACATCACTCACCTCCGCCCGGGTGGGCCGGGGATTGTCGATCATGGAATGGAGCATCTGGGTGGCGGTGATCACCGGCTTGGCTTTATTGATACAGAGGCGGATCAGGTTCTTCTGGATCGTCGGAACCTCTTCGGCGGGTATTTCGATTCCCAGATCCCCCCGGGCAATCATGATGCCGTCCGCCTCTTCCAGAATCTCTTCGATATTGTTCAATCCCTCCCGGTTTTCAATTTTGGCGATAATCTTCACCGGATGGCCCTGGTCGTCAAGCAGGTCTTTGATATCCATAATATCCTTGGCATTCCTCACGAAGGAGTGGGCCACAAACTCGATCTGATGGTCCTGGGCGAACCTGATATAGGCTTTGTCCTTTTCGGTAAGAGAAGGCAGATTGAGGTGGACCCCGGGAATGTTGAGACTCTTGTTTTTCTTGATGACCCCGTCATTCTCGGTCCGGCACACCAGCTTGTGACCGTCCCTTTTTTCCACATGGAAGGCCACTTCGCCGTCGTCGATAAGAATCCGCGAACCCACGGGAATCTGGTCGACAAAACCGGCGTAGCTGACCCCCACATGAGCTCCCCGGCCCGGTTGATCGGAAAAGGTCACCTTCTGCCCTTCCTCCACCGTCAGGGGTTCCATGGATGACAGGGTTCGTATCTCGGGGCCCTTGGTATCTATGAGAATTCCCACCACGTTGGAAACCTTGCGGATATTATCCACCAGGACTCTGGTGGTTTCCGGCACCTGGTGGGCCGTGTTTATGCGGAAAACATTGACGCCCCGCTCAATTAAACCCCGGATGAAATCGTGATCGCACTTGTTATCCGATATGGTGGCCACAATCTTGGTTTTCTGTGGCTGGGGGAAACTGTTCAAACTCATTTTTTTCTCCTGATTTCATTTATACCCTTGGAATTTAACCATTTTTTATCGCCAACTCAATATTCCGGGGTAATATAACCAAAAGGTTATCTGTTTGGGCAAAGAATCCTTTTCTTGACACTCCCCTGCCCTGTGTTATTATGAGTCATTATCTATTCTAACAAGGAGATGTTATGAGTTTTACAACCGATGCTATCCGCAACGTCGCTTTCGCCGGCCACGGCAGTACCGGCAAGACAGCGCTTCTCGAGAATCTGCTGGCCGCCGCCGGGGTGATCCCCAAGGCCGAAGCGTCAGGTTCCGGAAAGACCGTAAGCGACTACACTCCCGAAGAAGCAGAAAAGCAGATATCCATCCATACCGCCCTGGCCAACGTTGAGTGGGAAGGACGGAAAATCAATATCATGGACACCCCCGGTGCGTCCGACTTTGTCGGCGAGGTTGTTGCCGCTTTTCGCTCTTCGGAGACGGCGGTAATCCTGGTGGATTCCGTGTCCAGTGTGCAGATTGAGACCATCAAACTCTGGAGGCGTCTGAAGGCCCGGAAGATGCCTAAAATTGTGTTTGTCAACAAGATGGACAAGGAAAGGGCCGACTACGACAAGGTGATGGAAGACCTGAAGACCCAGTTTCCCGCCGGCAACTTTGTGCCCGTTTCCTTTCCCAAAGGAGCCGCTGCAGGTTTTGAGGGGGTCATCGACATCGTCACCCAGAAGTTTTACGCCGCCCCGGGAAGCGGGGTGAAAGAAAAAATGGCCGATCTCCCGGAGGACCTCAAAGGGACCGTGGAAGAGTACCGGAACGCTTTAATTGAAGCCGCCGCCGAAGGCGACGATGAACTGATGGAGAAGTATTTTGAAGAAGGAACCCTCAGCGATGACGACCTCTTCCTGGGAATCCGCGAAGCCCTGGAACAGGAGAAATTCGTGCCCGTGTTCTGCGGCGCCGGGGAAAAGGGCAGCGGCATTGTGTCCCTGCTGAACTTCGTGGCCCTCTGTGCGCCGTCTCCCCTGGGTATCGCGGAAAAGGCGGAAGACAAGGACGGCAACCCCATGGAAGCCATTATCGATCCGGCCCTTCCCGCTTCCCTGATGGTCTACAAGACGAGCATCGACCAGTTCTCGGGAAAGCTTTCCTACTTTAAGGCCATGAGCGGTACCATCCACGCCGAATCCGAATACATCAATATGGATACCGGCAAAAAGGAACGAATCGGTAAACTTTTTACCTGTCAGGGTAAAAAGCTGAACGAAGTAAAAGAAGTAGCCGCCGGAGATTTCGGCATCATCAACAAGGTGGACAGTCTTCAGACCAACGTGACCCTGGCGGATGCGGAAAGACTGGTTCACTATGTACCCCTGGCCCTTCCCAAACCTGTCCACACTGTGGCCATCACCGCCACTGCCAAAAAAGAAGAAGACAAGCTCAACCAGTTCCTCCACAGGGCCGCTGAGGAAGACCTTACCTTCCAGGTGCATTTCGACCCCGAAACCAAGGAAACCGTAGTTTCCGCCATGGGAGAACTTCACCTGAATATGATCCTTGACAAGATCAAGGACAAACAGAAGGTCAGCATGGAAACCCGGGTTCCCCGTGTGGCCTACCGGGAGACCATCTCCAAAAAGGCGGACGCCGAATACACCCATAAAAAACAGTCCGGCGGCCACGGCCAGTACGGCCGGGTGGTAATGGAAATCTTTCCCCTGGATAGGGGCGAGCAGATGTCCTTTGAAAATGCCATCAAGGGAGGGTCTATCTCCAAGGGCTATATGCCGGGCATCGAAAAAGGTCTCATAGAAGGAATGGATGAAGGTTTCCTGGCGGGGTATCCTCTGGTGGATATCGGCTTCCGCATTGTAGACGGAAAAGAACACCCCGTGGACTCCTCGGAAATGGCCTTCAAACTGGCCGCCAAGGGAGCTCTCAAAGCGGCGGTAGAAAAAGCCGGCCCCTCTCTGCTGGAGCCGATCATGAAGATCCGGGTCTTTGCCGAAGAAACCTACGTGGGAGACATCCTTTCAGATCTCTCTTCCCGGCGGGGCCGGGTCCTGGGGCAGGAATCCCTGGGAGGTGGCATTACCGAAATAGACGCCCTGGTTCCCCGGGCCGAGACCCTGCGGTATTCCATCGATTTACGGTCTATCACTTCCGGAACCGCCTCCTTTGAGATGGAGTTTGATCACTACGATCCGATTTCCGGCAAGATTGCTGAAGGCGTCATCGCCGACTCTAAAAGAGACGAAGAATAACCTTTCGTAAATCTATCCAGGGCCGCCCGCGGGGGCGGCCCTTTTTGTTGACACACCCCGCCAGAATGGAGGAAAATCAGAATATATCCGGGAAGGTCCTCAATCCGGTCTTCCCTGCTGATTTTTTTCATAATGAAAGCGAGGTTACAGGTGGATTCACTCTTCGGCCAGGAACTTACAGAAGCACTGGAAATAGAGGGCACGGGCCCGGAAAAAGTCCGCACCCTCATCTATCCCGTCAAAGAGAAAGCGGCGGAAACAGCGGCCCGGAAAACCGTAGAGAAAATACTTAAAAGATCCGCCGAGAACCGCCGCCTGGTCCTGGGCCTGGCCACGGGAACCACCGCCATCCCTTTTTACGAAGCCCTGGCGGAAATTCACCAAACCGAGGGTATCTCTTTTAAAAACGTGATCACCTTCGGCCTGGATGAATATTATCCCATTGCCCCCGGATCTCCCCGCTCCTACGAGTCTTTTCTCAGAAAAGTGTTTCTTTCCCGGGTGGATATTCCCGAAGAAAACATCCATTTTTTAAAAGGTGATGTTCCCGAAGACGAACTCTATGAATACTGCGCCTCCTACGAAGCGGCGATCCTGCTGGCAGGGGGAATTGATATCCAGATTCTCGGGGTGGGCCGCACCGGCCACGTGGGTTTCAATGAACCGGGGTCTCCGGAAAATACCATCACCCGGGCGGTGAGCGTGGACCGGCTCACCAGGCTTGATGTGGCCGAAGAGTTTTCCGGCCTGGAGAACGTCCCATCCAAAGCCCTGACCATGGGCATCGGCACCATCATGAAAGCCCGGAAAATCTTCCTGATGGCCTGGGGAAAGCATAAAGCCGCCATCCTCAAGAGCTCCCTGGAGGGTGATGTCACCCCCCGGATCCCCCCCACCATCTTTCAGCACCATTCCGATACCACCTTCTTTCTCGACGGGGACGCCGCTTCAGAGCTGACCCGGTTCCACACCCCCTGGCTGGTAGGCTCCTGCCGATGGAACGACCGGCTCATCCGCAAGGCGGTGGTGTGGCTCTGCCTCAGGGTGGAAAAACCGATTCTCAAGCTGACGGACCGGCACTATTCCGATCACGGGCTGGGAGAGCTGCTGACCAAACACGGCCCCTCCAACCGGATCAACATCAAGGTTTTCAATGATCTTCAGCACACCATCACCGGCTGGCCCGGGGGAAAACCGGGGGTGGACGATGCCAACCGTCCCGAACGAAACAGTCCTCACCCCAAAACCTGCCTTATCTTCAGTCCCCACCCCGACGACGACGTGATATCCATGGGGGGCACTTTGAGTCGCCTGGTGGAGCAGGGCCATCAAGTCCACGTGGCGTATCAAACCTCGGGAAACGTGGCGGTGGCGGATGAATACATCTTGAAATACCTTCACTTCATGGATAATTTTGACGGCCTCTTCAGCCTTAAAGCCCCGGGAGCCCGGGAACTGAAGGAAGAACTGCGGGCTTTTCTCGCCTCAAAAACGGTGGAACAGATCGATGATCCCCGGATCCGCCTGCTCAAGGGGCTGGTCCGCCGGGGCGAGGCGCTGGCGGCCTGCGGCTCCTTCGATATTCCCGGCGAACGGCTGCACTTTCTTGACCTGCCCTTCTATGAAACCGGTTCCGCGGAGAAACAACCCCCCGGTGACAAAGACGTGAGAATCGTCATGGATCTGCTTGAAAAACTTCAGCCCCACCAGATCTACGCCGCCGGAGACCTGGCGGACCCCCACGGAACCCACAAGGTGTGCTTTGAAATCATCCGGGAGGCCCTGGACCGCTTGAAAAAAAAGGGCCGCCCCTGGCTGGGTCAATGCCGGCTCTGGCTTTACCGGGGGGCGTGGCAGGAGTGGGAACTGGAGAAGGTGGACATGGCAGTGCCCATCAGCCCCGACGAACTGGCAAAAAAAACCAGGGCCATCCTGAAGCATACCAGTCAGAAGGACGGCGCCCTGTTCATGGGAGAAGATCAGCGGGAGTTCTGGCAGCGGGCGGAAGAACGGAACCGCTCCACCGCCCGGCTCTACGACAGACTGGGCATGGCGGAGTACGAAGCCTTCGAGCTCTTCGTCCGCCTGCCCTTCTGAATCCGAGCATCAGAAATAGTTAATGGCTCAAATAAAATAATGCAATATATACTTTTGGGGAACTACCTCAACACAGGGTAAAACGAAGATGGAGAGGATAAGTATCAGCGCGATTTTATTTGAGCGCAGATACTTATCCTCGGTAATCTTCGTTTTACCTGGTTACAGTTATCCCCATAAAAATATTTACCTCTCCACCAGAGGCACGTAGGACTTCCGGGCCACCACATTTTTATAGGCGGGCCGCATGATCTTGTTCTCTCCGATGATCTCCTCGATCCTGTGGGCGCACCAGCCGGTGACCCGGGCGATGGCAAAGAGGGGGGTGAAGAGTTCCGAAGGAATATTCAGCATCCGGTAGACGAATCCGGAGTAGAAATCCACGTTGGCGCACATGTTCTTGCTGGCCCCTTTGAGCTCGGTGAACACCTCCGGCGCCAGCCTTTCGATAATTTCGTACATGGTAAACTCGTCTTCAAAACCCTTCTCAATGGCCAGCTCCCGGGCTTTCTCTTTCAGAAGAATCGCCCGGGGATCGGACAGGGTGTAGACGGCGTGGCCGATACCGTAGATAAGGCCGGAACCGTCGAAGGCTTCCTTTTTAAGAATCTTTGCCAGATATGACCTCAGGGCATCTTCGTCGGTGAGGCTGGGGATGTTGGCCTTGATCTCTTCCATCATCTGCAGCACCTTCAGGTTGGCGCCGCCGTGACGGGCCCCCTTGAGGGAGCCGATGCCGGCGGCGATGGTGGAATAGGTGTCGGTCTGGGCTGAGGAAACCACGTGGATGGTAAAAGCGGAGTTATTTCCGCCGCCGTGCTCGGCGTGCAGCACCAGACAGAGATCCAGCACCTCCGCCTCGAGTTTGCTGTAAATCCGGTCTTTCCTGATCATCCGCAGCAGGTTTTCCGCCGTTCCCATGTGGGAATCGGGCCGGTGAAGGTAGAGGCTCTTTTTATCGAAGTAGTGACGCTTGGCCTGATAGGAGTAGGCGGCGATGGTGGGAAACCAGGCAATCAGCTGGATACACTGCTTCAGCACGTTATCAATGGAATAATCCTCCGCCCGGGGATCGAAGGAGTAGGCCGCCAGGACGCTCCGGGACAGCTTGTTCATGATGTTGTTGCTCGGCAGGTTGAGAATCACATCTTCCTTGAAGTTCAGGGGCAGGGGCCGCAGTTCCCCCATGAGGGTGGTAAAATCTTCCAGTTCCGTGGCGTTGGGGAGCCGGCCGAAGAGAAGAAGGAACACCGTCTCCTCGTAACCAAACCGGTCCTCCTTCTGGAACCCCTTGACCAGGTCTTCAATTTCGATTCCCCGGTACCGAAGTTTTCCCTCCACGGGGATTTTTTCATTCTCATCGACGATGTACCCGTGGACGTCTCCTATCTTGGTCAAACCAACCAAAACACCCGTGGCATCCTGGTTCCGGAGTCCCCGTTTCACATTGTACCGGCTGTAGTGCTCCGGCTCGATGGTATTGTTCTGCTTTGTCAACTCACTGTATTTTGCGACGGCGTCTTCCAGTATCATGAGAGTGCTCCTTGTTTTGTTCCAGTCTCGTTGCCGGGTCTTTCGAGAAACCCGGGTACCATGGTGTGAGGCCCTCTCCAGGGAGGGCCCTCTCCCGGAGGCCGAAAAAATTCCGGCGTCTAGGAGTTTTTTTTAATAAAATAGACTTCCCGGATGGAATGGTTTTTATCTATTCCCTTTCTTTCAAATTTTGTTTCGGGGCGCCACACGGGACTGACCGCGCCGCCTCCGGGTCCCGGTTCCAGCTCGCCGCATCGCGACAAAACCTGAATCATCTGATCGCCGTACTCCACCCAGTCGGTGACGCAGTAGAGGTATCCCCCGGGCTTCACCTTGGGCAGCAGCAGCCTGATGAACTCATCCTGAATCAGCCGCCGCTTATGGTGCTTCTTCTTCTGCCACGGATCGGGAAAAAAGATATGAACCCCGGAAAAAACTTCA
>Ga0334882_1002523_pt1 | contig 18483 bp, 18 predicted proteins | sample GraSluR1_MG_5_FD_207226 | JGI IMG/M metagenome (GOLD analysis project Ga0334882, IMG submission 207226) | Sludge microbial communities from methane-producing bioreactor in Wageningen University, Netherlands - Granular Sludge_15_04-R1 | ecosystem: Engineered > Bioreactor > Anaerobic >...
GACAAGACACCGCCCGATCAGGCGGTGTCTTGAAATGTTAGCGCAGATTGCGCGTGAACTTGATCGTCCGGAGGCATCCGTGGCCAATACGAAGGAAAAGAAGGGGAACGCCGTCGCCGCCTACTTGCGCTCCACAAGAGCGGAGTTGCGCAAGGTCCGTTGGCCAACCCTGGAACAAGGATGGGCCATGACCAAGATCGTGTTGGTCGTGACTTTTGCCATGGCAATCTTCCTGGGAGTTCTGGACTTCTTCTTCGGGTGGTTGCTGGGGCAGGTCATCGGAGGCAACGTGCTCTTCATGGTCTTGGGCGCGATTATCGCTGCCGCCTTGATTGGCGCGGTCTACCTAGTTGGTCAAAGTGACGAGGTCTGAAGCACTTGGTTCCTGAAGAGCTTTCTGAAGAAGAGATCGATCGCCTGGACGATGTCGAGGAGCCACTCTCCGAGGAATCGGAGGGCGATCTAGGCCCATTGCCGGATCTCGATCTCTCACCCGAGGCGATCTTTGAACGCCTTGGGGCGGATCTGCTGACCAAGCCCGCTGATGAGGACGAAGAGGGTGAGGAAGGTGCGTCCGATGAGGCCCTCCCCCCGCTTCTCTTTGAGGATGAGGTCGAAGAGGTAGGTGTTCTTCCGGATCCCTTCGCCGATGAGGAGGAGGACAAGGAGCCCTCGAACGAGCGCGCCTGGTTCATCATCCATTGTTACTCGGGATATGAGCAGAAGGTGCGCCACAACCTCGAGCAGCGCATCGAGTCGATGGGTATGCAGGACTTTATCTTCCAGGTTGTGGTACCGACCGTCGAGGAGATCGAGCTACGGGACGGCAAGCGTCGCACGGTAGAGCGCTGTCTCTATCCCGGCTATCTGATGGTCCAGATGCAGCTGACGGACGATTCCTGGTACGTGGTGCGCAACACACCTGGGGTGACAGGATTTGTTGGCATGGGTAACAACCCTACGCCCTTGCGTTCTGAGGCGGTGCAGCGTATCCTTCGTCGAATGGAATCGGCGGCACCGGAGGTGCGGGCGACCTTCAAGCGCGGGCAGAAGGTGCGCATCATTGAGGGCCCCTTTGCGGATTTCATCGGTGTGGTCGACGACATCGACGAGGAACGCACGAAAGTGCGGGTGCTCGTCTCCTTCTTCGGTCGCGAAACGCCGGTCGAGTTGGACTTCCTGCAGGTGGAGCGGGCTTAAGCACGGGAAATCACGAGTGTGAAACCCGGGCCGATGGAGGCGCATCCAGAGATGGTGAACGCCCCAAGAGCTTGGATTGAGGGAGTATTGAAAGAATGGCAAAGAAAAAGATAAAGGCAGTCGTTAAGTTGCAGATCCAGGCCGGGAAGGCCAATCCGGCGCCCCCGATTGGGCCCGCGCTGGCGCAGCATGGGATCAACCTGATGGGCTTCTGCAAGGAGTACAACGCTAAGACGGCGCACCTTGCCGGTAGCGTGATCCCTGCGGAGATCACCATCTACCATGACGCATCGTTCACCTTTGAGCTCAAGACACCGCCCACGGCGGATCTTCTCCGCAAGGCAGCGGGCGTGGACAAGGGCTCCTCGGAACCGAACCGCGACAAGGTGGGCACGATCAGTAAGGCCCAGCTGCGCGAGATCGCCGAGACCAAGATGCGCGACTTGAACGCGATTGATGTCGAAGGCGCCGAGCTGCAGATCGCCGGCACCGCCCGCAGTATGGGGATTCGCATCACGGACTGAGCATCAGCCGGACATAGCATGCGTGCTCACCCGTGAGCAGACTGCGCGATTGTCCGTAAACCGTGGGAGGGGAGACCCGTTCGTACCACAAGGAGCTAACTATGGGAAAGACTGGCAAGAAATACCTGGAAGCTGCCACCAAGGTCGATCGCGACCACGTCTACAGTGTGGACGAGGCGATCAAGTTGGTGCGGGACGTGAGCTACACGTCCTTTGACGGCACGGTTGAGGTCCATCTACGGACCAATCTCGACCCGCGACGTGCGGATCAGGCCATTCGCGGCGTCGTCCGCCTGCCGAACGGATTGGGCAAGCCGGTACGTGTCCTGGTTTTCGCCGCCGGAGAGGCTGCACGGGCTGCCGAGCAGGCAGGCGCCGACTTCATCGTCGACGGCGACGAGGGCGTCCAGAAGATCCTGGGCGGTTGGGTCGACTTTGATGTCGCCATCGCCGTACCCGATATGATGCGTCACGTAGGTCGGCTGGGGCGCGTCTTGGGTCCTCGTGGCCTGATGCCCACACCGAAGACCGGCACGGTCGTGCCGGAGGATGACATCGGTCGTGTGGTTGATGAGGTGAAGGCCGGTCGTGTTGAGTACCGGCTCGATCGCTCCGGCAATATTCACTGCCCCATCGGGAAGGTCAGCTTCTCAGAGGAGCAATTGCTGGGCAACCTGTCGGCGATTATGAGCACGATTCGCCGCGCTCGACCGCCCGCCGCCAGGGGTCTTTTCATCCGCCGCGTTACCCTAGCACCCACGATGGGGCCAGGCATCAAAGTGGATCCCGTCGCAGCTCTAGCGTTGGAGACGGCCTAACTGTTATAAGCCCAAGTTACATCGTTTGAACCTGTCCGCCGAAGACAGCAGGTGCACCCGCTCACGCAATGCGTGGCGACGTGCTTAATCTAGCCTGCCGAGGCAGGATCTGGGGAAACTAACAAGTCTGCCGGCAGAGAACCGCCGGGCTTGCTCTCCTGAGTCCTTGCGTCGGTTGGCGCAAGGACTTTTTTGTGTCGTAGAGACACGGGTCCGCCCAAGGCGACAGGCAGCATCTAGCAAGGAGGTGAGAAAGGTTGGCTATTTCACGCGCCCGTAAAGAGGAATTGCTGGAGACCTATCGCCAGCAAATGGCCGAGAGCACGGGATTCGTTATGGCGGAATATACCAAACTGAGCGTCGCTCAGATGCAGGATATCCGACAGAGGTCCCGAGCAGAGAACAGTGAAGTGTTCGTGATCAAGAACACCCTCTTCCAGCGTCTGCTGGAGGAGTCCGACGTCAAGGCTCCCGGAGAACTCCTGGAGGGGCCGAGATTGATCGCGTTCAGCCACAAGGACGTGCCCTCGCTAACGAAGTTGTTCCGCGAGATCGCGCAGTCCTACGATGAGAACCGCTTCGTCGTTAAGGGCGGTATGATCGAGGGGCGTATCTTCGACGCGGCGGAGGCGGCGACGGTTGCCAACTTGCCGACGCGCGAGGAGCTGCTCTCCCAGGTCCTGCGGACCATCAACGCACCCGCAACACAGATGGCCGGGGTCGTTGCCGGTGGCCTACGCCAGGTCGTCAACGTCATCAAGGCGTATGCCGACAAGCTGGAGACTGCTGGTGGTGCGTCGGTCGAGGCCACAGAGGCCGCCGCCTGACACGGAAGCTTGCACATTCATTCACGGTTCATCGTGACCGACCCTCTCATCTGAAGAGCGGCGCTCACGAATCAAAAATGGAGGATTCACAACAATGGCAGATCTGGATAACCTGGTAGAGGAAATCAGCGCCCTGACGCTGATCGAGGCGTCCGAGCTGGTGAAGATGCTCGAGGATAAGCTCGGTGTGAGCGCCGCAGCTCCCGTGGCTATGATGGGCGCGATGCCCGCTGCTGCTGCCGAGGCCGAGGAGGTCGAGGAGCAGACCGAGTTCAACGTGGTGCTGACGGATTTCGGACCCAAGAAGATCAACGTCATCAAGGTCGTTCGCCAACTCACCAACCTGGGCCTGAAAGAGGCCAAGGACCTGGTCGAGGGCGCGCCCGCCAACATCCTGGAGGCCGTCGGTAAGGAAGTTGCCGATGACGCCAAGGCCAAGTTGGAAGAGGCCGGCGCCAAAGTCGACGTCAAGTAACACGACCGACGACGCAACGTCTGGATATCGAAGCCCCCTGGGAAACCGGGGGGCTTTGTGCTATACTGGCGCTATGGAAAAGAGAGAGCCCGAGTCCACCCAAGAACCTGTCGTCGTCGACCAACTGCGAGCAGCTCTCAGTAGCTACTTCTTCACCGAAGACATCACCATCATGGACAACAAGGCCCGTCCGATGGTACGTTTTGGTGGTCGCCTCATCGATGGTGACGAGCACGCGATCTTCGAGACGATAATCGAGCGGTTTGCCCGCTTCGGCTACACGCCGATCCTCACCCGCGAGGATGATCAGGACATGATCCAGGCCATCCCCGCGGTCGCCGACGGCAGGACCGGCAAGGCTTGGGTCAACGGCGTGCTCTTTGTAGCAACGATTCTGTCCGTTCTGCTACTCGGCGCCCTTCACGAAAACGTCGACATCTTCGCCCATCCGCTGGAGATTTGGCGCGGTTGGCCCTTCGCCGCGACGATCATGGGCATCCTGACAGCGCACGAGCTGGGCCACTACTTCGTCGGACGCGCCTACGGATCGCCCACCAGCTTGCCCTACTTCGTGCCCCTGCCGCTGAGCATCCTGGGCACGATGGGGGCCGTCATAGTTCAGCGCGGGCCTATGCGTAGCCGCAGGGCCCTGTTCGATATCGGCATCGCCGGGCCGCTGGCGGGCCTGGTCATCGCCATCCCCCTACTCTTCGTCGGCCTGTTCTTGTCTCAGACCGGGACGCCGCAGGAGTTCATGGAGATCCCGGTGGGTCAGCCTGTACCGGTGATGCAAGAGGGCAACTCACTGCTCTATATGGGGGCGAAGTACCTCGTCTTTGGACGCATGTTGCCTGACAGGGAGACCGGTGAGGACGTCTGGCTCTCTCCTCCCAGCCCCGGCGGATCGATCGCCTTTGCTGCGTGGGCAGGCCTGCTGGTCACGGCCCTCAATCTCTTCCCAATCGGGCAATTCGACGGCGGGCACATCGCCTATGCCGTCTGGGGTCGCAAGGCATGGACGTTGGCCCGTGTCTTTATCGCCTTGATCTTCGCCTGGGGCCTTATCCTCAGCTTCCTCGGCAATCAGGCGGGGATGACTTGGTTGGTCTGGGGCGGGCTCGGTATTCTGGTCGGCCCTCGCCATCCACCGCCTCTCAACGATGTCACACCGCTGGACCCGAAGCGTAAGCTCCTGGGCTGGGCTATGGTCGCCATCTTCATCCTGATCATCAGCCCACTACCGCTCATCCAGACTGTGATCCACTAGGAGCCGCACCGAACCTGTCGTGAGCGTGATCGGAATCGACGCCAGCCGTGCCGTCAGCAACGAGCCCACCGGCACCGAAGGCTACTCCTACCATCTGACCCGGGCCCTCATCCCCAGGCTGAGGGCCCGATATGCTGTCCGACTCTACTTTCGGACGGCGCCTCTGGAAGCGCCGGCACTCAGTGACACCCGTGCGTGGTGGGAAGATGCGGAAGCGTGTGTCATGTCTTTTCCGCGGCTATGGACGCACGTGCGCCTCTCGTGGGAGATGCTCCGCCGTCCGCCGGACCTCCTCTTTGTTCCGTCTCACGTCCTGCCCCTCGCACGCCCACGACGCACGCTGGTCACCGTCCACGACGTCGGCTACCGTCACTTCCCGGAGGCGCACCCTTCGCCCCAGCGACGCTACCTGGACCTGAGCACGCGATGGAATGTGCGCGTGGCGAGTCACGTGATTGCCGACTCCAATGCGACACGCAACGCGATCGCAGAAGCCTACGGCACCGATCTCAACAAGATCACGGTCGTCTATCCAGGCTATGAAGCCGACCTGCAGCCGGTAAGCGATCCGCGCCGACATGAGCAGGTCAGACAGCGCTACGCGATTCCCGGCCCCTATCTGCTCTTCCTGGGTCGCATTCAGCCACGCAAGAACCTGATCCGCCTGGTTGAGGCCTTTGCGCGCATCGCCCCACAGCACGAGGGCCTCACGTTGGTCTTGGCGGGGCCGCCCGGTTGGTTCCTGTCATCCATCACGTCGCGGGTGCAGGAGCTGGGCCTCGGTCAACGCGTGCGTTTTCTGGGCTATGTCGCTTCCGGAGACAAGGCCACCCTCATTTCCGGAGCCCGTGTGTTCACCTATCCGTCCCTTTACGAAGGCTTCGGCTTTCCCGTGTTGGAGGCACAGGCCTGCGGCACGCCCTTACTCACCAGCGCGACGTCGAGCCTTCCGGAAGTCGCCGGGAAGGGGGGACTGCAGGTCGACCCAGAGGACGTCGACGCAATCGCCGAGGGGTTGACTCGATTGCTCAGCGATGCGGAGCTCCGGGCAACGCTCGTCGCACGAGGCCTCGAGAATCTGACACGTTTTTCCTGGGCCAAGGCCGCCCAACAGACGGCAGATATCATCGAGCAGCTACTGGCTGCCTAACAACGCTCAGGCGCGAGGCCGAGTCGCCCGCTCTAGCGCCGGCTCAGCTCTTCATAGATCTCTTGATAGGCCAGCACGCTCTCCACCGGGGTGTTGGCAGGGATGTGGTTACCCACCGCCAGGAAATACCCGGGACACCCCTTGCCGATCGCCATACACCGTTCGACCTCAGCGCGGATCTCCTCACGCTTTCCCCGCAGCAGGATCCGCGTGTCCGCGTTCCCGATGAACACGTGCGAGCTGCCGTAATCGTCGGCGATCCTCTGCATATCGGTCCACGGCTCCAGCACGAAACCATGGACACCGCAGGCTGCCAGATCATCGATAAAGCGTGTGTAGTCGCCGTCGGAGGTGTAGATGATCTTCTTGCCCGTGTCGTGCAGCGGGGCAAAGAGCTTCCGGTAGTTGGCGAAGACGAACTCACGGTACCACTTGGGGGAGATGAAGGGACCGGAGCTCCACACGATGTCATCGTGGACCATCACCACCGGTACGTCAGCCTTACCCAGCGCATCATAGTATTGCCGGATCCACGAGGCATAGCGGTTGGTGACCTCGCCGAACCGCTTGGGATCAACGCCGGCAGCCAGGAGCAGCATCTCCCAGCCGAAGATGGCGATCAGGCCCGAGACCAAGGTCACATAGACCCCCGTCATCGTGACCTGGTCCGGCGTCTGGGCGCGCTGCTGTCGGTAGCTGTCCTCAAAGCGGCGGATCAGTTCAGCCTCATCGCGAGGCCCATAGACCTCCCAGGGGTCGAAGGCGAGCACTTCCTCGGGTGTGGTGAAGGGACAGTGGATGGTATCGCGCCGGTCGACGCCACCCGCGGCGTACTCCGCATGACCCATATCGGTCGAGCAAGCTGCCAACTCGCCGTCGCCGATCAACGTCGACCAGCGGAAATCGAAGTCCCAGGCCTGCATCAGCGCCAGAGCACCTCGCGTCTTGAGCTCGCTCGGGCTATCGGGGCGGATCTCCAAACCCGTCACGGCTCTGATCACGCCCCAATGCTCGGTCACAGAGTACTCTGTGTGCGGTACACGCGGCGGCATGTCAAGGTTGATCGCTGCCCATCCATCTTCAAATGACATCGCTCGTCCTCACCGGCCCAAATGGCGCAGGTGCCCGAGCTCGACCGCCTCGGCACCACATTCGGTCACGGGATCAGCCGACGCCAGAGACCCCTCATCCGCCGCGATCTCGGGGAAACTGTCCCGCACCTGATTGTCCTCCAGCCAGATCCTGGTCGCCGTCGGCGCGACGAAGATACCTACCGATTCGCGATCCGCGCTGCCGACAACCACATTCCGCGTGAGACTGAGGTCGTGGGCGTCGCCAAGGATAGCGACCTGGCCTGAGCCATGCGCCAGCGCGTTGTCCTCGATCACACAATGGCGGACGCGGCACGTGTGCATCTCCACCGGGCGACGCGTCTCGCGGAAGAGCAGGCCCGGGCCCGCGTTGTGCTGCATCCGACATCCCTCGATCAAATTGTGGCTATCGCGTGTTCCGACCGATATACCGGGCCCGGCGTTGTTCACAAACGTGCTGTTGCGCACCGAGATGTGATTGGCACGCACGCAGAAGAAGAAGCCGGCTGCGTCGTTGCCGTCCGCGACGCAGTTCTCGTAGCTGGACCCTGTGCTTCCGGCGCCCGGGTGGAAACCGTTGCCCGCGTTGCCGGCGACACGGCAATCGCGGATATGCACGTGGCTGCACATCTGGTAACCCAACCCCTCACCGGCGAAATCGGATTCGACGATGTCGGAGATCGTGACATTGTGGCTCTTGATGAAATAGACCGCCGCGCCACGGCAGGCCCCGATGCCGGCAGGCTGCTCGTTTCGACGCCCGTCGAGCGTGAGTCCCCGCAGCGAGACATTCTCGACGCCCAGGCCGAAAACCAGCGGAAAAGCCGTGACCAGGACGGGGTGTTGGTCCGCGTGGTAGTCCGAATGGACGCCGCGATCGAGGCCCACCCAGGTGCCGTCCACCCATGTGATGCGCGCGAAGGTCTCGAAGAACCCCCCGTGCCGATCATCGCGGATCGCGACGGTCATGCCCGGCATCAGGCCATCGGTGAACATCAACGGCACATCCAGCATGCCGTAGTTATGGTAGCCGGAGAGTGGGTAGATGCGACCGGGCGCCTTGACCAACAGCGTATCCCGCCCCTGCCCCACCAGCTCCACATTCGAGCGCAGCTCGATACCCCGATCGAGCTCGACCTCCACGGCGGGCAGGACGATGCGTCCCCCCGCCTCATCCAGAGCATCGATCGCTGCCTGAATGTCACTCGCCGACGTGACCTCAGAGGCTGTCAGCCTGATCTCCTGCGTCATCACGACCCTCCCCTGTCCGGCCTCACCAGTCCTTCACCACCTCGCGCCACTTCGCATCATCCTGCCAGGCGCCTTCATGTTTACGGAGCTCCTCGAGCATATAGCGCTTGGTCGCCTCATTGTCCGAAAGGCCCACATCCTGAACGTAGCGAATGAGCTCCTGAATGTTGGCCAGACAGCGCTTGCGGGCAATCCCCGCGAGGCCTGCGATCTGCTCGTCTGTCGCACCGGAGGCCCTCAACTTGGCGGCGCGCTCACGATAGGGACCGATCCAAGCCTCGGGCACCTGCTCATCATTGACGATTTGGTCGATCGCATCCAGGCGACCGCGGATGTGTCGCTCGAGATAGGCAGAGAGCCACCTGTTGATGAGATAGATGGAGAGGGTGACCAGCACCACAAACACCACAAATGCCAAGATCAACGGCCACATAGTCGATCTCCTTAGAGTTCCCCTGTTGAGTTCGTCCTCACCTTAGGCCCGGATCATCATACACCGGATGCAGCACATTGCCACGGTGGATATCCGGATTCACCGGGAAGGGGCCCAGGATCCGCCGAGCGCGCAGACCGGCTGACCTCACCTGCTCAGCGAGACGCGAATTGCCGTCGGCAGCTCCTCACAGTACAATCAGGATGATCACGAAGACTTGCGAAAGGAGCCGTTCGATGACAGCATCCTCAGTCACGCCCCCCTTGGCGGGCATCATCCCGGCCATGGTCACACCCTTTCACGCCGACGAGAGCCTCAACGTCGACGCTCTGCAGCTACTCACCCGTTTCCTCATCGATGGAGGCGTGCAAGGGCTCTTCCCAACCGGCAGCCAGGGCGAGTTCTACGCCTTGACCCCCGGCGAGCGTCAGCGCGTGTGGGACATCGTCGTCCAGGAAACCGCGGGGCGCGTTCCCGTCTATGCGGGTACGGGTGGGATGTCCACCCATGAAGTGATAGCACTTAACCGCCTCGCGGAGCGCGTAGGCGTCAGCGGTGTCTCCGTGATCACGCCCTTCTTCGTGACACCGTCGCAGGAGGAACTCCGCGATCACTACGTGGCCATCGCCGACGCCACCGAGCTGCCCGTCATTCTCTACAATAACCCCGGGCGCACCGGCGGGGTCAGCCTGTCGGTAGACCTCGTAGCCCGGCTCTCCGAACATCCTAACATCATCGGCATCAAGGACTCCAGCGGCGACCTATCGCTCACGATGGCCTATATCGAGGCCACGCACCACGCTAGCGATACAGGTGATGAGTTCGCCGTGCTCGTCGGTCGCGATACCTTGATCTTCGCGGGACTCATCCACGGGGCCAAGGGCTCCATCACCGCCACCGCCAACGTGGCCCCAGCTCTGGTGGTCGCCATCTACCAGGCGTTCCTAGCCGGCAAGCTAGACGAGGCCCTGGTGGCCCAGCAGAAGCTGGCCCCTCTCCGCCACGCCTTTGGTCTGGGCACCTTCCCCGTGGTCGTCAAAGAGGCGCTATCGATGGTGGGCATCCCAGCAGGCCCGGCGCGCGGGCCGGTCGGCTCCCTGTCGCCCGACCAACGAGAGCGACTTCAGAACGTAGTGGCGGCCCTGCAGACGCCGAAGGGCGACGAGAGCACCTGATCTCACCCGGGAAAACCAGCCTCCGGGTTGCTGGACAGCAACCCGGAGGCTCTTGGTCACGGACGATCGAGTTCTTACAGCTCCAGAACCCAGCTGAGCCCCAGTTCGTGAAGCTTGGCCGGTGTCGGCCTACCCGCCGCATCCCAACCCACCATCTGGTAGTAGAGCGTCTTCGCTGCCTCAAACTGCTCCTGGGGCACGGCGACACCGTCGGAGGCGCCGCCTTTGAGGGGCTGGGTGAGTTTGCGCGGTAGCGTGTCAGCCTCAGCCCCCACGCCCTGACGAGCGTTGAAGGCGCGCAACAAGTTGAGACGTCGCTCACCGATCTTCATCATCTCCCAGAGGCTGATGTTCCAGCCCGTGATGGCGCGCAGCGCCTCGACCCATTGGTCGAGGCTAAAGAGCTGCCACGCAGGGCCGTAGACGAACTTGCAGACGCAGACGGCATCAAGACAGCTGATGAGCTGCTGCGAGTAGACCGCATAGCGGACCATCTCCGGATTCAGTTCTGTGGACGGCTGGGGATCGAGCAGGCCGAGCTCGGCCATACTCTCAGGAAAGCGCATATACGAGGTGTCATGTTCGCTGACTGTGTGATCGGCTCCCCCGGGGTTCACACCGTAGAGCAGCGCCATCGTGCGCTTGACCTGCGGCATATGCGCCGGCAGCTCACGCCCCTTCACCGCGACGACCAGGTCCTGCCCCACACCTAGGCGCTCCGCAGCCACGGTGGAACCCTCCCCGAGCACCTCGCCAAAGCCCTCCCGCTCACCGATCATCTCCACCATCTTGACCAGCGCCGCAGCGTCGCCGTAGCGCAGCGCGATGCCGCCCGTCTGCTCCTCGGTGAGCAGGCCTTGCTCAAAGCAATCCATCGCCCAGGCAATCGTCCCCCCACAGGCAATCGTGTCGATCCCATACATGTTGCACAGCTGATTCGCCCGCGCCACGGCTTCGAGGTCAGAGACGCCGCAATAGGAGCCCAGGGCGGCGATGGACTCATATTCCGGCCCGCCGTAGCGTGGGTCGACCTTGAAGGGACCGTCGGCAATCTCCACCACCCGCTTGCAGCGCACGGCACAGGCATAGCAGGAGTCATCGCTCTTCAGAATCGTCTCACGCATGCGCTCGCCGCTGATGGCCTCAGCGCCGTCGAATGTCCCGCTGTCCCAGTTGTAGGTTGGTAACCCACCGGCCAAGGACTGCGAAAGTACGAGCGCCGCCGTACCCAAGCGCTTGAATCCCGCCACGCCCGAGTCGTCCACGTTCTGCGCACCCCACTTCGCCAGGGCCTGCAGGGCCTTCGGATCGGCGAGTTCGGGCCGCTTCCGTCCCCTGACCACCACCGCCTTCAGATTCTTGGATGCCATCACCGTGCCCATACCGCCGCGTCCGTTGACGCGGTTGGCGTTGTTCACCAACGCTCCATAGCGCACGCCCCTCTCCGCGGCAGGACCACACTGCAGGATATGGGCCCGGCTGTCGCCCAGCTCCTCACGCACCAGGTCCTCCACCTCTGCGGTGAAACGCCCCATCAAGGACGTCGCATCGCGCAGCTCGGCCTCCCCATCGTGCACCCAAAGGTAGACGGGCGTCTCGGCACAGCCTCGGATCACGATGCCGTCAAAGCCGGCGAACTTCAGTTCCGCAGGCCAGAACCCACCCGCTGCCGACTCGTCGGCAAGGCCGCTTACCGGGGACTTCGCCACCGCCGATACACGAGACTGACCCGAGATCGGTGCGCCGGTCATCACACCCACCATCAGACTCAAGGTGTTCTCCGGCCCCAATGGATCGGCGTCAGGGGGAGTATAATGCAGCAGATAGTAAGCCCCCATCGCACTTCCACCCATATAGTGGCGATAGAAACGCTCATCCGGTTCTTCCACCGACAACTCGCGCGTCGTCAGATCAACGTGTAGGATCTTGCCCTGGTACCCAAATGCCACGCCGCACCTCCCAATAAATGGCTTCACCGATAACGACCAACATGATCCTACTATACACATCCCAAGGCGTCTGGCCAACCCGGCAGATGAAGCTCGAGATGTCGTGTAGCCCTGGGGCGTTGCACCACACGTGGAATCACCCTATACTAGGCTCAAGACTTCTTTGGAGGTGCTGGATGACAGAACAGATAGACACACTGATCGTCGACGACGAAGCCGGTATCCGTTTCTTCATCAAGGAGACCCTCCAACGCGCCGGGCATACGATCACAACAGCTGCCGATGGCGAAGAGGCCTTGGATATCCTTCGAGATCATCGTTTCGATCTCATCATGCTGGATCTGAAACTCGGTGGGCGTGTGGATGGACTCAAGGTCCTCGAGGCCGTGCGATGGCGCTGGCCCGACGCGGTGGTCATCATCCTGACGGCCCATGGCTCATTGGAGTCTGCGATGAGGGCGATCCGCGATGGTGTCGATCGCTATCTGCTCAAGCCCCTAACACCCAGAGAACTCCGCGAAGCCGTCAACGAGGCCCTGGAAGAGCAACGCGCCCTGCTCCAACGCACACGAGAACAGGCCGAGGAACCCACCCTGCTGATACGCGGACCGATCGAGGTCGACCCCCAGAAACACGAAGTCCTGCGCGACGGGACGCAGATCGAGCTCACACCCAGCGAGTTCGACCTACTCGTCCACCTGATGCGCAACGCCCACCGTGTCGTCCCGCCCCAGGAACTCGTCGAAGTCGTTCGCGGCTATCATCCTGACGACCTCTATGAGGCACGCAGCATCATCAAGTGGTACATCCATCGCCTGCGCCAGAGCATCGAGCCCGAACCCTCCCACCCCCGGTTCATCATCAACGTCCGTGGGGTCGGGTACCGCTTCGGAGAATGATCCAACGACAGCGCCAACCGAAACCCAACTCGCCAAACCTCCCCTGAACAGAGCGCAAACGGAGTTCATCCCCCCACCCCGGTCAAACGTGGTACCATTAAGGGGGATTCCACGGAGTCCCCTGGGATCCGACAGGGTCCCTAAAATCTCAGTTGGGAGGTAGATGCAGTAAATGTCGTTTGATCAGAGCGTAGTGAAGCAGAACAGCCAGGAAACAGAGAAGAAGTCAGAGACCCCGCGTTGGTGGAAACTCCTCATTGAAGGCGAGTATGCAGCCGGGCGCCCACACCGAGGTGACGTCTATGAGGCCACCATCCTGTCCATCGGACAGCATGACATCCTGGTGACCACCCAGGGCAAGCGCGATGGGCTCATCCTGGAACGTGACCTTGAGAACATCGATGAGACGTATCTCGAATCATTGGAGGTCGGAGATAAGGTCCCTGTTCGCATTGTCAAGATTCCGCTCAACCGCAATGCGGTCGTCGTCTCGCTTAAGCAAGGTCTGGAACACCAAGATTGGATCCGGGCCGAGACGTTAATGGAGCAGAAAGAGGTCATCCAGGCCGAGGTGGTCGACACCAATCGTGGCGGTGTCCTGGCAGCGTTTGGCCGATTGCAGGGCTTCGTCCCCAATTCGCACTTGACGTCCATTCCCCGGGGCGCAGACCGCGACCAGCGGACGCGCCTCAAGCAAGAGCTTATCGGCACGACCCTTTCATTGGTCGTGATTGAGGTCAACCCGCGCCGGCGGCGTCTGATTCTCTCCGAACGAGCCGCAGCCGGGAAGCGCCGTGAGGAGGTCCTTCAGGAGCTCCACGAAGGCGCGATCCGCAAGGGTGTGGTGAGCAACCTCGTCGACTTCGGTGCATTTATCGATCTGGGTGGCGTAGACGGGCTGTTGCACATCTCAGAGATGTCGTGGGACCATGTCGGGCATCCCCGAGACGTCCTCGATGTCGGTGAAGAGGTTGAGGTTTACATCCTGGATGTCGATCGCGAGCGCGAGCGCATCGCTCTCAGTCGCAAACGCCTGTTACCCGATCCCTGGGAGCAGGTCACCGCAGAGATGCAACGTGGCGACATTGTCGACGGCACCGTCACACACACCACCGACTTCGGCGCGTTCGTCGATGTGGGTCAAGGCGTCGAGGGACTGGTTCACGTCTCCGAGATACCGGGCGGTGAAGAGGCGCTGAATGGCCTCGCTCCGAGCACAGATGTGAAGGTGGAGATCCTCTACGTCGATCCGCTGCAACAGCGAATCTCTCTGAAGATAGAAGAAGGAGTCGCCGCTAACACCGAGGCGCAGAGCTAGGTCACGTCGACGTGATCGCCTAAGCGACACGCCCATCTTAGCAACGTCGTAGCACCGTGGGTGCGGGTTATGGCCCTGACCGTGATATCACGGCAGGGCCCACGCTCGCACCCATCTGTCATGGGGTCATCGTCCCTACACAGGGAAGGATTGAGGTATGAGAAGCGGCATTCGCATCGGCAGAATCTTCGGCATCGATATACAGATCGACTGGAGCTGGCTGCTGATCTTCTTGCTGATCAGCTGGAATTGGGCGACGGCTATGGGCGTCCTGCACAGCGAATGGCCGGTCCCCTTGCGTTGGACCATAGCGGTAGCGGCGGCGTTGCTCTTCTTCCTTTCCGTGCTGGCACATGAGCTGGCCCATTCACTGGTCGCCACCTCGCGAGGCATCCCCGTCAGCCACATCCGACTGCATCTCTTCGGTGGTGTATCCAGTATCGAACGCGAACCCGATTCGGCCGGGGGCGAATTCGTCATGGCCATTCTGGGGCCCCTGACCAGCCTGGTCATCGGCGGGATCCTGCTGCTGATCACGAGCCTAGCGACAGGCAGAGGCGTCGCCGGAACGCGTTCGATGCAGGAGATGCTGGCCGACCTGAGCCCGACGATGACCATCCTCGTCTGGCTTGGCTCCATCAATGTCGCCCTCGGTGTGTTCAACATGATTCCGGGCTTTCCTCTCGATGGGGGTCGCGTTCTGAGATCCGTCCTATGGGCCATCACAGGCAACCTCAGATTGGCGACCCGGCTGGCCACAGCCGTGGGACGCGCCGTCGCATGGCTGATGATCGTTGCGGGCATTGCCACGGCCTTCGGTTTTCGGATTCCTCTGATAGGTGAAGGTATGGTCAACGGTCTCTGGCTCGCCTTCATCGGGTGGTTCCTCCACAACGCCGCCGTACAGAGCTACCAGCAGATGGTGATCCGAGAAGCCCTCGAGGACATCCCCATCTCGAAGGTCATGCGGCACGATCCGCCGACCGTGCCTGCGGATCGCAGCGTCGCCAGCTTCGTCCACGATTTCATTATGCGCTCCGACGACCAGGGGTTCCCCGTGGTAGATCAGAACGGTTTGGTGGGTATCGCAACGCTTGAGGACGTTCGCCGGACACCTCAGGAGGCGTGGGAGACGACCTCCGTCTGGGAGGTCATGACGCCTGCGGATGAGTTGGTCACCCTCGCACCCGACGACTGCGCCATACGGGCCCTGGAGATCCTGGCCGGACGCGACATCCGCCAGATCCCCGTCATCCGTGATGGGCAGCTGGAGGGGCTGGTGCGCCGGCGCGATATCGTCAAGTGGCTGCAGCTGCAGACCGATATCTAGGATCACAACAAGGTCGTCGGCTGAACCTTTCGCACGCGGAGGGATAGGAGGCTCCAGGTTATGAGAGAAGCTATGCTGTACGAGTCACTCCCTGAGGATCGCGTACGCTGCCAGCTGTGCGCCCATCGATGCACGATCTCTCCCGATGGTCGAGGGATCTGTCACGTACGCGAGAATCGCGACGGCAAGCTCGTCACGCTGGTCTATGGCGAGCTCATTGCCCGGCACGTGGACCCCATCGAGAAGAAACCCCTCTTTCACTACCATCCCGGCTCGCTGTCCTTCTCCATCGCGACGGCAGGATGCAATTTCCGCTGTGATTGGTGCCAGAATGCCGATATCTCACAAATGCCGCGCGATCAACACATCATCCTCGGTGATCCGATCAGCGCCGACGATGTCGTTGCGGCAGCCCTGGCCGGCCATTGTCGCAGCATCGCCTATACTTACACGGAACCGACGATCTTCTTTGAGGTGACGTATGATGTCGCCCACCGAGCCCGTGACGCCGGCCTAGGCAACGTCTACGTCACCAACGGCTATATGACGGCGGAGGCACTCCAGACCCTTCATCCCTATTTGGACGCCGCCAACGTCGACCTCAAGGCTTTCCGCGACGCAACCTACCGCCGCTACGTCGGGGCACGACTGCAGCCGGTGCTCGACAGCCTCAAGCTGATGAAGCAGCTGGGAATCTGGGTAGAAGTGACCACACTCCTGATCCCCGGTCTCAATGACGATCCGGCTGAGCTTGAAGAGGCCGCAAACTTCATCGCGGACGAGCTCGGACCCGAGACCCCCTGGCATCTCAGTCGTTTCTTCCCCGCCTATCGCATGCAGGACGTTGCGCCGACGCCGGAAGCCACGTTGACCCGCGCCATCGAGATCGCCCGTGCAGCGGGCCTACACTATGTCTACGCCGGCAACTCCCGCCAGACAATCGACACGAACTGCCACGCCTGCGGAACGCCCCTCGTCCGCCGTGCCGGCTACAGGATCACGGCGAATCACGTGACATCCCAGACCACGTGCCCCAACTGCGCGACACCCGTCGCCGGCATCGGCATGTCAGCGGAGGCTTAAGATGGAAGCGAGAAATTGGACAGCACGTAAGGTGACAATTGTCGGTGCCGGCCACGTGGGAGCGACTTTTGCCTACGCTCTCGCCCAGAGTGGTGTCGCCGACCACATCGCGATCGTGGACCTCAACGAGGACCTCGTCGCCGGTCAGGTCCTCGACCTCAATCACGGTCGCTTTTTCTTTCCCTCGGTCGGCATTCACGCCGGCAAGGCGAAAGACTACGCCGATTCGCAGCTGATCGTGATAACCGCAGGGGCGAGTCAGAAGCCCGGAGAGTCGCGACTTGACCTGCTCCAGCGCAACGCGCGGATCATCGAAAGCATCATCGACGATATCGTTGCCCATGCGTCGCGCGCGGTTGTGCTGGTGGTCAGCAATCCGGTCGATATCCTGACCCACGTGGCCCACCGGCGCTCCAACTGGCCACGGGGACGCGTGATCGGATCCGGCACCGTGCTCGATAGCGCCCGCTTTCGCTATCTGCTCAGCCAACACTGCCACGTCGACGTTCACAACGTGCATGCCTACATCCTGGGAGAGCATGGCGATAGCGAATTCGCCGCCTGGTCGATGACGCACCTCGCCGGGGTGAGTATGGAGCAGTTCTGTGCCATCTGCAATGAGTGTACGGACTGGATGGCCGAGCGGGAGCGCATCGAGCAAGCTGTGCGCAACTCGGCCTATCACATCATCGACTATAAGGGCGCCACCTATTACGCCGTCGGCCTGGCCCTCACCCGCATCGCCGGCGCCGTGTTGCGCAACGAGCACAGCGTACTGACCGTATCGGTCCCCCTCGACGGCGAGTACGGTCTCAGCGACGTCAGCCTCAGTGTGCCCTGCATCGTCTCCGAGACCGGCGTCGATCGCATCATGCATGCGACGCTGAGCCCTGACGAACAGACGGCACTGGAACGCTCCGCGGAGATCCTTCGGCGCGCTATCGCGCAACTTGGGTGACGCGAACTACGTAGACAAGGAAGAAAGACTCAAAAGGAGGCGCGATGAAAATAGACTATGGTCAGCTCCTACGCCGTGCGTGGGACCTCGTCTGGCAGAACAAATTCCTCATCATCCTCGGCGTGCTGGTGGCGCTGTCCGGCGCCGGCAATGCCTCGGGATCAGGGTCCGGCTTCCGAGCCGATAGGCAGAACTTCAACTTCGACTGGCAAATCCCGCGGGATTTCCGGGACTGGCCTCAGGCACCCGAGCCCGGGATGCCCCCGATGCCCGAACTGCCGAACATCCCGCGCAGCCTGGGCCTGCCGGTCGCCGTCGGGACCGTGATGCTTGTGGTGATCATCGGCATCGCTATCGCCCTGGGACTCGGGCTCTGGGTCGTCTCGACCCTGGCTCGTGGCGGCCTGATCGATGCGGTGAACACGCTTGAGGGTGGCGGCACGTCCTCCTTTGGTGCGGCCCTCGGGGCAGGATGGCAGAAGGGCTGGCGCCTGCTCGGCATCGGTCTCCTGCCCGCTATTCCGGGGCTGGTCTTGGTGATCGCCGGACTCGGGATGAGCGGTGCGTTGGTCGCCGTGAATCAAATTGTGGGCGGGCGCGTAGGACCGATGGGCATCGGGATCGTCTCGATCTTCGGCGCGCTGGCCTGCATCGCCCTGCCCTTTGCCCTGGTCCTGGGCCTGATCCGCAACTTCGCCGAGCGCGCCTGTATGCTCGATGATCTGGGCGTCTTCG
>Ga0334882_1002525_pt1 | contig 18481 bp, 14 predicted proteins | sample GraSluR1_MG_5_FD_207226 | JGI IMG/M metagenome (GOLD analysis project Ga0334882, IMG submission 207226) | Sludge microbial communities from methane-producing bioreactor in Wageningen University, Netherlands - Granular Sludge_15_04-R1 | ecosystem: Engineered > Bioreactor > Anaerobic >...
CGTATCCGATGGAAGCTCGGCCCTGCGGTACCAGACTTCCCGGATCAACGAAGAAAACGCCGGCTCCGGGGAGCTGGGATTTATCCAGTTCCGTTACAAAAAACCGGGTGAAGACCAGAGCCGGCTCATCTCCTCACCGATCCGGAGGATGCCCGTACCCTTCGGCGAAGCCTCATCCAACCTGCAGTTCGCCTCGGCGGTGGCGGAATGGGGAAGCCTCCTCCGGGGTTCGGAGTACGGGGACAAGGCGCCCCTGGAGCGGCTCATAGCCACCGTCAGGACCAATCTGGGCGAAGACCGGTTCGGCTATCGGAGGGAGTTCCTCTCTCTGCTTGAAAAAACCGGCGAACTCATCACCCCCGCCGCAAGCGCAGGAAACTCTTCCCGGTAGCACCCTCAAGGACCGCTGAGGCAAAACGCCGGGGCCGACACCTCAGGCCCCGGCATTTTCCACAAACCGCCGGATCTTGTCCCAATCCTTCCTGAACCGGCCTCCCCCCAGGGGCAGGTTGGTGTGGGTCAGGGAATCCACCCCCCAGGGGCCCACCGCCTCTATGGCGTCTCGGACATTTTCGGGGCTCAGGCCCCCCGCCAGAATCACCGGAACCTCCACGGCCTCCACAATCTTCCGGCTGATCCGCCAGTCGTGGGTCTCCCCTGAGGCGCCTATGCCGTTGATGTGGCTCGCATCGGTATCGAGAATCAGGAAATCCGCCACCGGAGCATAACGCCGGGCCAGTTCCACCGCCCCCGAGCCGTTGACGGGAACGGCAATCATCATCTTCACCCCGGGCAGGTTCTTTTTGAGTTTTTCCACCGCCTCCGGCGGAACCGCCTCGATGGGCCGTCCGCAGATATGCAGCACATCGGGCCTCACCGCCCTGACCATCTCTTCTATGACCTGCGGATCCGAATCCACCGTGAGGGCCACCTTCACCGCCCTGTCACCCAGGGCTTCAAAAATCTCCCGGGCCTTATCATAACTCACCTCTCCGGGCAGGCCGTGTTCTCCCGGGGTCACTCCCAGATGATTCACCCCCAGCCTTGCCGCCTCCAGGGCCTCCTCGGGGCTTTGCATGGTATATATCTGTACGATCATTACTGCCTCCCTGGTAATTATAGCGCAGATACCCGGTCCGGGGAAACGGAGAATGCTGTTGTTCCCTCTTTTCCCGGTGCTGACAGAAGCCGGTAAAACCTGTATGGTAAACCATGCGGCAATCCGATATCCGAAGAATCACAACCCTGAAGACAAAAGATCGCTACAGCCACGGGGACCTGCAGAAAGAAATGACTCCGGTGATTAATGCGGTCCTCCTGGTCTACGCCTTACTGGCCCTGGTTGCTGCGGCGGTCCAATACCTGGGGAAACCCCAGAACCTCCCCTTTGTAGGAATCAACCTGACTACCGGGGCCCTCTTCCTGCTCCTCTTTCTCTTTCGTCACCAGGCGGGATTGCTCCTGAAATTAACCATCATCACTGCCACCACCCTGGCGGGAACCTTCACCTCTTTCTACCTGAGCGGGCTCACCGGAACCGGGGTGATCACCCTCATGGGTCTTCAGATTCTCTACCTGGTTATCTGCCGGACCATTCCTGCCCTGATTGCCTCTTTTACGGCGGTGGGTATCATCTCGGCAGTAGCCCTGCTGGTTCACTTCAAACTGATTCAGTATGATACCAGCCTGGTGGCCCGGATGAACTCTTTGGCTCACTGGGTGCCCCCTCTGCTGGGGCTGATTATCACATCATCTCTTTTCGGTGCTTCCCTCCTCACTCTTAAAAGGAAGCTTATGACCAACATCGCCCGGGCAGAGGAAGCCAATGATCTGCTTATGGCCCGGGAAGAGGAACTGGAAAGGCTCGCTTTTACCGACCCCCTGACGGGACTTCCCAATAAAGCGCTTTTTTACAGGCAGGTAAAAAACCGGATGAATTCAGGGGCCGTTTCCCGGGGGCATATTATCCTGGCGGATATTATCAACTTCCGCATCATCAATTCCCTGATCGGACCCGCCGACGGAGACAGGATCATCGCCGCCATCGGAAGCCTGCTGGACGGTTACCGTTCGGAAACCAACATGATAGCCCGGCTCAACGGCGTTGAGTTCATCGGCTGGGCCGAAGGCTGGGAAGAGGAAAACTTCAAAAGAAATATCAGTAAGTTCAAAAGGGAGGTGAAAGTCGAAGTGGACCGGCTCTTCCCGGAGATCACCCTGGATTTTAACTTCGCCACCGCCGCCTATCCCCGGGATGGACAAACCCTGGAAGAGTGCTACAAATACGCCAGCCTGGCCCTGCAGATAGCCAAACAGGGAAGAACTGATGAAACGGTTTCTTTTTCCCCCGAGATGCTTGTCCATCTATCCGAGGAAATGCAGATGAGGAGCGCCCTGGAAGCGGCGCTGGTAAAGAAAGAGTTTGTCCTTCACTATCAAAAGAAGGTGGATACGGCCAGCGGCAGGGTGAACGGACTGGAAGCCCTGGCCCGATGGCGGATTGATGATGGGAAACTAATACCGCCTGATACTTTCATTCCGGTTCTCACAAAATTCAACCTCATGGTAAGGTTTGGAGAGCTGATATTCACCACCATCCTGGCGGACCTTCCCCTGATAAACTCGATTTACGGGGAAGATACTCCGGTTTCCATCAATATTTCTCCCCTCCACTTTCTGGCCCCTGGCTTCACCCGGCATATCCTCCAGGGCCTGGAAAAAAGCAGGGTGGATCCCCGAAGGATCATCCTGGAAATAACCGAAGATGTTTTCATCCAGGATCTCTCCACCATCAGACTCATCATCCAGGACCTTCGCCTGGCGGGGCTGGGGATCTCCCTGGATGATTTCGGCCGGGGGTTTTCCTCCCTCTCCTACATCCGGGAACTGGAACTGAGTGAACTGAAAATCGACAAGTCGTTTGTGTCCGAAATTGAGAGCGACCCCCGGCAGTTCGGCCTCGTCTCATCCATCTGCGCCCTGGGGCATACCCTGGGTTTCAAGGTGGTGGCCGAGGGGGTGGAAACGGAGGCCCAGGTCGAAAAGCTGAAAGCTTCCGGCTGTGATACCCTCCAGGGTTACTATTTTTCCCGTCCCGAACCCTTGACGGCCCCCCGGGCCTGATAATCCCGCTTCATCTCCTCGGACAGCGTCTTCAGCAAGGCCAGATGGGTGGTGACTCCCAGGGCGATAAGAAGCAGAAGTATCCTCAGCCACAGGGCCTCAGCGAATACCAGAAGAGATATCAGAATCAAAACCCAGAGCATGAGGATCGCCGTCACTTTCGTCCTCCATGGGACCGCCCGGTAGGTGAGATAGTTTTCCACCAGAGGACCGAACCACGGGTTGGCGATGAGCCGGATATAGAAACGGCGGGAGCTGCGGATAAAGCAGGCGGCGGCGAGGAGGACGAAGGGCGTGGTAGGCAGAATGGGAAGAAAAATCCCCAGGGTTCCCAGGGCCAGTGCCAAAAACCCCGCGGTAACCAACAGCGTTTGCTTGATTCTCATGGCTTAGTTTACAGGGAGCGGGGAGAAAATTCCATCCTCCTCCCCGCCCCGGTTTCCTTAATTACTTAACTTCATCCAGAGGGATGCCCAGAGCGGCGGCCACCCCCGCACCATAAGCCTTATCCGCCTTCAGACAGTTCCCGATATGACGGATCTTGATCTCCCGGGGGGCGTCCCCCATGGCCCGGGCGGTATTTTCAAAAAGGACCTTCTGCTGATCCGCCGTCATGAGCCTGAACAGGTTCCCCGGCTGGGAGTAGTAGTCATCATCCTCCCGGTGGTTCCAGTGGTCCGCCTCCCCTTCCAGCGCCAGGGGAGGCTCCCGGTACTCGGGCTGCTCCTGCCACTCGCCGTAGCTGTTGGGCTCATAACCCAGGGTGGCGCCGTAATTATCATCCACCCGCATAAGTCCGTCGCGATGAAACCCCGTGACGGGACACCGGGCCTTGTTCACGGGGATGAGATGGTGATTCACCCCCAGACGGTAGCGCTGGGCGTCCCCGTAGGAGAACAGCCGGCCCTGAAGCATTTTGTCGGGGGAGAAGCCGATTCCCGGAACCACGTTGGCGGGGTTGAAGGCCGCCTGTTCCACATCGACGAAGTAGTTTTCGGGATTCCGGTTTAATTCCAGCACCCCCACTTCGATGAGGGGAAAATCGCCATGGGGCCAGACCTTGGTAAGATCGAAGGGGTTGAATTTCACCTTCCGGGCCTCATCCTCGGTCATCACCTGAATCTTCATGGTCCACTGGGGGAAATCGCCCTTCTCGATGCTGTCAAACAGATCCCGCTGATGGCTTTCCCTGTCCCTGGCAATGATGGCCTCCGCTTCCTGATCGGTAAGGCATTTGATTCCCTGCCGGGTTTTCAGGTGGAATTTCACCCAGATACGCTGATTGTCGGCATTAATCATACTGTAGGTGTGGCTGCCGTATCCGTTCATGTGGCGGTAAGACCAGGGGATGCCCCGTTCACTCATGGTAATGGTCACCTGATGAAGCGCTTCGGGAAGACTGGTCCAGAAATCCCAGTTATTCCTGGCACTTCGCATATTGGTTTTCGGATCTCTCTTAACCGCATGGTTCAGGTCGGGGAATTTCAAGGGGTCCTTGAGGAAAAAGACCGGCGTATTGTTCCCCACCAGGTCCCAGTTACCCTCTTCGGTGTAGAATTTTATGGCGAATCCCCGGATGTCCCGCTCCGCGTCGGCGGCGCCCCTCTCCCCCGCCACGGTGGAGAACCGGACGAAAAGGTCGGTCTTCTTACCGATGCCGGAAAAGGCCTTAGCTCGGGTGTACCTGGAAATGTCGTGGGTGACAGTGAAGGTTCCGAAGGCACCGGAACCCTTGGCGTGCATCCGTCTTTCCGGAATAACCTCCCGGTCGAAGTGGGCCAGCTTTTCCAGGTACCACACATCCTGGAGCAGCATGGGACCCCGCTTTCCGGCGGTTTCCACGTTCTGGTTGTCCGGCACCGGCGCACCGTTAACTCTGGTCAGGTTCTTTTTTTCTTTCATATTTCCTCCCTGTAGTGAAGGCGGGATTCACCGGGATATTCCAGCCGTAATGCCTGCCTGACCGGGGAGAGGGGCTTGAAAAAGGACGTTTCCCGCCTTACCGTCAATTCTAGGGAGCCTTCCCGCAGAAGTCAAGGAGATGCCTATTTTCCCAACAATTCCAGACTTGACGGGTACCATGGAATAAATGATTTACCATCATGAATGGAGGCTGTAATCTTGAATCTTTTGGGAAAACCTTCATCAAAACTGGAATGGCCCTTTCAAGCATGAGGGGTGAATGCAAAGGGCTTCCACCCTTAAGAAGGTCCCGGCTCCAGCGCCCTCTATCCCCTCCCCTCCGGATCATCTATAATGGCCCCATGGAAAAAGCCTTAACAATAGAAAGCCTGGCCTACCAGGGATACGGAGTGGGCCGGGCCGATGACGGTCTGGTCTGGTTTGTCCCGTATACCGTGCCGGGAGACCGGATTACCGCCGTTTCGGTGGATGAAAAAAAGAGTTTTGTCTTCGGAAAAACCGCTGCCATAACCGAACCCTCGCCGCTGCGCCGGGAGGCCCGGTGTCCCCTCTTCGGGGAGTGCGGCGGATGCCACTGGCAGACCGTGGATTATGATACGCAGCTGAAGGCCAAGGGGGATATTCTGGCGGAAACCTTCAAGAGAGCCGGATTGATCCTGGAAGAACCGCCGGTTCTCCGGGGGGCTCCCGAGGAGTTCGGCTACCGGAACCGGATCCAGCTGAGGTATAACGAAACCGGAGAGCCCGGCTTCTACCGCCGGGATAGCCACCAGGTGGTGGCGGTGAAAAACTGCCCCCTGGCCCATCCGGCCCTGAATGAGGAATTGGCTATTCTTTGGTCAGATGCGAACCGGAGCGTGTTCCCCGAAGGGGTGGAGCTCCGTCTGAAAAAGGACGGTTCGGTGGAGCGGATAGGCCTGGAAAAACGGGCCGAATCGGAATACGACTTCTCCCAGGTGAACCAGCCGGTGAACCTGCTGCTCCAGGCAGAAATCCGCCGGACGGCGGAAAAATGGGGTCCCGGGGATAAGCCCTGGCGGGTGATGGATCTTTTCTGCGGGAACGGCAACCTGAGCTTGCCCCTGCTGGACCGGGCGGCCCGGATCAGGGGCTGGGATCTTTCCGCCGGGGCTTGTACCGAAGGAATGAACCAGGCCCGGGAACAAGGTGCAGTCACCAGAGGTGACGGCGCCCAGGTCCGGTTCTTTTCACGGAGTCTGGAGAAATCCACCGATGCCATCCTGAGGGAAGCGGCCCGGGCGGATATGGTCATCATCGACCCGCCCAGGAAAGGAATCGGCGATCACCGCCGGCTCTTTCAGCAGATAGAAACCCCGCTGCTGTTTTACGTGTCCTGCTCCCCCCCCACCCTGGCCCGGGACCTGGCAAGTCTGAAAAGCCGGGGGTACCGGCTGGAGGAGCTTGTGGTGTTCGACATGTTTCCCCAGACCTTCCACATGGAATCTCTGGCGGTGATGGTTCACAAGAGCCGCCCATAAATCCATTCGGGGAGAGCCGCCGGCGGCGTTCCGTCTCATCTGTGATCTCCCCCGCCCTGAAGCTGGAATGGGTCATCGGCGGCGCCGTTGTACCGGATATTTCCGGGGTCAGTCCCGGCTGCGTCCCCCCAGAAGCCCCGCCCGGGCGGCCCAATAGAGCAGCATCAGCAGAGACGAGACCGCCGCCGCCAGGTAGGTTAGCCCCGCGGCGGTGAGCACCCCGGAGACCGCCCGGCTCTCCTGGGGAGTCCTCAAGATTCCCAGGGCGTGGAGCTGTTTTTTCGCCCGGGATGATGCGTTGAACTCCACCGGCAGGGTAACGATGGTAAAGAGAGTGGAGGCTCCGAAGAGAATCACACCGAAGAGGGCCAACGAACGGCCCAGACCTTCTCCCTGAGCCGCCCCCATGAGAATCCCCGCTATGACGATCCAGGGCCCCAGCCGGCTTCCCAGATTGGCGGCGGGCACGATGGCACTGCGGAACCCCAGGGGAATGTAACCCCGGGCGTGCTGCAGGGCGTGACCCGCCTCGTGGGCCGCCACTCCCGCGGCGGAGGCGTTCCGGCCGGTGTAGACGTCCCGACTGAGAGCCAGGGTCCTGGTCAGGGGATTATAATGATCCGATAAGACACCGGGATTCTGAATAATCTTCACATCCCTGATGTCGGCGCTCTGAAGAACCCTCTGGGCCACCTGGGCGCCGGTGAGGCCCGATGAGAGCCAGACCTTCTGGCCCCGTCCAAACTGGCTCTTCACCATGAGAGAGGCGCCTCCCGACAGAACCAGAGTCACCATGATGATCATCATGTAAAGGGGGTCAAAAAACAGCATGCCATCCTCCGCGATGTTGGTATTTTTTCAGCTTTCCTTTAAAAGATAACAATTTTAGGAGGCTCTGAGAAGCGGATTCGAATTATGCGGAAAAGAGTTTGCCTGATCCTATAAGGGATAGGGATTGATCTTGTCGTAACGCCGGCCGTCCTCGGCGTAGTAAGCCCCTTTGGCCCGAAAAACCCGTACCTCGAAATGCAGGTGAGGCCCGGTGGAGCTTCCAGTATTACCGATATTACCCAGGATCTGGCGCCGTTCCACCCACTCATTGGCGACAAAGGAGGGCTCCTCCGCCAGGTGAGCGTAGTAGGTGCTCCAGGCGGTGGCGCTGGGATATGTTTTTTTCACCTCCGCCGTCAGGGGATGCTCCACCTCGATTTGCCAGCCATAGCGGTCGTCAAACCCGGTTTTTCGGACAATTCCCTCCTGGACCGCCACCACCTTCCCCGAAGGATTGCCGTCCCGGACGATCTCTCCGGCGTAGTTGATCAGGGATATATTGGCCACATTGATAATATCCACGGCAAAATGGGGGGCCATTCCACCGGACCCCAGGGGGTCCTCCCGGGATTCCATGTATCCGTCGGTGATGCGGAAACCCAGTCCGTTATTGTCCTCGGATTCCACTTCCACCGGATAGGCCATCCCTTTAAAAACCGGAATAAACCGTCCCAGAGGAACCACCTTCTGACGGTCCGTGGCCAGGAAGATCCGGGCCTGATACTCCGCCGAGGGAAGCCGGGACATCTCGTAGATAATCTCACCGTAGGAGATGGAATCCTTGATATTCTCTGCAATCAGGCGGTACGCCTCTTTCCGGGCGGGAAGATACTTGGTCAGCTCCTCCGACAGCCTGAGGACGTTGACGTAGGCGTTGTGGCGGTTAAAACCGAAGTCCGCCTGTTCCTGGGCCAGGTTGCCTTTAAGAACCTCAAGGTCCAACTGGGCTTCCTCACGGAAGCTGTCCAGGGTACTCAACTGGGTCCGCACCTGGGTAATATACTCGTTGATACTGCCGTCGATCTCCCCCTTGATCTTGTTCAGGTTGATCACATAGGCTCCGGCGATAAAAGCCAGCACCAGGAGGGATCCGGTAATGATGGGGACAAACACGGCGGGGCGCAGGGAGAAATCCTGAATCCACTTCAGCAGGGCCGCCAGACCCCGCCGCTTCAGGGGGACCGGGGGAAGTTCAAGCTCCTGTCCCGTCAAATTCCTTTCATCACTGAAATAGAACCCCGGAACCGCCATGACCCGCTGAAGCAGGCTCATCCGGCGGAAAAGATCCTCCAGTTCCACCACGTAATCCCGCAGATACACGTGTTTTTTGTTCTTCTCCAGGCTCACCACTTCCCACTGCCGTTCTTTTTTCAGGGTCCAGATCCGGAAAAGTTGATTTTCGCCGTTCCGGTTCAGGATAAACTCCTGGATCAGGAGGTTGACATCGCTGATCCGGGTCACCTGAAGGTAGTATTCGCCGTCGGGTACACCGCTCCCCTGAAGCCGGATCCGGGGCGACAGGGAATGTCCCCGCACCCCCATCCACTCCCGGGAAAGGGATACAACCGATAACAGTAAACTATCTTTCCTGTTCAAACACTACACTCTCTTCTACTGCGTTAGGGGATTTTTGACTGATACACCGGGGAAAAGCAGAGGAAAACCTAAGGCAGGTTACCCTATTCCGGGGGGATTTTCAAGAGACTCCCCCCCGGGGAAGGCTGTTTTTAAAAAAAATGACAAAACCGCCGGTCAGAGGGGGATTTCCAGTCTCAAGGATAAATCGGGAAAGGCATGCACCGCCGATTCGGCCAGGTCCGGTCCCGAAAGAAGAATCGAGACACCCCGATCCCAGTCACCCAGGAGTCTTTCCGCGGTTTCCCGGATATCTTCGGGGGTTACTTCAAGAATCTGCTTTCGGTTTTTTCGACGCAGCTCGTTATCTATGCCGTAGAGATCCCGCCTGAAACCCATCATACTCGACTCGCCGGGGCTGAGGGGCCGGGCATCCTTTCCCACGATGCCGATGACCGATTTATCCAGGTCTTCCCCGGAAAGGCCCCGGCGACTCATCAGTTCCAGGCTCTGCCGGAATACCCCGAAGGTCCGAACGGGATCGGGATCCCGGTAGGATGTAAAAGAATAGAGTCCTTCGGCGCCATTGGCGGCGGAGGAGACACCGTAAGCCCCCCCCTTCATCCTTACCTCCTCCCAGAGATAGTTGGTTTTCAGCAGGTGGCCCAGCAGAATCTCCCGGGAATGGCCCAGGGAGCCCGCCAGAGAGGCGGGAAGCATGCGGCAGGCGTATCCCACCGGAGAGGGTACCACCAGGAGCTCTCCCTGAGAGGGGAGAACCGGCAGGGGCCGGGCCATCACCGGGTCACCGGGAGCAAACTTCCCCGCCAGGGCGGACATCCGGCGTTCCGCCTTACCCAGGGCGTGTCCCTGGGCGGTGACATTCAGGATGAGGCGGTTCCTGGTAAAAACCTTCCGGCGGATCGATTCCAGCACCGTCCCTATCCTCTCGGCCCCATCGGGGGCGGCCAGTTTCTTCGCCTCGTCACAGAGAAAGAGATACTGACTGATCCCCCGCCACTGCTCTTCCCGGGCCTGGATGGGGGAAATTTTCGCCGCCCCCCGCAGGGAAGCCAGGGAATGGCCGCTGGGCAGCAGGGACGACTTGAAATCGTTCCTCTGCTCCAGGAGAAGATCTTTGATCCGCACCGGATCCGAAAGAATCCCGGTGAGCAGCAGCTTCTCCATCAGGTCCACCGCCGCCTCCAGGTCCTTTTCCAGCGCCTTGATCCGGAAGAAAAGAAGCTCCCGGGTCTCACCGGGCCGGTTCAACACCAGACTGGTTTCCAGAAAGGTGTAAAGGCCGCCGGAAACCAGGGATAAAAGATGGGCCACCTCATGGTAGGGAACTCCGGGAAGCCCGGCGGTACAGAGGAGACGGCTGAACAGGGGCAGCAGCAGAGTCTCCTCATCGGAAAGGCCCCGCACATCGAAGGCCAGATCCACATAGACCAGGCCGTTGGTAAAAAGGTCATGGCTGTAAAGGGGACGCTCCGCCGCCTCTTTCCGCACCGTATCGATGATGCTGATATCGGCGGGCAGATCCTCCCGGTGCAGGCAGGGGATCGACGCTTCTGCCACAGGATCCGCCGGAGCGGCCTGGTAGGCATCGAAGTTCAGCTGCTCCTCCCTGAGACGCTGAAGGCCTTCCCCGGTCAGAGACGCCTTGAACCGGTTCAACCGTTCGGTGAGCCGGGCCTCCTCCCGGGGCAGATGCTCGGGATCGGGAAGAATCACCACCGTGGCACGGTGGGGGTTATCCAGGAATTCCCGTCGAATAAGATCCTCAAAAAACCGGGAATCATCTCTTAACCGCGCCTTGAGGCTCTCCAGGGATTTACTGAACCGCAGGGGGGTGGTGGGATCAAAGCCGTGGAGCCAGCCCCGCAGGGTCTTGTCCATGAGCCGCAGCCCGAAGGGAATCCCCCCTTTTATCTCCCGGTTCCGAAATTCCACCTGATGGAGGGCCCCTTTCACCAGATTTTCGGGAATTCCCCCCTCCGCCAGCCCTTTCAGGGTTGAAAGAACCAGTTCTTCAAAGGCGGAAACCTGTTCCGCCCCGGCCCCACGGATGCCGATGGAAAAAACACTCTCCCGCAGCTCCGCATCGAGGCCGCTTACGGGAGAAACATCCTCCCCCAGACCCGATTCCACCACCGCCTTGTAAAGGGGAGACCCTACATTTCCCAGGAGCATCTCTGAAAGAACCTCCATGGCAAGAAGATTCACCGGATCGGTCAAGGGCAGCCCCTTCCAGTTGACCGTTATGGTCCCACCAGCTCCCTCGTCTTCCTCTTCCTCACCTTCCTCATCACCGCCCATGGGGCTGGTGATCTGAAAGATCCGGGGGGCCTCCCACCGGGGAGTTACCTCGATGTCCGGAGCCGCCGGGGCCTCCCGGAATCCCTCCAGAAATTCATCCTGCAGGAGAGCCAGCTGCTTTTCTGTGGGAATATCACCATAAAGAAAGATGCGGCAGTTTCCGGGATGGTAGTAACGGCGATGAAAGTTGACAAACTGCTGGTAGGTCAGGTCGGGAATGGCGGCGGGCTCCCCGCCCGAATCGTACTGGTAGGGGGAATCGGGAAAGAGTAACCGGTAAGAATACTCTCCCACCAGGGTGTCATGGGAACTGTAGGCCCCCTTCATCTCATTGTAGACAATGCCCCCCAGACCCAGGCCGGCCCCCTGGCCGACAAACCGGTGGCCCTCCTGCTGAAAGATCTCTTTCTTTAAAAGGGGGAAAAACACCGCATCGGCGTAGACCCGCAGCAGATTGAAGTAATCCTTCTCCACGGGACTGGCGGCGGGAAAAACCGTTTTATCCGGGTAGGTCATGGCGTTCATGAAAGTGTTCATGCTTCCCTTCATCATGGACTGGAAGGGGTCCTTCACGGGGTACCGGCGGGAGCCGGAGAGAACCGCATGCTCCAGGATGTGGGCCGCTCCGGTGTTATCCTGCGGCGGGGTCTTGAAAACAAAGGCGAAAAGATTCTCGGGATCTTCACGAAGAAGATGAAATACCTCACACCCCGTGGCTATGTGCCGGAAGGTTTTTCCCACCCCATGATACTCTTCCAGGATATCGGTAGAGATGGTTTCAAAGCCGTGAATGGTATCACCAGGCTGCAGATTTTTCATGTTGGCCCCCTCTGGTTCTTCCGCTATAATAGCCAAAAGCGGGATTATATTCACCCCCCCGCCCCGGAAACAGGGCGGACATCGTATTCAATCAGGAGATTCTCATGAAAATTGTTAATATAGGTTCCCTTAACATCGATGACGTCTACCAGGTGGACCACTTCGTCCGGCCCGGGGAGACCCTTTCGAGCCGCAGCTACCAGCTCTTCTGCGGCGGCAAGGGACTCAACCAGTCCATCGCCCTGGCCAACGCCGGCGCTTCGGTTTCCCATGCCGGCAGAATCGGTGGGGACGGCGGAGTTTTAAAGGCCCGCCTGGAGAAAGCGGGGGTGGATACCTCCCTGATCATCGAAGGGGATGTTCCCACCGGGCGGGCCATCATCCAGGTCACCCCCCAGGGCGAGAACGCCATCATCCTCTTCGGCGGGGCCAACAGGGCCCTGATCCCCGGTGATATTCCCCGGTTCCTTTCCCCCTTCGCCTCCGGAGACATGCTGGTATTGCAGAACGAGGTAAGCTGCCTGAAGGAAATTATCGAAGCCGCGGCGGCCCGGGGTCTTGTGATCGCCCTGAACCCCTCCCCCATGGATGAAACCATCAACAAGCTTCCTCTGGACAAGGTCGGCATCTTCCTGGTCAATGAAATCGAAGGGGAAGGCCTCACCGGGAAAAGCAACCCCGACGCTATCCTCGCCGATATGACCCGGCGTTTTCCCGGAGCCCGGATCTTCCTCACCCTGGGTTCGAAGGGGGTAGTCTTCGGCCGGGATGAGGAGAGGATTCGGCAGGATGCCATGAAGGTTACCCCGGTGGATACCACCGCCGCGGGGGACACCTTCACCGGTTTTCTCCTGGCCGCCCTGGCGGAAGAGCGGCCCGTGGAGGAAGCCCTGGACCGGGCGGTCCGGGCGGCAGCCCTGGCGGTGACCCGGCCCGGAGCGGCGGATTCCATTCCCACCCGGGATGAACTCTGACCATGCCTGACCACAGGACCCTCTACGACCAGAACCCTGGAGAATACGAGGAGCTTGTCTCCCGTGAAGATCATGAGGAGAACCTCCTTCCCGCCCTGGAAGAGCTCTGTCCCCTGGAAGGAGCGTTGGTGGTGGAACTGGGGGCCGGCACGGGACGTCTGACCCGCCTGGTGGCCCCCCGGGCCGCCGGGGTGACCGCTCTGGACGGTGCCGAAGCCATGCTGCGGTTCGGTGAAGGACTGAACAAGGCGGCGGGGCTGACCCGCGTCACCTATGACGTGGCGGATCACCGGAATCTGCCCGCCCCATCGGGGGAGGCGGACCTGGCCCTGGCGGGCTGGACCCTGAGTTATTTCGCCACCTGGAAGGTGCCCGGCTGGCAGGACGAAACCGCCAAAGCCCTGAAAGAGATGTTCCGGGTAGTCAAGGAAGGGGGTATGGTCCTGATCCTGGAAACCCTCGGAACGGGCCACCATACCCCCGTGGAACCTACCCCGGAACTGGCGGCGTTCTATCGGTTTTTGGAACAGGATTGGGGATTCCATCGCACATGGATACGCACCGACTACCGGTTCGACAGTGTGGAGGAGGCAGAGAGGATCGCCGGCTTTTTCTTCGGCGCCGAGATGGCCGACAAAATCCGGGCCAACCGCTGGGCAATCCTCCCGGAGTGTACGGGGCTGTGGTGCCGGCGGAAGGGCGAAAGCCCGCCCTCTGCCGCCCCCTGCCTTTAACCGCCCAAAATCCCCCTGGCGATAATTACCTTCTGAATCTCGTTGGTGCCCTCGTAAATCTGGGAAAGTTTGGCGTCCCTCATCATTTTTTCCACGGGGAATTCACGGCTGTACCCCTCCCCGCCCATGATCTGCACCGCCTCCTGGGTGATCCGCATTCCTGCGTCGGTGGCGTAGTACTTGGCCATGGAAGAGAATACACCCCCCGAGGGATCTCCCTGGTCCATTCCCCAGGCGGCCCGCCGTACCAGGAGCCGGGAAGCTTCCAGCTCCGTGGCCATTTCGGCCAGCTTGAAGGAGATCCCCTCCTGGACGGTGATGGGTTTTCCGAACTGAACCCTCTCCCGGGCCCAGCGCAAGGCGTATTCCCAGGCGGCCCGGGCGTTTCCCAGACTCAGGGCGGCGATGGCGATGCGGGTGCGGTTAAATGTCTCCATGGCGGTCCTGAACCCCGACCCTTCGGAGCCGATACGGTTTTCCACCGGGACTTCCACCTCTTCGTAGGCGATCTCGTTCTGCACCGAGGCCCTCTGCCCCATCTTGTCGAGCCGGGACACCATGGTAATCCCCGGAAGGCTGGCGGGGACATGGAACGCCGAAATTCCCCGGGTCCCCGCTTCGGGATCGGTTTTGGCAAAGACCGTGTGGAATCCCGCCACCTCTCCGTTGGTGATGAACCTCTTTCGGCCCGTGAGGATGTATCGGTCTCCCCGGCGAACCGCCCGGGACCCCACCGCCCCTATGTCTGAACCGGCCCCCGGCTCGGTGAGGCAGAAGGACCCGAGAAGACGGTTCTCCAGGATGTCTTTGAAGATTCTTCCCTTCTGGTCTTCATCCCCCGACAAAAGAAGGGGCAGAAACGCCAGAGTGTGGGAATCGATGGTGATCCCCATACCCAGGCAGCCCGCCCCCATCTCTTCCGAGGCGAAAGAGGCGTCCAAAAAGCTGTAACCCGCACCGCCGTACTTGACCGGCAAGGGGCCGTTCAGGATGCCCTGAGCCCACGCCTTCTCCATGACCCTGAAGGGAAAGGTTCCCTCCCTGTCATGGAGGCTCCGCACCGGGACCATCTCCTCCTCGGCGAAGGACCGGTACTTTTCCTGAATTTTCTGCTGGTCCCGGGTGGGTGAAAAATCCATAACAACCCTCTCCTAATAGGTTTGCATCGGCTTGTCCGCCCGGGTCGACACAAGCCGGGCGGCGATCTCCCGGGCTTCCCGGGCCAGTTCTTCAAAATCCATGGTGGTAAGGCGGCCTTCACGTACCACCACCTTGCCGTCAACCAGGACGGTATCCACGTTCCGTCCATCGGCGCCGTAGAGGAGGTCGGCAAAGAAGCTGTTGCCCGGCAGCATTTCCGGAGTCCCCGGTTTGATGAGGACCAGATCCGCCAGGGCCCCGGGAGCGATGGTTCCGTAGGGCAGACCCGGCTGATTCAGTCCTGCCAGGGATCCGCCGCCGAAGAGGAGGGGCAAAATCTGATCCAGCCTTCCCTCTTCCGCCCTGCCGGTGGTTCCCTTGGACAGAAGGGCCGCCAGCCGGGCCGCCTCCAGCAGGTTCATATTGCTGTTGGAGGCGGGGCCGTCGGACCCTAGTCCCAGGGGAATGCCCCTTTCAAGGGCCCGGGGAAGAAAATCGTGGAAGTCGCCGAAACGCATGTAGGTCTTGGGACAGTGGGCCACCCCGGCTCCGCTCCGGGCAATCGTATCCAGATCGCGGTCTTCCGCCCAGTAGGCATGGGCCAGGATGGTTCCGGGTCTCAGGATGCCCGTATCCGCCAGCACATCCAGGGGGCTTTTCCCCCGGTTCTCCCGGGAAAGGATCATCTGCCGCTCGTCCTCGGCCACATGAATGTGCAGTTTAAGATCCTGCTTCTGCGCTGCATCGGCCATCTTTCTCAGGAATTCATCAGAACAAAGATAGGGAGAATGGGGTCCCAGGGAGACGGTTATACGGGGACTCCTGCCACGATAATTCCAGATGAAATCCTCCGCCGCCGCCAGAGCCTCTTCGGCGCCGGGGCCGCCCCCGAAAACCGCCCAGGAAAGGTCGGCCCGTATCCCCGTCTGGTCGAAGGCGGCCCAGGCCTGATCCATATCAAAATAATGGTCCGCCACGCAGGTGACCCCGTTGAGGAGCATCTCCGCCGCTCCGATGAGGCTGCCCACGTAAACATCCCGGGGGGTCAGACTCTGCTCATAGATCCAGATTCTTTTATTGAACCAGTCCACCGCGTTGAGATCTTCGGCGGTACCGCGGAGCAGGGTCATGGCGGTGTGGGCGTGGCTGTTGACCATGCCGGGGATGAGAAACCGGTCCCGGCCTGAAATGACCTGGTCGTGCTGAGAGGGAACCGCCGACCCGGCGATACCAATCGCCTTCACCTTTCCCTCGTCAATGGTTACATCCTGATGCTCCCTGAGGGTCAGGGAGGTAAAATCGGGTATGGCTGTGTCATGAATAATGATCATACCCCAGATTATACAGGAGGCGGTGCCGATTGTCCCTAAAGGGAAAAAAAATTCTTACAAATGTTGAATCAAGGCCGCCGGGGGTTTATAATTACAACCATGATAAGGATTAAAAAATCTTCCCTCTTTAAAATCCTCTTTATGTAAAACGGGAGCAGCCATGTTTACGATGCAGAATATCACCGCCTATTCCGATACATCCCATTCAGGAGCGGGGGGAAGCCCCGCCGGCGGTTCCGGGATTTCCCTGGAAGAAGTTTACTTCCAGGCCGCCGGGGTGGATCAATACCCCGGGCAGCCGGAACACTGGAACCCTGAAGGTCTTTCCCTGGGGATAGCCCGGGCTCCCCGGAAAAGCTTTTTTCTCTTCCATCTGGCCGCCCATGAACTTTCCCGGAATGACCCCCAAAACGCCTTTCTTCACACCGTTCAAGGCATCATGGCCATGGAAAAACTCCCGGACCTGCCTGAACCTCTTAAGCCGGCGTTCCGTCTGCTTTACCTGACCCTCCAGATCCTATACCGGGGTTCATTTTCCCGGGAGATCGGCGAAGTGCTTATGGAGGGATTGGCCCGGATGCCCCTCTTCGGTACCCCCTGGAAAAATGAGGAAGAGCTGCTGAACGCTGCCGGTACCGTGGCCGCCCGGCTGACCCGGGAATATGAAATGATTCCCCGTACGGCCAAACATCTGGAGGTAAAGCTCCTGGGGTGATCTAAAAAAACCCTCCGGCCTGGCCGGAGGGTTGATGGTCTGTTGTCTTTACTGATGTCAAGCCAGCCGGGCATCCAGCTCTTTCAGGGAATCCATCATCAGTTTGATAAACCTGTCCACATCCACCTTCAGAGCTACATCGCAGTTTGGTTCACGCCCGGTAACACCGTAAAGATCCGCCAGGGTCTGCCCCCGGGTCAGGTCGCTGCAGGTTTCCACCTGGACGTTCAGGTGCAGGGTTTCCACCACCTTGGGATCAATCACCGCCGCCACCGCCAGGGCATCGTGAATCGGCCCGCCCTGGATACCGAAAGCTTTTTCGTTGGCCTCGGCGAAAAACTGCATCAGCGGCGCCACCACCGAGGAAGCCTTGCCCCCCCAGGACGCCATCTCCCGGATGTGGCGGAAATTGATGATCGCCTTGTTGGTCACATCAAGCCCCACCATGGTAAGGGGGACCCCCGACTCCAGGACAATCCTGGCCGCTTCGGGATCGACATAGATGTTGAACTCCGCCGCGGGGGTGATGTTGCTGTCGTAAACCGCCCCCCCCATGAAGCATATTCTTTCGATATTTTTCGTGATGGAGGGATCTTTAATCAGGGCCATGGCAATATTGGTCAGGGGCCCCGTGGGAACCAGGGTCACCGGCTTTTCCGCGTCCCGCACCATCTCGATGATAAAATCCGCCGCGTGGAAGGGCAGCCCGTCTATACGGGGCTCCGGCAGTTCCGCCCCGTCCAGCCCCGAAGAGCCATGGATATTGGGGGCCACCACCAGGTCCCGGAAGAGAGGTTTATCCGCTCCCCGCACCAGAGGCAGATCGGTCTCTCCGATGAGGGTCAGGATCCTTCGGGTATTCTCGAAGGTCTTGTCGCCGGTCTGGTTTCCCGCCACGGTGGTAATGCCCAGCAGGTTGATTTCGGGATGGATGCTGGCCAGCATGATGGCCATCATGTCGTCGTGCCCGGGATCACAGTCAAGTAAAATAGAAGTCATGAACCTTTCCTTACTCCTTCACCGGAACCGTTTCCGGCGTTTCCTGGTGTTTCTTGATCTTCCGCCGATTCGACTGGATGGCGAAAACCGCCAGGGCCAGGATGGTTACCAGGTAGGGGATCATCTGGATCAGCTCCGAAGGGATGTTCAGCGATGAGATGTAAATGGCTATGGCGCTGACGATGGCGAAAAAGACCGATGCCACGAAGGTTCCCAGGGGCATGTTGCCTCCCAGGGTGGCGGCGGCTACGGCGATGAAGCCCCGGCCCGCGGTCATGTCCCGGCTGAACCAGGAAACGTATCCCATGGAGAGGTAGAGTCCCGCCAGGGCCCCGAAAAGGCCCGAGAGCAGCAGGGCTGTCATTCTTACCTGGTTCACGTTGATACCCACCGATTCGGCGGCATGGGGATTCTGCCCCACTGCCCGGATTCTCAGACCCAGGGGGGTCTTGAAGATGAGCACGTAGAACAGCAGGGCGCAAAGCAGGGCCAGATA
>Ga0334882_1002528_pt1 | contig 18470 bp, 13 predicted proteins | sample GraSluR1_MG_5_FD_207226 | JGI IMG/M metagenome (GOLD analysis project Ga0334882, IMG submission 207226) | Sludge microbial communities from methane-producing bioreactor in Wageningen University, Netherlands - Granular Sludge_15_04-R1 | ecosystem: Engineered > Bioreactor > Anaerobic >...
CGAACCTTGCGGTTCCGGTTCCTTTTTGTCTTTTTATCTTTCTGGTACTGCCGGCTATCTCAGAGCGCTCTTTTGATTTGTGAGTACCCTGCCTCTGGTTGGCCAGATACTGCTTTGTATCGAGATAAATGGCGTGGTCGCTGGGTTCAATACCGAAAATGGAATCATCGAGATTCACCTTCCTTCCGGTCTCCTTACCTTCCTTATTGATAACTGCTAATTCCATTACTTCGTAATTATTAAGTATCCACCTTTCGGACCTGGCACCGATCCTTTTACTAACATCAGATTGCTCTCGGGGATCAGTTTGATTACCCTGAGGCTTATAGCCATTACCTGGTCATTCCCTTTTCTTCCTGCCATGCGCATTCCGGGCATAACCCTTGACGGCCATGAAGAAGCTCCCAGTGAACCCGGAGCCCTGAGCCTGTTATGCTGTCCGTGAGTCTGTCCGCCCACACCGCCGAAGCCATGTCTCTTGACAACACCCTGGAAGCCTTTACCTTTCGACCATCCTCTGACATCAACCCATCTGTCAGGTCTGAAGAGCTCAACTGTAAGAACGTCGCCTGCGTTATACTCTCCCTGGGGGAACCCGGTAAATTCAATGAGTTTTTTCTTAGGAGCTGCAGCAGCCTTTTTGAAATGGCCCAGCTCAGCCTTGGTGCACTTTTTCTCCTTCTTATCGTCGAAGCCAAGTTGCAGTGCTGAATAACCATCCTTCTCCAGGGTCTTCACCTGGGTAACTACACACGGTCCGGCCTCTATTACTGTAACGGGAACATTCTTTCCATCCTCATCAAAGATGGAGGTCATCCCTACCTTTTTTCCTATTAATCCCTGCATCGCTTAAATCTTTACCGGTTTCACACTTTGATTTCTACTTCAACGCCGCTTGGAAGCTCAAGCTTCATGAGGGCATCAATTGTTTTTGGTGTCGAGCTGTAGATATCAAGCAGCCTCTTGTATGAAGAGAGCTGGAACTGTTCTCTCGACTTCTTGTTCACGAATGTGGAACGGTTAACCGTATAAATCCTCTTATGTGTCGGAAGAGGTATCGGTCCGCTTACAACTGCACCGGTTGACTTAACAGTCTTGACAATCTTTTCGGCAGACTTATCAACCAGGTTGTGGTCATAAGATTTCAGTTTGATTCTGATTTTCTGACTCATCTTTAAAGAATTTTTCCTTTTGTAATTTCTACTATTCTTTTTGCTATTTCTGCAGGCACCTCTTCATAGCGCGAAAACTCCATTGTAGAAGTCGCGCGTCCGGAGGACAGGGTACGAAGTACGGTAACATAGCCGAAGTTCTCTGCCAGAGGTACTTTTGCCTTTATTACCCTTGAACCTGCTTTCGATTCCATACCTTCCACCTTTCCTCTTCTCCTGTTGAAATCACCCACAACGTCACCTACGTACTCCTCGGGTGTTACAACCTCGGCAGACATGATCGGCTCGAGGATTACCGGGTTGCACTTTGATGCGGCATGCCTGAAGGCCTGCCTTGCTGCGATTTCAAACGACAGAGAATCGGAATCTACAGGATGGTACGAACCGTCCTTGAGAATTACCTTGAGACTTTCAAGCGGAAATCCCGCAAGCGGACCGTTAAACATCGCTTCACGAAATCCCTTTTCAACTGATGGGATGTACTCCCTTGGAATATTACCTCCCTTCACGTCGTTTACAAACTGAAGGCCCCTGAATCCGGCTTCTGCAGGCATTATCTCAACAATAATATCAGCAAACTTACCCCTTCCTCCGGTCTGCTTCTTAAACACCTCACGGTGTTCTACAGAAGCAGTTATAGCCTCCTTGTATGCAACCTGTGGTGGTCCCTGGTTACATTCCACTTTAAACTCTCTTCTCAGACGGTCAATAAGTATCTCCAGGTGCAACTCTCCCATACCGCTTATCACTGTCTGTCCGCTGTCGGGATCATTCTTTACCTGGAATGTCGGGTCTTCTTCTGCCAGTTTACCAAGTGCGAGTGAAAGTCTGTCAAAATCAGCCTGTGTTTTTGGTTCCACCGCTACTCCGATAACCGGCTCCGGGAAATCCATTGACTCAAGTGCTATCGGCTTATGAATTGCACAGAGTGTGTCTCCCGTTTTCAGATCCTTGAATCCCACCCCGGCACATATATCACCGGCTGAGATACTTTCTATCGGATTCTGTTTATTTGCGTGCATGCGGAAGAGTCGGTTTATCCTCTCCCGTTTACCCGTGCGTATGTTAAGAACGGTATCTCCGGTCTTAAGTACACCCGAATAGACTCTGAGGAAAACAAGCCTCCCGCTGAATGAATCTGTTGCTATTTTGAATGCAAGCGCTGACATCGGTTCATTGTCATCAGGCTCGCGCGTAATCTCTTCTTCCGTTCTGGGGTCGTGACCTTTAACCGCTCCTACCTCCACAGGTGAAGGCAGATAACTCACTACTGCGTCAAGGAGTCTCTGTATTCCCTTGTTTTTAAATGCAGCACCACATAGAACCGGTATAACTATCCCTTTTATTGCGGCCTTGCGCAAGGCTGCAGAAATCTCATCTGGACTGATGGAGTCATGGTCGTCGAGGTACCTTTCAAGAAGGCTGTCGTCGACATCAGCAAGCGATTCGATAAGCTTCACGCGCCACTCCTCAGCCTCCTCAAGGTTGTCATCAGGAATCGGTTCCATCTGATACATGACACCCATCTCGGCATCAGTATACCATACCACAGCCTGCATCTCAACAAGGTCAATCACTCCGCTGAACTTATCCTCTGAACCTATTGGTATCTGTATTGGAACCGGGTTAGCCCCTAGTTTATCCTTTATCTGCTGAACCACGCCGAAGAAATCAGCTCCTGACCGGTCCATCTTGTTGACGAATGCAAGCCTGGGAACACCATACTTGTTGGCCTGCCGCCAGACTGTCTCCGATTGAGGCTCCACGCCACCCACGGCACAGAATACAGCTACAGCTCCGTCAAGGACTCTGAGAGAGCGCTCCACTTCAACAGTGAAATCAACGTGGCCCGGAGTATCAATAATGTTTATTTTATACTGGGTATCCCTGTATTTCCAATAGGTAGATGTGGCTGCCGAAGTAATTGTAATACCTCTCTCCTGCTCCTGAACCATCCAGTCCATCTGGGCATTGCCGTCATGAACCTCACCGAGCCTGTGGGTACGACCGGTGTAGAAGAGTATTCTCTCCGTGGTAGTCGTCTTCCCGGCATCAATGTGAGCCATGATTCCGATGTTTCTGGTATATTTCAGGTTGGGATCCATTTCTTCTGTTTCGGGGCAATGATTAATTAAAACCTGAAATGAGCGAAAGCCTTGTTTGCTTCTGCCATCCTGTGAGTGTCCTCCTTTTTCTTGAAGGCAGCACCTTCCTGGTTATAGGCAGCCATCACCTCGGCGGCAAGACGCTCGGCCATTGAGCGGCCTCCCCTCTTGCGGGCGAAGAGGATCAGGTTCTTCATTCCTACGCTTATTTTACGGTCAGGCCTTATCTCCATCGGAACCTGGAAGGTGGCTCCTCCCACACGGCGACTCTTCACCTCAACCTGCGGAGTAATATTCTCGAGAGCCTGCTTCCATATTTCGAGGGAATTCTTGCCTTCAACTTTCATCTTATCATCTATGATCTCAAGTGAATCATAGAAAATTTTGAAGGCCAGGTTCTTCTTCCCACTTCTCATCATGTTGTTTACGAACCTTGTTACAAAAGGATCATTGAATTTCGGATCAGGTAGTATGATCCGCTTCTTTGGTTTTGCCTTTCTCATTATCTGAATCCTTTAATACTGTTACTTCTTCGGTCTCTTTGTACCATACTTCGATCTTCTCTGCGAACGGCCGTCAACGCCTGATGCATCAAGAGCACCCCTTACAAGGTGATACCTTACACCCGGAAGATCCTTGACCCTGCCACCCCTGATAAGCACTATAGAGTGCTCCTGCAGGTTGTGACCTTCACCAGGTATATATGCGTTCACCTCCTTACCGTTGGTAAGCCTTACCCTGGCCACCTTCCTCATGGCCGAATTGGGCTTCTTCGGAGTTGTCGTGTAAACGCGTACGCAAACTCCCCTCCTCTGAGGGCATGAATCCAAAGCAGGTGCCTTGCTCTTGTCAACAAGTTTGTTCCTGCCCTTTCTTACTAATTGCTGAATTGTTGGCATATATACTACTTAGTTAGTCAATAGTTCAATTTATCTTTAATCTTCATGACCGGGCCGGCATACAACAATCCCTGCATTGACCGGGAGCCTCTGCCGCGACAGATCATTAATCTGTTATAAGTTGGTTGTAAGTTCTCAACAGGTTACTTCCCGACCTTTCTCCTTCGAAACCGCTTTTCTTAAACTTACTGTTGAAAGAAATGCCGGTACTCCTGTGGTCTTTTAAAACCGGCGCAAAGAAAAGAAATATTTTTCAATAAACAAAAGCTTTCTGTTTCTGAGTGAAAAAATTATTAATTTTGCCGCTCCAAACGCTACAGATATAAATGTATAACCAGAAATAACTCAAGAAATGAAGACTTACCAGACGGACCATATCAGGAACATTGCCCTGCTGGGTAACTCAGGATCGGGAAAAACCACCCTTGCAGAGACGATGTTGCTCAACGGCGGTATTATCGAAAGGCGCGGAACTGTTGAATCAAAAAACACGGTTTCAGACTATAAACCTATTGAACAGGAGAATGGAAACTCGATCTTTTCAACGGTACTGTATACCGAGTTCCTGAACCACAAGATCAACATCCTCGATACCCCGGGTCTTGACGACTTCAGCGGTGGGGTAATCTCATCGCTGCACGCCACGGATACAGGTCTCATTCTGGTAGATTCACATAACGGCGTTGAAGTAGGAACCGAGATACACTTCAGGCATGCCGACCGTTACAACAAGCCGGTAATCTTTGCAGTAAATTCAGTCGATCATGAGAAATCAAATTTTGACAAAACCATAGAGATTCTCAGGGAAAGGTTTGGAAGCAATGTCTGCCTTATACAGTTTCCGGTGTCAGAAGGAGTAGGCTTCAACTCAGTTATCGATGTAATGAAGATGAAGATGCTGCGATATGCCAAGGATGGCGGCAAGGCAGAATTGGTTGATATTCCTGATGAACATAAGGATAAGGCTGAGGAGCTTCATAATGCGCTGGTTGAAAAAGCAGCTGAAAGCGAAGAGAGCCTTATGGAACTCTTCTTTGAGAACGAAAGCCTCACAGAGGAGCAGATTATTGAAGGTTTTGTAAAAGGTATTGCTACCCGGGGCATCTTCCCGGTGGTCTGTATATCGGCAAAACTGAATTATGGTGTCGACAGGCTTATGGAGTTTATAACCATGGCAGCGCCAAAAGTTACAGACATGCCGGCCCCGGTAAATAATAAAGGGCAGGAAGTGAAACCTTCAGCTACCGGTCCTGCTTCTGTTTTCATCTTCAAATCTTCAATTGAAGAGCATATCGGTGAGATTAATTACTTCAGGGTAATAACCGGCAAGGTTACAGAGAACCTCGATGTTGTAAATTCCAATAATGGATCAAAGGAGAGACTGGCACAGATATTTGCATGCGCAGGCAGAAACCGTACAAGAGTACCGGAGATGCAGGCAGGTGATATCGGGGCATTTGTGAAACTTAAGAATACCAAGACCAACCACACACTCAACTCCCCGGGGAACGACTGGAAGTTTGACAATATTAAATTCCCTGAGCCTAAGTACCGCACTGCCATTAAGCCACTCAGCGAAGGCGACGAGGAGAAACTGGGTGATGCCCTCAACAAGATGCACCAGGAGGATCCGACGATAATCGTGGAATACTCAAAGGAGCTTAAGCAGATAATAATTCACGGACAGGGTGAGTATCATCTGAACATACTGAAGTGGCATCTTGACAACATCTTTAAGATAGAGACACAGTTCCTGGCTCCGAAGATACCCTACAGGGAAACCATTACCAAAGCCGCCCAGGCTGACTACCGCCACAAGAAGCAGTCAGGAGGAGCAGGACAATTCGGAGAAGTTCACATGATAATTGAACCTTATGAAGAGGGCTCTTCTGACAAGGACATGCAGAAGATTAACGGCAAGGAGTTTAAGCTCTCCATTCGCGACCGCGAAGAGATAAAGCTGTCATGGGGCGGAAAACTTGTTTATATTAACTGTATTGTAGGAGGATCGATAGATGCCAGGTTTATGCCGGCTATCCTTAAAGGTATAATGGAGAAGATGGAGGTAGGTCCGCTTACCGGTTCATACGCCCGTGATATAAGAGTGTATGTCTATGACGGCAAGATGCACCCGGTTGACTCAAACGAGATATCCTTCAAGCTTGCGGGACGAAATGCCTTCAGCACTGCTTTCAAAAATGCGGGTCCAAAGATTCTTGAACCGGTTTATGATGTAGAGATAATGGTTCCGTCAGACCGTATGGGAGATGTCATATCTGATCTGCAGGGACGCAGGGGAATGGTGCTTGGCATGTCTTCTGAGAAGGGCTTCGAGGTTATAAAGGCCAAGGTTCCTCTTGCAGAGATGAACAAGTACTCGACAGCACTCAGCTCAATCACCGGAGGTCGTGCAATGTACACCATGAAGTTCGCAGAATACTCTCAGGTGCCTGGTGATGTACAGGATGCCGTAATCAAAGCTTACGAAGCAGAAGCAGACGAGGAGTAGGCAAGGGATATCAGATATCAGATATAAGATATCAGATATAAGATTTGTGATATAGTATTAAGAATGCCGGGGGCCTGGGTGACAGGCTTCCGGTAATAAAAAGTGATAACACCCTGTTACTTTTAATATTGAACCTCTTAATCAATTATCTTTCGTAGCAGGGAGGAGAGATGAGAGAGGATTCTCTACTATTTAAGGCGGTTTATCGTTTTCGTTGCTTCGTTTCTGATACGTTCGCTATTTTCATCAGATGTGGCAATGCTTTGACATGCATCAATTATTTCGCCGCGTCTGTAGCTGTACTCAAACCAACCGAGCGCTTCAATAAGGAACCATTTAATGCTCTCATCGTTACATTGCGACAGGTATTCAGTAAGTTCACTCACTCCTGTGTGGTAGGTCTTGTTTCTGAGGTTTCTTATTGAGAATATCCTGTCACGCTGAGTTGTCTCCGGCAGTATTACCTCGTTGACAGTTCTACGGGCACTCCCTGTCAGACTGGAAATGTCCCCCATTGTTGTCTGATAAATACTTCCGAAATGGTTTCCTGTAGTATCAATCCCGGCGGCCCACTTTTTAAGCGATTCTGTCATCAATTCCTCTTCAAAGAAGCCCAGTCCGTCTCGCAATTGGTAATTCTCACGTTTAGAGCTGTTAGGATTTGCATAAGCCATGATTAATGGATCAATAAGGTCAGGATGCCCTGATTTCCAGGCATAATTTGCTCCCAATCGTCTGATAAGTTCATATGAATCAGACATGGCCGCTGCTGTTACCTTAATAAAATAATCATCTCTTATGTATGATAACAGCTTAAGGCACTCCATGCGGGTAACAAAATAATCAGATTCAAGATACTTTTCATAAAGAAGCTGGCCCAGTCCATCGTATCCGGTATTATACAACTGTTTCAGAGCCCACGACTGCACATCCGGGTGTTGGTAATCTGCAAGATGAAGCAGTTTCCGGGTGTTTCCTTCAGCCTTCCTGATCTTTTCAAAATCTATATTAGCGCTGGTTTTGAATCTGAAGGTCGGATCTCCGATAATATGGGTCTCCAGGAAACAGACATTCTTATTCCATTCACCCACTCTCATTCCAAGCGAAAGCAATCCGGCCATTTCATCCGGGAACTTATCCTGTATGGCATTAACAGTATTACCCTGTGCAGCAATAGCTTTTGAATTACCAAAAACGTAGCGCCCTGAAATATAGTCATCAACATAATAGGAGCCGTTAAAGCATGCATCGAAAATTATAAAACTTACACGCGGGTAATAGTTCTCCAGATCATCGGCCATTATATCCATATCCCTGAAGAAAATAGAGTCCTTCACTGTCTGATCCTTGTCAAAAGTCATATCAAACCACGACCTTGGAACATCAAGCCATTCCATATATCTCTTAATGGCAGCCTCAGGGTCTTTGTCAGGACGGACTTTCGATCTGAGATAATACTTCACACTTTCAATATTTGCCTGTACCCCTTTTGAGGGATTCTCTCCGCTAATATACTGTGCGTCTGTTCCTCCATGGTGATGAAGAAATGCAATATCAATATCCTTGGAAGACATAGTTGCCAGCAAACGATGCTTGACGTGGGTATCAAAATCAAAATTAATGTAATCGAATCCATTCTCCTGCCTCCATAGCTGTGGAAACTGCTGAAGAAGAGCGGCTCTCTCATCAATCCTGGCCGTCATCGATTCGGAATTATAACCGTGACCTGAGTACATAAGTATATCTGAAACCTTTTCAGGTGATTTATGAGCTTCAACCACCTTTCTGAGATAGCTCTTTAGAATCGATTTATCCTCATCCCAGGGGATTCTTATCCTGCCAGAGTATATTTCAGGCTGCAGTTTCTGCGGTGAATCATGTCTCAATGAATAATAATGATAAACAGGTTGAACAGTATCCTGCATCAGATAATCAAAAACCAGGTCAAAGTCTTCATAAAACCTGTCGGATGCTACTGACGATCTTCCCCATGGAAATCTTTCCTGGTCCATCTTAAAAGCGGAGGTCATGTGCTGTGCATCTCTTAACATGGGAATTGGTATCTCACCAACAAAAACTGCACCCTCAAAAAGGGGATTATCGGAGTGGAGCTTTATTAGTTCAGCTTTAATAGAATCGGGATGGCTCCAGATGTCTATAATAATGGTAGTACGAAGCCCCTGAGAATCAAGAACTGCTGCATATTGCTCTAGCTCATCCTGAGCTGCCTCATAACTCTCTTTGTCGCAGATGATAGCAAAATCATAAGCCCTCTGTTCAGCACATGATGCCAAAATCATCAGCGAGATAATAATTATTGTCTGAATCCGATGTGTTGCTGCTTTCATATCTTTTAGAAGATTATTCCCAATAATAAATTAAACCCCATATTGTTTCCTGCTATATCATCTGAGCCAAATGGAATATTTCTGTTATAGTCAATCTTGATATAATATTGTGAAATGCTTTCAGAGCCAGCATCAATAAGCGAAGTAAGAGAAATATCGCCTCTGAAGAAATTATAGTGCATTGCCGTGTAGTCTGCAACGGCCACCTCCGGTATGCTCTGATTCATAACAACATATGCCATATCTTTATATAAGCTTCTTCGTAAAGTGCCGGTTAGTTCAGGAAGAATTACCAAACCTCTTGCCGGGTTTAGGGACCTGCTGAGTCCGACAATCCCTGTTACTGTAAATACGTCAAAAAATCCCCAGTTTTCTACAGGAAAGTGTTTTGATGAGTAATAATTAGCCATAATACCTGTAGTAGCCTCAAAGCCAGGCCTGTCAGCTTTACCTCCATGCACTAATCTGTAAAGCAGCCTGCCTGAATAACTTTCGATTGTGTGCCTGTTATCAACCCAGCTTAGTGTTACCAGTGAATCATACGAATAAAGACCCTGTACTATCCTGACATAATCCTGGTTTATCTCTGCGCCGCCAAGGAAATCAGCTCTCATATCAATTTCCAGATTGTGTGAGACCTTATCTCCCTTCAGTGTCTGAATTGAATATAATGAGATAGTTGTTTTTTCAGAAATTGCATCGAGCAATCTGTTTGCACTGCCGTATCGAACTTCCTCTGAATAAAACCTTACACCTGCGCTGTTCAGACTACTGAATCTGTTATTTTCATAGCCCAACTGGATGTCGGCCCTGAATCCGGAACCATAATATGCATTTGAATAACTGTAAATATTACGTATCGATTTAAAGTAACCCAAACCCATAAACTGAAACAGGTTATACTTGGCATTTTCGGTTACACTAACGCTTATATCATTGTTGAATCGCTCGAGACCGCCACTTAGCCCTATTGTAATATTATCTTTTGTAAGAGTTACACCGGGCATGACCAGAAGACTTGATATATCATTAAGGTTACGCGGGTCTTTTTGTTTTGCCCCTGTACTGTTACTATAATTTAGTCCCAGCCCGACAGAAACTCTTTCTGACAAATTTACAGAGACCGTCCCTTTTAAGGAGTAACCTTCCTTTCGTTGTCTTCCTCCTATTGTATCGCCAAGCAGATATGGGTTTGAGGGGTCAAATACCAGCGTATTATTATATTTCAGTCTGTCATAATGTTCATTGCTATAACCAAAAGCTCCGTAAAATGACACATTCTTAATCCTTGTATAGCCTTCAGTAAAAGCATGAAAGCTGTTTACAATGCCAGGCTCCTGTGAAAATCTTATATCCTTTCCCGAATATCTGTAACCGATCTCAGCCCTGTTTGATGATGTGAATTCAGTCTTTGAGAGACCTGCAGGATTAATTTGTCCCAGCCAGGGGGTATTATATTTCATAAGCCTCCAGAATTCAAAGGAGGAGCCTCTTCCTGTAGTATCAGGGACAGCACCTGCATTCATTATGCAACAGGCAGATAATAAATTGATCAGGACTGCAATATGTAATCGATATCTCCTCATTGGCCAGGCAAAACAGGCGGAGAAGGGGAATTACTCCCCCCTAATCCCTACCTGATAATTTTCAAATTTATTTTACATCTACGGTTGCCGGATGTACAAAGGGTGTTGGCACCAGTTCTGAAAGAAAGTCTTCAGTAGAGTTGTTTGTGTCTTTGTAAATCACCTTACCGTCTATAATCTTATCAACCTTTCTTCTGATACTCTTGCTTACATAGGTTCCGCTGCACCATACTTTGCCTGCATCGAGAGTTGTATGCAGCCTCTTATTCTGTTTGGTGGGATCAGCCTGTACTATCTCAACAGCATCAATAACCCAATCTTTGTGGACCATGAAATACTGCGTGGTAGAGGTTGTTCCGGGCTTGGTTGAGAAATTGTTCGGTTCGTTAACAAATGACTGATAATCAAGACCGGTCGGCAGTCGGAAAATGATTACCGCAGCCCCGAAAACACTGTGAAGCCAGTCAAACATTGTTGCAGAAGTAGTATACATCAGTGTCAGATTTGGTACAGCAGGATTGTCTGTGTCCTTTCCGGGAGCCTCTACATATGTCTCCCATTGAGCATCTCCCAGGTTGACCGGTGAAGTCGGGTTACCGGCAGGATCAGTCTGATGATTTATTCCATCCTGAGCCAGTACAACACTTGTTCTGGGCGCAAGAGGATATGTTGTTCCGTTACCCGGCCACATCCACGCATGAAAGCCTACGGGCAGCCTGTCGAGAAGATTACCCTCTCCGTCGACCCATGGGGAAGGATTTGTTGCTGTTGTCTCAAGAACTCCGATACACAGTCCATCGAGATATATTACCTCATCACTGTTGTTATAGATCTCATGAAACTGATCTGCATAGTATGTTTTATCCTCAGGAGTTCTTGATCCGGTGTAATAAATCTCCTTAAATACAAGACCGCCCTGAAGTGATACAGCAACAAGATCAATATCAAAACTAAGGCTTAGGGCTGAGACAATCTTATTTTCCAGAATGCCATTAAAAGCAAATTCGTCGGTAGCCGTGGCTGCAGCTATGGTATAGGTCCCCTGTTCGAGGCTGAAAGCAGCTATGCCGTCAGCATCTGTCATTGCCGAATCCACTTTGCTGGTAAGGTTATTGGTCACCTTCACCTTTATTTTGGCTTTAGTGTCGGCAGTGTAACCATCGGGGTAGTTCACAGTGATCTCAACATCATAGAGTTGAGCACCCTCCTTATCGCAGGAGACAATAAAGGCTCCTGCCAGGATAACCAAAAATATTGCAATGTACTTCTTCATAATTAGATGGTTTTTATTAGACATATGGTTAGAATTTTATCCTCATCTCCGCACCAAAATAGAGCGGGCTGTTTTTGCGTGCATAAGCCTCCTTTAGGCCAATAATCCTTACCAACGGTTGGTAATTTGTAAGGTTGTTGGCATAGAAAGAAAAGTCAATATTGTTTGATACCTCTTTGGTAAGTCTCAGATTTATTTGAAAATAAGGGGTATACTTCCTTTGTACGAAGTATCTCGGATCGACATAGGATCTGATAAGGTCACTCAAAGGTTTAAGAGTGGCGAGCTCTCTTACAAAGGGGTGATAATTCATCTGTTTATCGAAATATCCAACCGGATCGAGGTATTTGATCTGCTCCACGTCGGTATATAAATCATCGACCGGTACGGTGGTATAGAATAATGGGGTTCCATCAGGAGCATTGTAAATATTCCGGGATCTTTCAAGCCATACAACCTGGGTCGTCACGGTAAATATCATCCGAAGTTCCCTGAGATGCGTTATTGTCCTGAGGTTTGTATTAAGTCTCTCGGTAATATTTCCATTTCCGCCTTTGTAAAGGCCCACATACGGGAATGGTTTACCAAGATAGGAGCTGGTAACCTGTGTCAGATAGTCGGCGACAGTCTGTCTTCTAATATTCATGTATGCGCCGTCAACTATAAATGAGGTTCGCAGTTTCTCTATTATTCCGAAATGTATCGTGAACTCCACCCCCTTCTTCACTGTAAGATTATCATTAGAGGGATAGCTATAACTGATAAAGACTGAATCCTGTACAGCCGGAACCGCTATCGGTACTCCGCTCACAGGATCATTGTAGAAAACACCGCTTCCGGGCACAAAGTAGGGGGCAAGACCACTTACCGTCAATGGTTCATACTGATTGTATATAAACAGATCATAGAGTCTCTGAAAGTCAAAACCATTTGTCATCTTCTCGTAGAATGCGGTAACAGTCAAATCTCCTCCCCTGAAACCAATATCAAATCCGGCTTCAGTTTTTCTGTTCACAGCAGCCTTAAGTGTGTAGTTCCGGGTATCTTCATTAACCTTTGTAGTTGTTACAACCAGCTTGTCACCTGTCGGATCGTAATAGTTGAAACTAACCTTGTCATAGTATGCCTTGTCGGGATAATAATACAATAACGGTGGAGCTTTGCTGAAATATCCGTATCCTCCTCTTATAACCAGCTTCTTAAAATTAGTATTCGATGAGCGGTCGAGGATAGTGTACCTCATATTAAACCTTGGGTCAAACATGGTAGTGTTTTCCGCTGATCTGAAAACGGTCTCAGGCTGGACATTTGTAAACCTTATCCCTGTCTGTATCTCAAGCTTTGTCGAACCAAGGGGTACAGTCAGGTTCTCTTCGGCATACATTGCGAGATCTGCAAGAGAAGGGATATCACGGTAAGACCTTGGCCTGGCATCAGTATTACCTGTCGGAGAAGGAGGGAATGCAAGATCATATACTCTTCCCAGTCCCCTGTTACCTGACAATTTCCATTCAGCACCAAGCATAAAGCTGTGCAGTATCTTACCGGTATAGAATGTTTTGGTTCCCGATATTCTCGAATTAATGTAATATGGTTTGCCGTCAACTACCAGATCACTGGTATAGCGGCTGGGCAGGTAACTGGTTTCATTCTCACCTCCCGTGGTCGCCACTGGTTGAGGCATAGGGCCGCTCAGGCTGATATGCCTGATTTCATGACCAACCTGATGCTGATAGGTTCCTGAGAGATTGAAATTCAGATTGGAGATCAGAAATGAGTTCAATGACCATCTGCCTGAAATCGTAAGGGATGCATTCTGATCTTTTGCCTCATATTTTTCAAAAGCAAGCATGTCAGGGTCGACAGAGTTGACATCCAGAGTCTGGCTTAGTCGGGTTATAACGCTAAATGACAACGGCTTAGACTGTTTGAAAAATGTAGTATTGTATCTAACCGAACCATTCAGCCTGTTAAAGGTTTTATATTTTGTACGAAGATCATCGAGAGACTGGGTATAGTCGAAATCGGTATTAAGCGAACCACCTCCCCCTGGCAGTAAGAAACCCTTGCCAAAATAGGCCTGCTTTATACCCGGATCAATCTTTATCTTTGATATAAATGGTGTCTTACCCTTTTTAAGATTTACCTTCACTGCACCACTGAGCATATCACCTGTTTCCACGCTGGCAATGCCTCTGACAACCTCCACAGATTCGATATTGTCTACCGGTATCGATCTGACATCAGACCCTCCTGCTGCAGTTGTAGAGAACTGCGCTGTTGGCGACCCTCCCGATGTCTTAATAAACTGCATATTTGCATCATTATTCACCGGTGCACCATCAATAATGAGCAACGTACCAAGACTGGCCATGCGGTCTGAACCGGCATTTATTTCCCTGATTGTAAGCTGTTTTGCTCTCGCCAGGCTTGGATTGGTAGTAATCTGACCCGGAAGAAGTTGTAACACATCAGACAGGTCAGTAGGCTGAACATGCTGTATTGCCGATTGCTCTATTTTAGATTCAGTGGCCATCCTTCTGCCCTCCTTCGCAACTACAACAACCTCATCGAGCGACAGTGTGAGAGGATTTATGTAATAGAGTTTATTTTGGATATCGCTGCTTACTGTAATCTGCTGCTCAAACTGAGTGTATCCGAGACATGAAATTACCAGAGTATACTTCCCGGCAGGGATATCTTTCAGAATAAAATTGCCTTCCCTGTCTGTAACTGTCCACAAGTTAATCTCTGTAAGCACTACAGCGACCATTTCCACCCTGGTACTATCATCATTGCGCAGGACAGTACCTGTCATAGTGTATCTTCCACCTGACTGGGCTGTAATCATCAGGCTGTTTATAGTCATTAATGTAATGACTAAAAGGTATCTCCTAAGCATTTTTTCTTAGGTTAGGGTCATTATCCGGCATTCTGCCTGTCATACAAATATAGGGTTTTTCTGTCTGAAGCATGCATGCCATATCCCAATAGTTTGCTAATTGCAGAAAGTAACAGGTAGCAGACAATCCTGAAATCAGCTCTTTAGGCATACAAACTAGCAAACAATTAAGGCATTCCTGCACTACTCTCAACTTTTACTATTTTTTTTTATGAAACCGGTTCGGGTACACACTTACTGCAATCAGACCGAACACCCCTGTAATAACAATTATAATAATATCAATTATGTGAGGAACCAGTGGTTTGCGGCTTCTAAAAAGAAATGATACATAAACCAGAGCCAGCACAATGTTGGTAATTATCCATATGTAACCGTGAGAAAGCTTCAAATACAGCCTTATGAATGAAGAGTTGCTGCTCTTCAGTTCGATGTGGAACGGAAAGAGTGCAGCAAATATTTTACCTTCTGTCAGATCATGAACTGCAGGCCAGCTTTCTTCATACTCTTTAACGACATTATACATATCGTCAACAGCCACAGCCTTAATCCAGTTCTCACCTATCCAGGAGATGCATTTATTGAACATATCTCCGTTGACTCTCAGTGTATTTTCATAAGGATTGAATCCTTCTACAGGCAGACGCTGCAGGTCATATACTTCATCCATCAAAACAAAAACCCCGTGCGATCTGGTATAGATATAAGCATAGTACTCACTGGTACGCATATCGACACACTCAATCTGGATAATCTCAAAGCCTTCAGGTGTATAGATTGCCTCTACAAACGGAGCTCCCTTTACCATCTTAAGGTGAAACAGTTTACTGTCTCTGTCTGTTATAAAATAACCTTCATCCTTAGATTTTCTTGTGGTAGGTATGCCTGCAATGATTGAGGCAGGGAACCTGAAACCCTTCTCAGTAAGAGCATCTGTGAACAGCCTGCTCTTTTCAACATTGACTTTATTGTCACGAGCCACAATAAATTCAATACCTCTTTTCATTCTGAAATAATCATCGGGCATTTCCAGGTTGACACGTCCGCTCTGTGATTCAAGCAAAGGGTATAGCGACGGCGTGGGTGCATCAAAACTTCTCGGATTGAACCTGTACGAATAATTGTAACGGTTTAACAGGGCAGGGTCCATCGGTACACCGTTAATGGAATCCGGCATTCTGCCGTCAGCAATCAGCTGCCTGAAGAACATCAGCGGCATTACTCTTTCATAGTCTGCCTGATCGTAAGTGTTTCCCTTGCTGTCAATTCGCGTCGACCGTTCCTCCATTCTCGACGAGTTTACAATAATGAAATCATCGAGCACGGTACTGTAAAAGATTACAGGTGACGGCGGAACCTTGGCTATCACGAGCCAGTAGAGCGAAGGAATTGAAACGGCGGCAACCAGCACGCCCGTTAATACCAGGATATATCTGCTTAACTTAACCATCTTACATCTCTCCTTTTCTAAACCTGTAACCTGAAAACAACAAAAAGAAACCCGCCAGCAGCGTCAGCAGTGTCAGCATTGGCAGCACCGGTGCATAGCCGCCCGGATTAGCCGATACGTAGAAAAAGTTTATGAACCCTGCACCTAAAACTGCATAAAGACCACGGTAGAGCCATATTGGTTCCAGAAGTATGAATCCAACCAAAAAATAGGATGCAAGTCCGCCCATAAACCACGGAGCACTTGAGAGCAGAGCCGGAATTATGATCTCAGCCGGGAAAAAAATACTGCTGCCAACAAAGAAAAACAGGCCCAGCAATAAGAATATTGCTATGAGGGACATGGCCCCGAATGTCTGTATCTTTATAAGTATTTCATCCTCATCGACCGGGAGGTGAAAGGTCAGCTTGATTCTTTTATTGACTGTCTCTGGAAAGTACTGAGCTATCGCAAGTCCAAGACCACCAATAAGAGGCAGAAACTTAAGTGACCCGAAGTACTGGTAATTCCTGAACAGCACTGAATACCAATAGTTTGCTGCATCAACAAATATTATATCGTGCCGCACTTTCAGAAATATATTGATCTGCATCAGTATTCCTGCCACGAGTATCGCCAGGGCAAGCCATCTGATTTTGATCCACTCTTTGTAAATTAATGACTTAAGCATCGTAATGACCTTTTTAATATTTCCTTGTTAAACCAATAAATGCATCTTCAAGCGACATCTTCCTCTCACGGAAATCGGTAAATCCAATAGCCCTTTCTGCAAGGAAGGCTTTCACCTCTTCTGCAGTTGCGTAAGTGTAAAATTCAATAGTATCCTTGACTCTTTCTATGTTGACAGCCATGTCTGTTTCAGGAATAATGGTATTATGATTTTCGAGATGTATCACAAACTGCTTGAAATCGCTCATGAATTTCTCAATAGGCTGTTGGGCAAGTATCCTGTTGAAATCCATTATCAGAACGTCGTCAATCAGCCTCTCCATATCCTGAATTATATGCGAGGTGGTGAAGATAGTCTTCTGCTCAGCCTTGGCATACTCACGAAGGTAGTCGATAAAGAGCCTGCGATAGCCCGGATCGAGTCCCATTGAGAAGTCGTCAAGGATAAGCAGATCAGGATCCTGTGCCAGTATAAGTCCAAGGGCCACCTGCGACCGCTGGCCGCACGACATGTTTGAGATCTTCTGCCGGGGTGTAACCTTAAGCTTCGACATCAGTTCCCAATAGGGAGCACTGTTCCATCGCGGGTAAAACCCCGAATAGAACTTTTCTATCTGATGAATATTCATGAAGGAGTACTGGATGTGGCCCTCTATCAGAAATCCTATACGCATTTTTGTGGCTGGTGAAAGCTTCTGAGAATTCTCGCCGTATATAAGGCACTCTCCCTCAGTGGGCTGAAGAAAGCCGTTAAGGATATTGATAGTTGTCGATTTTCCGGTACCGTTCTTGCCAAGCAGTCCGAGAATTTTGCCCTCCTCAACATTAAAACTCAGGTTTTCATAGATGAGTTTTTTGCCGTAATAATGAGTAAGGTTTTTACATTCTATTGCATACATATGATGTCTCTGTTATGAGTATTACTTTCCTAATTCTGGTACAGGCTGATATCCCTAAGTACCTCTGGCTCATTTATCTCTTTAAAGCTGAACGGACTGACTACCTTCACATTACGGCCGTCACTGAAATGAACCAGGAGAGTGTCGGCATTCATCATGCTAAAGATACTCTCTGCCGCGGTATGGTCCTTTCTGAAAATTATCCTACCGGTCTCGGTTCCTTCATCATCAAGGTAATTGTCAAAGCCTACCACGCCTTTGTCGTTTGAGAGATGACTGACCAGCTGATTGTAGCGTGACCGGTTTGCAGTATTGCTGCCCATAGGGAAGGTCACCTCCATGAGTTCTTCCTTAACAACACCGGCAAAGCCATTGAACCTCATTGTAAGGGGAGAGAACATGCGGGCCGCGTATTGCGTGCGGCTTATTGCCGGCAGTTTCTCAATGTCAAGGACCTTGTATTTCAGCTTGACGTTGAAGGTGTTGTTGTTAGATTCGAAGGTCAGGTGTTTGGATTCAAATATTTTCGTTAGTTCTTCTGGCTGAGGCTCAGTGCCCTGGGCGAAGTATACGGTAATAATGATCGGACATCCGAACTCTGATGTAAATCCGACGGCCTGGCTGTTCTGCCTGAGAAGATGCTGCAGGTAGGTAGCAT
>Ga0334882_1002532_pt1 | contig 18443 bp, 15 predicted proteins | sample GraSluR1_MG_5_FD_207226 | JGI IMG/M metagenome (GOLD analysis project Ga0334882, IMG submission 207226) | Sludge microbial communities from methane-producing bioreactor in Wageningen University, Netherlands - Granular Sludge_15_04-R1 | ecosystem: Engineered > Bioreactor > Anaerobic >...
CATCCGCGCAGGTGTCACCGCTATTTTGCAGGCAGGCGGCTCCATCCGCGATTTTGAATCCATTGAGGCCTGCAACCAGGCCGACCCACCCGTGGCCATGATGTTCACCGGCAGGCGCTCCTTCCGGCATTGATGTTCGCTGGAAGATATACTGAAAGATATACAAAAAGGTGCACAACCACTCGCCCACAAGGTGTGGGCGAGTAACCAGTCATCCTGGTTGCGTGCATCTGCACTCGCGCTGCTCCGTCAGGGCAGAAAATGAAGCTGAAGGGGGGATAGTAGGCGAGGCGGCAACCTCCTTTTAGGCTACCCGGCTTTTACGCTGCCGATACTATGCCAACTTGCTGGCGAACAGTTGCAACCTTCGTTGGTATTGAAGTCTACTTTTCTGTGCAGAGGCATTCCCAGCCTGCGGGCAATGCCTCTGGCCGCAGCTGCAAAGCAGCGGCCAGGGCCCGCACTGTTTCCTGTGGGCAGTTTACCGACGGGCTGCGCTGTCCCCTTGCCACCTCACTGTATTCCTGCTCGAGATAGGCGCGCAGGGCCCGGCCTGCCTCCTGCCTGAGAGGGTCTGTATTGATGCAGCTCTTTTCGCAAAAACGGACATAGCGCCGCCAGTTCTCCTCGGCGCGGCGAATGCCGCGGAAAAGGCGCAAATCCCGGTTGGCCAGGTCGAGGTCGCGCCGAATAATCTCTTCGTAGCGCTCAGCTGCAGCCTGCTCCAGCAATTGCTCCTCTTCGGCGCTTAACAGCAGTTGCGGGCCCTCTTCATCCTCCTGCAGATAATAAAGGCTTGCATGCAGAGCCACCTCGGGAATCTCGCCGGAATGGCGCACCAACAGCACTTCTTCTTCCAAAATAAGCAAACGCTCGTCATGCATGGGATGGCCCTCCAGGTTGCGCCTGTTCAGCTACCTCGTCCAGATCAAAGACGGCGCGCACGGTATGAATACGCTCCTCCAAACTGAGGCAGTGATCCTCTGCTTTCAGGTACTTGAGCGGATGGTAGAGCATCTTGCTGGCAATGGCCAGGGCCATCTTTTCCAAGGCCTCCTGCTGGAGCATGCTGGTTGCCCCAATGCGGCCAGCAGTTTTGTCCACCTCGCTGCGGACAATATCTTCCATCAGGTCCCGCAGCTGGATAATGGTGGGGGTCGAGGCCATGTTTTCCAGCCAGCGTTCGAACTTGAGCACTTCTTCTGCGATGATACGACCTGCCTTGACCGCCTCCCGTTCGCGATCGGCCCGATTCAGCTCGATCACCCCTTGCAGATCATCGATATCGTACAGGTAGACATTATCCAGCTCGTTGATGGCTGGATCCAAATCGCGGGGCACCGCAATATCAATAAAAAAAAGCGGCCGGTTGCGGCGACCGCGCATCACCCGTCGCACATCCTCCTTGCGCAGGATCAATTCCGACGCACCGGTGGAGCTGATGATCACATCCACATGCTGCAGCTGTCCCTGTAATTCAGCCAGGGCAATGGCGCTGCCACGAAAGCGTCTGGCCAGGCTGACGGCGCGCTCCAGGGTGCGGTTGGCAACCACAACCGAGGCCACTCCCTGGTTGAGCAGGTGCTCCGCTGCCAACTCTGCCATTTCACCGGCACCAATGAGCAAAACCCGCTTGTTAGTCAAATCGCCAAAAATTTTACGGCCCAGTTCCACCGCTGCATAGCTGATGGAAACCGCACTTGCACCGATGCGCGTTTCAGTACGTACCCGTTTGGCCACGGAAAAAGATTTGTGCAGTAGCTTGTTCAAAACAAGCCCAGTACCGCCGGTTTTGGCCGCGATGCGGTAGGCCTCCTTCATCTGACCAAGAATCTGCGCCTCGCCCACCACCATGGAATCCAAACTGGCTGCCACCTGAAAGAGATGCTCAACCGCCCTGCTCTGCTCATACTGATAGACATGTGGCTCCAGCTCTGCTGCCTTCACCCTGGGGGCAAACAGTGCAGCCAGTATCTCTGTACGACCGCGATGGACATCATCTCCCACAAAGGCTATTTCCACCCGGTTACAGGTTGAAAGCAGATAATACTCCTTGAGGCTCTCCAGGCGAGACAGAGCAGCCAGGGGCCCTTCATATCCGGCCGTACAGGCGAGTCGCTCCCGTAGGTCAAGCGACGCTGTCTTGTGATTGACGCCGATTAAGGCAATGGTGTCAGAAAAAACTGCCATGGTAGCCAGCAAAAAAGACAGAAACGCCCCAAAAGGTGAACAGGGCGACCACTAGGGCGGCAATGCTGAGCAGTGCAGCTTGGCGACCGCGCCAACCCACGGTAAAACGCTGGTGGATGAGCCCGGCATAGAGCAGCCAGGTAATGAGCGTCCAGGTTTCCATGGGATCCCAACGCCAATAGCTTCCCAGCGCCTGTTTCGCCCAAAGGGAACCAGTGATCATGCCCAGGGTCAAGAGGGGAAAGCCCACACTCAAGCAATGGTGATTGAGGGTATCCAGGGTTTCCAATGAGGGTAGACGACTATAAAACAGGCCAAAACGTTTGCGCTTGATGGTCCGCTCCTGCAGCAGGTACATCAGGCCGCCAATACCGGCCAAGGCAAAAAAGCCGTAGGCCAAAAGAGACAACGAAGCATGCACCGGCAGCCAACCGGACTGCAACTGGGGCGAAAGGGAAACCGTGGCCCGCGAGGCAAAGGCTGCCAGGCCCATAAGCATCAAGACCAGCAGGCTGACAAAGGCACCCAGGTTCTTTACTCCGTAGCGCCAGCACAAACTCAGGTAGCAGCAGCCCAAGGACCAGGCAAAAAAGGACATCGTTTCGTGGCGGGTGGTAATGGGAGTATAACCAGCCTCGAAGTAGCGGACAACAATGGTGATGCTGTGCAGGGCAAAGGCCAGGATAAAGAGCAGGCGGGCATTTTTGCGTATGGCTGCCCTCTCCTTGAAAAAAAAGACCAGATATGCTGCTGTGGCCAGCAGATAGAGGGTGAGGCTTGCTTGAAAGAGTAAAAAACTCATGGTGTTTCGTTAGTCCATAGCCTATGGAGCGCGTGTTCAACTGGCACCAGATGGCCGAACACCTCCTGCACATGGGCAGCGAGCAGGTCTTTACGCTCCTCCCGGATCCATTGAATTATATCGCTGTCCAGCAGTTTTTGAAACAGCATCTTTTTTTCTGCACCGGACAGGGCCAAGGCCAGCACCTCGCTACGCAGCACGCCAAGCAGCGTGACCAGCCGGGCGTATTCCATTCCTATTTCTCGCTCCAGTCGGGTCTTGAGCGCAGCAGCCAAGGTTGGGCTTTCTCCTGAGGTGGAAACCGTGAGCAGCAGATTGCCACGACGCACGACTGCTGGCACATGAAAGTCGCACTGTGCCGGGGCATCCGCCACATTTACCAGGCAACCTGTCTGCTGCGCTGCCGCCAGCACTGCGCTCTGTACCGCAGGCACAGACGTAGCGGCAAAAACCAGCAAGGCTCCGGCCAGGTCGGCCAAGTCGTTTGGGGCATCCTCTTCCCTTGCTGCAAATGTTTTCTGCAACCAGGAGATGCGTCCCTCCTGGGCAAGGCTTTGCAAAGCAGGTGTCAACTCCGGACTGATCACGCGCACCAAAGCGCCGGCATCAAGCAGCCCCAACACCTTGCGTTCCGCCACCGGTCCACCACCGACAATCACGCACAACTTCTTTTGCAGCGCAAGATTCACGGGATACATGGCAACATGGTACGAACAAAAAGTGACAGATAAAAATCAATACTGCTGCGAGATGCAGCCGCATCAGCTGCGTGGCCGCAGTCGAGTGAGGATGATGGTTTTATCTTCCTCAAGACTTTTCAAACGTTTTTTTATAACAGAGATAACATAGTCCTTCTCAGCCATCTGTAAAAACGGATGCAGGCTCTGACGCCGAACATCGTGGGCCAGATAGACAACACCACCGGGTTTGAGCGCCCTGCGCATCACCTGCAAAAGCGGCTGAAAAAATTCTTCCCGGAACAAAATCTCCGCACCGGCAAGCACATCGAATTGGGGCAGGTCTTCAGGAGGATTTTTCCAGTCCAGCAAGATGAAAGAAACATCATCTACAGCACTTGCTGCGGCATTGACCCGTTGGAAGTCGAGAATATGCTCCTCGTAATCACTCAAAGTCACCGTGGCGCCAGCCTTGGCAGCAGCCAGACCAGGCACTCCAAGCCCGGCGCCCAACTCCAAAAGCGTTGTCTGTTCCTTGTGTGGCAAGCCTGCCAACAGATCGGCCAGCACCAGGGACGCCTCCCATATTTTCACCCAGAAGGGAAAAGCCGCAACATCCTTGAGCGGGTTCTTGCCATCTAAAATCTGCTCAAGATCGCTCATTCGTAAGATATTGAGCCGATGGTCTTGCACGGTCAACGGTTCAAAATGCACCTGGTATTGCGTCTTAATCTTCTCATACACGACCCGTGCATCTGGGGGCAGGGTTTGCGGATCCATCTCCACCTCTGGTGAAAAACAGGATGACTCCATAAAAAAAGAGCGGGCCGCCATGACGGACCCGCTCTATACCAAGTAAATCTGGTCAGTACTTAGCAGCCTTCCAACTTCTTGGCAACACGAAGGGTCACCTTATCACCAACTTTTACGTTATCTGTCTTTTCGCAGTTCAAAGTAACCTTACCGTCTTCCACTGCTTCTACTGTGCAGCCAGACCTCGCAAAAGCGGTGCCAGCGGAAAATACAAAGGCAGCTGCCATCAGTACGGCCATAATTTTTTTCATAACATGCTCCTCCTTTTTGAAGTTATCAGTCTGCGAATTCAGACCCCGAGCAGGTCTATCCTTCTCGCAATTCTTCTAACAATAAAGGAGAGCAGAAGTGGTGTCAACAGATTCCTGTCTGGAATTATTCGCAGGAACCGCTGCAGGTACCGCAACCTCCACCACCCACGGGATTGGCCGAGCTAATGGAAAAACCAGAGCGGTAGCCTGCTTCGATAAAATCCACCTTGATGGAGCCACAAAGCTCAAGCAGTTGATCTTCCACCACAAACTTGAGGGTTCCTTCCTCGAAAACCTTGTCGTTCTCTCCTGGCTCATCCAAGGCCAGTCCCAAGGCTGCACCACTGCATCCCCCTTGCATCAGAGCCACCCGCACCGGGGAATCCACTTTGTTCTGCTCAAAATACGCCTTTAAATTGTTTGCCGCTGTCTCTGTTATTTCAAACATTTGCGCTCCTTGCATGTTGTTCACCTACGTGTTTTGATGTATTTTCCACTATTTAAAAAATTCCTCACAGTACTGCTACTTCCCACATACAGGACAGGCAAGGTTTTTGAGGAGCGGCAAACAATTCAATCTGCTTATTTTATCCGCAGGAACCACCGCAGGACCCGCTTACGCTGCAACTTCCTCCACCTAGAGGATTGGCGGCAGTAATGGAAAACCCAGAGCGATAGCCTGCTTCGATAAAGTCCACCTTGATGGAACCGCAACGTGCAAGAAGCTGATCTTCCACTACAAACTTGAGAGTTCCTTCCTCGAAAACTTTGTCGTTATCCTTTGGCTCATCCAGAGCCAAACCCAAAGAGGGGCCGCTTCACCCACCTTGCATCAGAGCCACCCGTACTGGCGACTCGATTTTATTCTGGCTCAGATATTGGGTCAGGTTGTTGACCGCTGTATCCGTTACTTCAAACATTGTTTTCCTCCGTATTTTCAAAAATATACCGGCTCGGCTGACCATCAGCTGCCGTTCAATGTTCGGATTATGCTATCATAAGAACAGATGCAGGGCACGTCAACCGGATGTGAATACAGACCCGGCCCTTTTTCACGCATCGCGCACGCCAATCCAAAACCAGCCAACGTACAGATCAACACAGAAATGAAATTCCAGCCTTAAAAAAGCCATTGTCAAAGTACCATCTTCTCTCTACAATCCGCCATCCGCTTCCAGAGCCACAGCAGGGAACTGGAGGCCTTTTGAACACTTTCTTCACAAAACTTTAAAACAGGGAGCGTAGCATTATGGGTATGCTGAAGGAATTCAAGGAATTTGCCATGCGCGGCAATGTGGTTGACATGGCGGTTGGTATCATCATCGGTGCCGCTTTCGGTAAAATTGTTACCTCGTTGGTCAACGATGTGATGATGCCCCCCATTGGCCTCTTACTGGGCAATGTGGATTTTTCCAACCTGGCCCTGACCTTGAAGGAAAAAAGCGCCGAAGCTGAAGCTGTCACGCTCAACTATGGCATGTTCGTTAACACTGTGCTTGACTTCCTCATTGTTGCCTTTGCTATTTTCATGATTATTAAACAAATTAATCGATTGAAAAAGCAGGAACCGGCACCGGAAGCCTCCACCAAAGACTGTCCAAGATGTTTCAGCAGTATTCCCATCCAGGCTACCCGCTGTCCACATTGCACATCTGAACTTTAATTCGTCCAATAGCAAGCAGAACAACAAAGGGCCTAGCCTAAGCCGGCTGGTTTTTGCTACACTACTTCTTTGGAAAACACCTACTTTTTTGTGAAATTATTATGAGCGACAGGCTGGTTATATCCACAGGTGGCGGTGACGCACCCGGGCTGAATGCAGTCATTTTTGCGGTGGTCAATGCTGCCACGCGCAAAGGCTGGGAAGTATATGGCAGCAGGTACGGTTATGGTGGCTTTCTGGACAAGGATGAGCTGGTACGCCTCACCCCAGACTGTGTCGAAGGCATCCTCACCCAGGGTGGGACCATCCTGGGCACCACCAACAAGGGCAACCCCTTTGCCAAGCCTGTGGAAAACCTGGCAGGCGAAATCCAGATTGTGGACATCTCAGACAAGATCATGCGCGGTTTCTTGCGCATGGGTTTTTCCTGCCACATTGCAGTGGGTGGCGATGGCAGTCTGGAGATCGCCCATCGTTTCGCCCAGAAAGGTATGCCAGTGATTGGAGTACCCAAAACCATCGACAATGACCTGGAGGCAACGGACCGCACCTTTGGTTTTGACACTGCGGTTTCCACGGCCACCGACGCCATTGACAAGCTCCATTCCACGGCCAAATCACACGACCGGGTAATGGTGGTTGAGGTCATGGGCCGGGATTCCGGCTGGATTGCCCTCTATTCGGGGATTGCCGGTGGTGCGGATGTTATCCTCATCCCTGAGATTCCCTTTGATATGGAAGCGGTTTGCAGCAAGATTGCAGAAAACGAACTGCACGAAAAACACTACTCCATCGTGGTGGTTGCCGAAGGTGCCCGGGCCCAGGGCGGTGAAGTAATCAGCAAGGGAACCGGAGAAATCGGGCGAACAGAACTGCTGCTGGGCGGCATAGGAGAATGGGTTGCCAATCAGATCCGACAGCGACTAGGCAAAGACACCCGCTCCCTGGTGCTGGGCCATTTGCAACGGGGCGGCTCACCAACCAACTTCGATCGTTTGCTCGCTCTGCGCTTTGGTGCGGCTGCTGTACGCATGGCCCAAGCTAAAGTTTATGACCACATGGTGGCCTGGGTACCGCCAAACATGACTGCCGTACCCATTGCCGAGGCCATCCGCAGGCGCAAAAAGGTAGACCTGGAAAGCGACAAGGTGCTCACTGCACGCGACATCGGCATCTGCCTGGGCGACGGCCACGCCATCACGTCATAAACCACAGCACCACACTCCATGTCTGCCCAAGCTGATCAGCTGAACACGCTCTATGAGAAACTGTTGGCATATTTTGGCCCGCAGGGCTGGTGGCCGGGTGAGAGTGCCTTTGAAGTGGTGGTTGGAGCCATCCTCACCCAGAACACCAATTGGAACAATGTTGAGAAGGCCATTGCCAACCTGAAAGACGCGGGACTGCTCCATCTGCCTGCCCTGCTGGATCTGCCCCAGGCACTGCTTGCCGAGTACATCCGCCCGGCCGGTTACTACAATATCAAGGCGGGTCGCCTGCATAACCTGCTTGCCCTCATCAACGGGCAGTACAAGGGTAGCCTGGATGCCCTTTTTTCTCTGCCGCTGCCTGAACTGCGCCAGCAATTACTCACGGTAAAGGGTATTGGCCCGGAAACTGCAGACTCCATCATCTTATACGCCGCAGGCAAGCCCATTTTCGTGGTGGATACCTACACTCACCGTATTTTGTTACGCCACGATCTCATAGACGAGGAGTGCGATTACCACACCCTCCAAGAACTGTTCATGGACTGCTTTCCTCCGGATACGGACATGTACGGTGAATTTCACGCCCTGTTGGTGCAAACCGGCAAGCAATTCTGCAAAAAAACCAACCCCCGCTGCGACACCTGCCCCCTCAAGGATCTGTGACAGGCAACTCTTTTGCACCACCCACCAACAATAACGGTGCATGCCTGGCTTGGCTCTTTGCTGCTGCTCCGATTCGACACCTGTGTGAGCCGCATGCACCCCATCTTGATCCACCTAAAACACAGGTGCCAAACTCTTAAAAAAGTAGATGCACCTCTGGTTATTCGTATGATTTACTGAGATAACTCAGCCAGATCGCACGCAGCAGAAAAAGCAGCAAGGACAAGGCACCCACGGCAAAAACTACATCCGGTCCAAGGCGCATCCACGTCACGGTGCGTACAAATTCACCGGAAGCTATTTCAGGACTGCGTGCAAACCATAGCCCTTCTTTGATAGCATAATAAAACTGATAGAAGCCCGAAGGAATGAGGCTGAAAACCATCATGCTTGCCAAGCCACCGTTAAGGCCCCAAAAGCTCCATTTGAGTAAACGATCCGACCAGGATGCCTTTGTAACGATATGCCGCACTGAAAAAAGCATCAGGGAGATTGCAAGCATGCCATACACACCAAACAACGCCCCATGCGAATGGATTGGTGTGGTATTGATACCCTGGGCGTAATAGAGAACAATAGGTGGGTTGATCAAAAAGCCAAACACACCGGCTCCGACGAGATTCCAGAATGCAACGGCCACAAAAAAATAAATGGGCCACTTGTACGCATACCCCTCTCCGCCCTTATCAATAACTCTCAGATTGTGCGCTGCCTCAAAGCCCAAGAGCGACAGAGGAACAACCTCCAGTGCGGAAAAAACCGCGCCAAGAGCAATGATCACTGTCGGGGTTCCGCTCCAATAAAGATGGTGGAAGGTGCCGATCACTCCACTGCCCAGATACAGAAAGACGATGAAGTACACACTGATAAGAGCAAATCGTTTGCTGACCGCACCAATGTGCGAGAGCAGGAATGCCATGACTACTGTGGCGAAGACTTCGAAAAAGCCCTCAACCCAAAGATGTACAACCCACCATCTCCAATACTCGGCATCTGAAAGGTGGCTCCCCTTGCCATATAGTAACCCGGCCATGTAAAAAAGCGGGATGGATATTGAACTGTACAGAAGCATATGGGTAAGTCCGCTGCTGTCCGCTTCCTTCTGCAGGGCTGGACGAATGGCCCGCCAGACAAGTACGAGCCAGACAATCATGCCGGCAATGAGCAGCAACTGCCAGACACGGCCAAGTTCAATGTATTCATACCCTTGGTGGCCAAGTAAAAAACCATCAGCACCGAAAAATCCTGACACAGAAAGCCAGGTCCCGACCAAGGTCCCCAGTACAACAACAACCAGTGTCCCAAAAAGGGCGAGGACCCAAAAAGTCTGTCTGCGCGGTTCCTTGCCAACAAAGGGACCAACAAAAAGGCCGGCAGCCAGGAAGCAGGTGGCGATAAAGAAAATAGACAGCTGAATATGCCACGTTCTCACCGCAGCATAGGGCAGAAACGTGGCAATCGGGATGCCGAAAAACGAGTTGCCCTCCACAGTGTAGTGGGCTGTCACCGCACCAAGGCCAATTTGCAGGATAAAAAGCACAATGGCGACCAGAAAATAAACGAGCGTCGCTTGCTGACTCGGGGTTGGCTGTGGCTCGGGAAAATCAAGCTTCAGTTTATTCTCGTACTCGTCTTGGCCAATATATCTTTGATAGAAGAACAATGCCCCGGCAATAGCGAAAATAAGTAATAAGTAAAATGACACTAACGATGGACCAGATGAGAAAGTCCGGAGGAGGCTTGTTGCCCACAAGGGGATCGTAGGGCCAATTGGTCGTATAGGTGTGTTCCGCATCAAGCCGCTGCGTTCCAGCCGCCCAGGAAAGCCATGTAAAAAAAACTGTCACAAGGCGGCCTTCTTCATCTGTCTTCACTATGCCAGGCTGCAGACCCATGCGATCGTTTCCACTTCGGAAAAGCTCTGTATAGTAATCAGTCAAAGCCGTAAATGCTTCGGTCTGGAACTCTGTCAGGACCAGTACACCGTTGAGGGGGTCGTAACGATTTTCCTTCATCTCTTGCATCACCAGGGCCTGCAGCCTGGCCTGATCAGCGAGATTTAATTCCTTGAAGTCATCGTGGGTGAACAGACGCGCCTGCGCAGCATCCAGTCCGTTGTGCCGGGCAGCCAGATATAGTCCCATGCGATGCAGGAAGTCTGCAGACCAATCAGGAGCCAGGTACGCCCCATGCCCCCAGATGGTGCCGATGTGCTGTCCTCCTCTGCTGTAAAAATAGTTTTGTCCGTCAATAAGGTCTGAACTCGTAAAAAGCACGGCACCAGAATGATTTACAACTTTGTCTGGGATTGGAGGCTTTTCTCTGTTGATAACATACCCTCCGAAAATCAAAATTCCAAATGCCAGTACGAGACAAAAAAGGAGAACTGCCTTAATCTTGGAATTCATTTTTCCCCCATTAGTCAGCTGTTGAATTAAATTCTATACTATCCACACCTCAAAGACAGAGAATGCCAGTTGGCCTTAATGCACAGAGTCCAGAAAAAGTCCATCACAGTCGTTCTGAAAAACATTTATTTCAGTTGACAAGCTTTACGCAACCAATATCTGCCTTTCGGCAGGAGCAAGAGAACCCTGATAAAAAGGAAATATGATCACGTGGTTGATTCCACGCGCTCTTTTTACTTGGCAGGCATGAACATACCGATCAATCCGTAGCAAGGTCAGGCAGCCAGACTGGCTTGCGCCAGCGACAAAATGAAAACGGATCATGGGTTGTTCATGGCGGGAACACCCTTTACTGCAGAAATATCAATGATACGGATTGTCCAGCCAGTGCCGCACTTACTGGGAAGGTTCCCCAAACAGGGATCAAATATATCCATCTGGGGTAGTATTCGGCTTTTGGGACTGTTTGGAAAACAGCAGGAATTGAAGAAAAAAAGTGTGACACCCTGCAATTTTTGGCACTCTATTTAATCTACTTTATTCAAATATTTCAACATGTTGAATGTTTCCCAGGGCGACTAAAAACGGTACGTTACCTTCAAACGGACTGTTCTACCGTCTTGTTCTGTTTGAAAGGGCAAGGAACTTGCCGGATCAAAATATTTTTCATCAAACACATTGTACACACCAAAGGAAAGATCGAACTGATCGTTGAATGGCCGGGCAAACAAGTTGATATTGCTTATCCAGTATGCATCTACCTGCTCGCCTACCATATCCAGGCGCGAACTGACATACTGCGCCTCTATGGCGGCCGTGTAGCGGTCAGAGCCAAGTGGTACAAGCACATTCGCCTTGATGAGGTGCCTGGGCGAATTGTCTGTAACACCGGTGTGCTGCACATTGACGTCTGCATAAGCATAGCTGAAACGCCCTCTAATGCCCTGCTCTTTGCCCACTGCAACTATTGCTTCTATGCCCTTAACGGTTGTTTCTCCCATATTGGTATAGATGTAGGAGCCGATGGTATCGGCATACGGAGAAAATTCTATGATATCACTGATTTCATTACGATAAACAGAAACGGTTGTCTGGAGCCAAGGTGCGAGCCGCTGTTCCCAGATACCTTCGTAGGTCGTGATCTTTTCCGGATCCAAAAACGGATTGATATTCCGTGGATCATCTGCACTCTGGTAAAACATTTCGCTTAAGACAGGTGCCCGGAAAGCTTGGCCGTACAGGAGTTTAAAGGTTGTTCTCTCCCAAGGCGAATAGATGACGCCCAGACGTGGATTGATGGTTTCGCCGAAGCTGTCGTAATCATCCAGACGGATTCCCATGTTGATGAGGAGATTGTCGCGCAAACGGAATTCATCCTGCAGAAAAAGGCCGAAACTGGCAAAGCGCACGTTTGTTTTATAGCGATTGTCCAGGTAATGGCCCTCTGTTGCGTAGGATAAATGAGCATTCAGATCGTAGAGGGAGTGGTATTCTCCGCCTGCAGTTACCCGATGCCGCCCGGCAAAGGTATGGCTGGCCTGTACCTCTCCCCGCAGCCAGCGCGCGTCGATATCTGTTTTATAGTCAATGGGTTGTTCCTCCGAGGAAAGCAGGGGAATGTTACCCTTGTACATATAGTGGTCAAAGGAGCCGCGGGCAACAATCTCCCAGTTCGAAGGCAGGGTGTAGCTGTAGTCAGCTATTGCAAAGGTGCGCTTTTCCCAGTTGGTGGTATTGGGATCACCAAAAATTGCTCCAAAACGGCCAGATGGTATCTGCTTTTTCCGATCCGCATGACCTGCGGTAAGGCGCAAGCCCTTGTAGCTGACACGACCAAAGAGACTGCCCGCATGATCGGCATCAATGCCGCGCGCATGCCCGTCGATGCCTGCGGCTGGGTAGTCAAAGTCCGGAAAATACAGATCGTTGTTGCCACTGCTGCCATACAAGGTACCGGAAAGAAGCAGTTCCGTACCGCCTTCCGTCTCCTTACCATAGCTGAGACGAGCGCTGTTGGTGCTCAAACTGCCTGTGGACAAGGCCATTTCTGCGCCGTTAATATCCTTGCCCCGGCGGGTGATCACGTTGACGATGCCAAAAAAAGCATTGCTCCCATAGAGCGAGGAACCGGGTCCGCGCACTATTTCCACCCTTTCGATTAAATCGAGATCCAAGGGAAAATCCTGCTGACTGGGCAGGGTACCGTATACCGGTTCAGTCAAACGATGGCCATCCACCTGCAGGAGAAAACGCGCGCCATAGTCTGTTGTCCGGTTGAGTCCCCGGGTGCCCACATATCCAGCAGATCCCCGGTTCAAGGAAACATAAAAGCCCGGCACAGAGCGAAGCAAATCCCCCAGATTCCGGTAACCATAGCGCTGGATTTCATCTGCAGTGACAATGGTGACCAACGAAGGCGCCTCCTTGGAGCTTTGCTGGTGCTTGGAGGCGGCATACACGGGAATGGCCATCAACTGCTCGAGGTTCATTTCCAGATAATTCATCCCAGTGGGGGTTGTTTCGGCATGAACAGGGAAAGTCCCCACACTGAGGATGAAAGCGCTCAAACCAAGAAGATACACGTGACCTGGTGTACTTGTTGCGCGTTGCATCATGGCGCTATCTCCTTTGTTGTCGAAACAATTTCAGCAAGTTGCAGCATCTGGGCATTGAGTGAGAGGGATACCTTTTTGGCGGCTCCTGGATTTGCCTCAAAGTGAATTGTATCGCCATGCGGCACAAGATTCAGCATGCCACCCTGGGCGCAAAAATTCGGAAAATCAGCCATGGTCAGCACCGGATGGGAGACCAATAAGGCCAAAACTTCTGTCCATTGCCTCGACATGGACTCGCTGACAAAAAGTGCATGGGGCATGGTGCGTGCTTGCTGCCACGCCGGCAGATTGGCATAGATGGCTACTTGAATGGTCCGGTCACTGACGAGTTGGCCTTCAAGACTTTGTTTTATTTGCGTGGCAACAGGATCCTCGCCGAGAACAGCCAGGAGAAGGGATTGATCAGCAGGGGGAAAAACGCTTGCCGGCCATTCGGTAAACTTCATGAAATTCAGAAGGAACGAGACCTTGACAAGCAGCACCGGTGATGTCTTCCTTGCCGAAGAACAGGGCACAGCACCACAAAAAAATATCAACGCGGCGCAAAGGATAATCTTGAGTGTTTGCAGTGCCATACGTGCCGACCTTTTTCAAAGTTGTATTCAAAACACCACCCCCTGGTCGTGCCGCACTATTGTATGTTAATCCAGGCAAAAATGACAACAAAATTGTCGCACCCGCAACGCTTGTCTCGCAAAAAAATAACTTCCTGAAAAACAGAGCATACAAAGGAACAATCCATATTATTTTGACCATGTGGTACACACCGACTGCCTCTCTACATGTGCAGCTTCAAGGTATCAGTCCAAACCAAGATTTGTTTGCATATTTATGTGCATCTTGCTGCCGGTATCGGTTATACGCCCCTGGCAATATGTCCCTTGGTTATCCCTTGGGAATGATTAGACCATACACCATGCCAATTCCACCTTGACCACCTTATTGTACTCCTTGTTGGCAAACATGTTCCGAAACAAGATATCTGCCGGCCATGCAAATCCACACCTATTCCTCTACCCCCATGAGGGGACGCAGTTGGAGGTGGTAGAACATCTCCAGATAACGGCCCATGTCTTCCCGTTCCACCCCGTGCACAAATTTCCAGAAACCATAGATGCGGGAAAGGGTCATCATGCGCTGGGCGTACAGGTCCCAGGTGTAGCGTTCGGCAACACGCTGGAGCGCGCCCTGGGAAATGCGCTGCCACTCGCTCTCCTTTTGTTGGCATTTTTCCAGGAAGTCAGCCATCAGTTCAGCGGCCACTTTCCCATGGTTGGGATCAATATGAAAGCCCGAACGATTGTGCTGGACAATTTCCAAAGGCCCACCATGCCTGGTGGCAAAAACAGGCAAACCAGAGGCCATGGCCTCGATGATGGTGAGACCAAAGGCTTCGAAAAGCGCGGGTTGGACAAAAATCCCGCGCCGGTCTGCAACCACCCGATAAAGCTCACCGGCAAGATTTTTCTCCAGGCGCATGCCCAGCCAGCGCATTTCCTGATCAAGGCCAAAGCTGTCCATCAGGTTATGCATGTGCCGAATCTGCTCCTGCTCTTCATGGTCAGTGGACAGGGATGGATCGAGATAGCCGCCAACCACCAGTAAGTTGGCCTGTTTGCGCAGCCGCTCAGAGGCGCCGAACCAGGAAACCAGCCCAGTCAAATTTTTTACCCGGTCAAGCCGGGCCATGGTGAAGATCAGTGGTTTGTCGGGCTCTGCGAAATGACCACGGGCATTGTCCAAATCAGGGGCAAAAAGCAGGGCTTCAATTTCCGACTGTAAACCGGTGAGCCTTCGTTCGGCTTCGGTATACGGATAGTACACCGAGGCATCTGCTCCTGGAGAAACAATGTTGAATTTGGGATCGTACAGATCAATACCATTCACCACCCGATACAGGCCGGGCAAAGTAAAGGAGCGATAACTCCCGTACTGACCAACGGTTTTATCCGTGCCGGCAATCTCCTGATAGGTACTGGTAATGATGAAATCCGCCATGTTCATGGCGATGAGATCTGCCGTATACTGGCTGGCAAAATGGTACTGCTCTTCGTTTTCCCGCCAGTAGAGGTCAGAGTGCAGGTACTTGGTTTTTTCCAGGGCATGGGCAATGGTACACTGGGTAACCCCGAGTTTGCGGCTGAGTAGCGAGGCGACCAGATTGCCGTCGGAGTAGTTGCCGATAATCAAATCCGGCCGGCCACCCAACTCGGCCAGGGCTTCACGCTCCACAGCATCGGCAAAACGCTCCAGATAGGGCCAAATCTGGAAACGCGAAATCCAGTGCCGAACAATTTCCCCGTTTTTTCGATAAAAAGGAACGCGCAAGATCCACACGTTTGTACAACTGCTCACCTTTTCCAGGCGTTGGTTACAGGTGGTATTACCTGCATCTGGAATAAGTCGAGTCACGATAATGATCTTCGGATCAACATGGACACCCTGGCGCTCCAGGCGGGCACGCATCTCACATTCCAAGGCACGTACCTGATCGAGAATGTACACCACCTGGCCGCCTGTATCTGGCAGGCCCAGCACATTGTCCTGGCCAAAATAGCCATGGGGAGAGAGGATCAACAAGCGTGAAATCATGGGAATGCGGGCCAAAAAACTCTCCAGAGCACTCGGCGATGGTGCGGTGAGCACATCGGCAAGCAAATTCATGGTTTCAGCCACTTGGGCAGCATCATCACCCCAACCCGGTTCAAAACCCAGCCTGGTCAAGGAAGGAGCGAATGCCTCCCAGGGGGTATCACCGTCCAGCCCTTCCACCAGGGCAATGGCCTGCTGCAAGGCATTGCCAAAAACAGCCATGTCTTGAAAACTTGCCTCATGAATCATGAGCTGCTTGCCATCAATGGCGTGCAGAGTGAGAAAATGCAGCATTTTACTGGCCCATGCGCGACGGTCGCTGAACATGGTGCTGGATAATTGCCTGTTAAGAAAAATCATGCCCTGACCAATGGCCCGCGGATCGACAAGGTGGGGGATGTCGCGGCCAAAGGGGGCAAAATCTACCTCCAGGGTGGAAAATGGTGCCTCGCTGCGGTTGTCGGCCAGTATTTCCTTGAACTGAAGGAACTCGGAGGCAGATATGGCCTCTGGAATCAAGGCCTCGCCATGGATGCGTATATACTGCATTTCCGCCACTCCAGGCCGAACGGCAAAATAGGCCCACGGCGAGCGGAACAGGCCCTCTTGGGCACGTTGGGCAAAGTCCAGCAGGGCAGAGTCTGTTGAGGTACAGAGTTGCTCGAAACCATCCTCCTTGGAGAGAAGCTGGAAGGCATCGAACAGATCGGATTGTAGCAAGCTAAAGCTGTCGTGGGAAAAATAGCGCCGCAACAGGGTATAGACGGCGTTGCGGTTTTCAACAATGGCATTGTGCAAGAGATTCAGCATAGAGCTCCTTTTTTACGCGCTGAAAGAGTCAATCAATCGGTGCAGCTGCAGCAGCCCAAAAGGCACAAGAAAATAGAGCGATCAGCCGCTAGCAGCAGCCTTGGGCTTGGGGATGGAGGATGGTAAAAGGGTTGTCAGCCCGGTACAGGTAAACCGTAATGCCGCAAGCCCTCCAAAATGCCCTGGGCATAGGTGCCCTGGGCAAAGTAAATTTTATCACGCCCCTGCAAGCCATCCAGTTCCGGGCTGTGGTTGCCCACCACCACGCCCATGGTATCCCCCACCATCATTTCGATATCATTACCCGAATCACCTGCAACCAGGAAGGCATTCAAGGGCAAACCCCACCGATAGGCCAGGTAGCGCACGGCGTGTCCCTTGGAGGCGCGCACCGGCAACACATCGAGGTAGGCGTTGTGGGAGTAGATCAGATTGGCTTGCAATTTGTGCTTGCGCAAGAGCTTGTTCACCTCGGTCACTGAAAAAACATCGTGTGTCTCAACATCAAAACTGATTTTAAATTCACGCTGATTTTCAGCTGCCTGCAGGCACAGGCCCGGAAAATCGCGCAAGGCCTCCAGGATGGCACTGCGCCGCCAGTTGTAACTGATGTGGCTACGGTAGCCATTATCCCGCAAAAGGTCAGGGCCATGGTTGATTTCGCTGCCCACGGAGGTGATCAGCACGTTGGGCAGAGGAATTTGCCACTGCTCAAGCACTGCAAGCGTGCTCTCCAGGCTGCGCCCGGTGGCCACGCCAAAGGCACACTTGCCGGCCTGCTCCTCCAGCCATCTGATCAGCTGTCGCAAACTGGCCCGATGGCCAACCAGGGTATTGTCTATGTCGCTGATCAGGGCATTCTTGGCGAGTGGGACCGGCGACTTGCCGTCGTGCACGGTAAAGGCCAGTTGCCGGCGCAGGCGTTTACGAGTGCGGCGCAACAGGGTGCGCATATTTTTCATGTACTGGCCGGTGTGGGCGCTCCAGCTGTAGTAGTTACGCACACCAGCCACACCGTTACGGGAAAGCTGCAACCAACGCCTGCGATCTGCCAGCACCTGTTTGAGCGCCTGTGCCAAAGCCTTCGAATCAAGCGGATCGGTCAGTACGCCACTTTTGCAGTTGGCAACAATATCCTGCGGGCCGCCATCCTCGGTGGCCACAAAAGGCAAGCCACTGGCTGCTGCTTCGATCAAGGTCAGGCCAAAGGGCTCTGTCAGTGCCGGATTGACAAAAACGCCTCGGCGTTGGGCGGCCAGGCGGTATATGTTGGGCACATCTTCTGGTCGATGATATTTGGGAATCGCCACCTTGCCCCAGAGATCATAACGATCAAGCGCCAGCAGCATTCCGGTAAGCACCCTGCGGGACGACTCGTCCATCGTCTCGATCACCTCCCGGTTGCCTGTGATCAAAGCCAGGTTGGCCTGCTCTTGCAGGTCTTCATCTTCGCCAAAAGCGGTGATCAGGCCATCTATATTTTTACGCGGATCAGGGCGGCACAGGGCCAGCACCATGGGCTTGTCAGGTTCGCGCAAAAAACGATCGATAAGGGGAAAGGAAGGCCTGCCACCTCTGCCACGCCGCGGTGGGGCAAAACGTGCGGTATCCGTGCCAGGAGGAATGATCACAAAACGGCCATGCGCAAAATTTTCGTACATGCCGTATTGCTCTGCCACCTCCTGCTGGGTACTCGCAACAATCAACGAGGCGTGGCTAAGCAGCTTTTCTTCCATCTCGATGCGGTG
>Ga0334882_1002535_pt1 | contig 18415 bp, 10 predicted proteins | sample GraSluR1_MG_5_FD_207226 | JGI IMG/M metagenome (GOLD analysis project Ga0334882, IMG submission 207226) | Sludge microbial communities from methane-producing bioreactor in Wageningen University, Netherlands - Granular Sludge_15_04-R1 | ecosystem: Engineered > Bioreactor > Anaerobic >...
ACGGAATAGTATGCAAATAATGCCGTACCTATATAAAAAAATACAAGGGATACGGGTATGTAAAGCAAAGACCCGAACAGGGCTGATCTCTTTGCTTCTCTACCTGTGCGTGCACTCATATACCTTTGAATATAATTCTGATCTATTCCGTAATTCTGCATATTAACAAACAGGCCATATATCAGAACTACCCAGAATGTAGATTCAGCAAGGCCCGGACCAAAGCTTCCCAGGCTGAATTTGCCAGAGCTCATTCCAATGTCAAATACCTGACGGGCTCCTCCCGGAATGGAGAAAGTCAGGAAAGCAGCACTCAGCACTGCCCCGGTTATAAGAATGATCCCCTGAATGGCATCAGTCCATATTACTGCCTGTATGCCTCCAAGCATAGAATAAATGATCACCGCGATACCTGTCAGTATTATTATGACATTAATATTCCAGCCGAACAATGCATTAAGGGGCAGGGCAAGAAGCATCAGAATCGCTCCCGTACGCATAAGCTGGGTCAGTATGTAGCATAATGAGGCATATGTTCCGGCCCATCTTCCGAACCGTTTTTCGAGATAATAGTAAGCAGAAACACTGCCAATACTCCTGTAAAGAGGAACAAAAAACTTAATTGCCACGACTGATGCCACAGGTATGGAAAGGCTGAAGACAAAGGCATTCCAGTTGCTCATATAGGCATTACCCGGCAGGGCAAGGAAACTGATGCTGCTGACAAATGTGGCAAAAATTGACATGCCCACGGCCCAGGAAGGCAATCTCCTTTCTCCTGTTGTGAACTGTTCCGTGGTCCGGTTCCTGCGGAAAAAACTGGCCCCGAAAACGACATTTATTAATATCAGCGCGAAAAAGATTACTGCATCAAGCAATTGCAGTTTCATATTCAATGGGTTTTAACTGATCCTTAAAACCTGCGGTAAGTGGATAAATTTACAATTAATATATTAGATTTGTAGACAGCAAGTATCTTGCATTAATTTAAGCCATCTGATATGAAGACCCGGAATATTAAACACACCCTGATTTTACTCTGCGCCGGTATTATTTTTCCTGTATTCATTGTGTCAGCCCAGAAGGACAAAGACGAAGATTTTCCGGGAAAAGCAGGTATGTACAAAGCAAAAAAGACCGCGCTTGAATACCTTAGTGACTCTTCAGTATTATTGAAATACGGCATTATCTCGGATTCCATCTGGCGTTTTGCCGAGCTGGGGATGCAGGAATTCAGGTCTTCCGCCCTGCTGATAAGGACGCTAAGAGAAGAAGGGTTTGAAGTCGAAACAGGAGTGGCAGGTATGCCCACCTGTTTTGTTGCCACATGGGGCAAAGGGAAACCTGTAATTGGCGTCCTTGGTGAATATGACGCCCTTCCGATGTTATCACAGAAACCTCTTACGCCGAAGCAGGATCCGATAGTGAGGGGTGGCCCCGGGCATGGCTGTGGTCATAACATGATGGGCGCTGCGGGCATCGCTGCAGTGATAGCGGTGAAAAGAAGCATGGAACAGCACAATCTTCAGGGAACGGTGAAATTTTACGGGTCGCCGGCTGAAGAAACGATAATAAGCAGGCCCTATATGGTCAGGGAGGGAATTTTCAACAATGTTGATGCCGTTATAGATAATCATGCCTCCTCAAATTTCTCAACAAGATATGGCGTACATGAGAATGCAATTATTTCAGCCGTATTCACCTTCAGAGGAAAGACAGCTCATTCGGCAGGGTCACCATGGAGCGGAAGAAGCGCCCTTGATGCGGTTGAGCTGATGAATGTGGCAACCAATTACCTCAGGGAGCACCTCTTCTATACGTACAGAATGCATTATATTATTACAGAAGGAGGCGAAGCTCCGAATGTGGTTCCCGATAAAGCCTCGGTCTGGTACTATGTCAGGAACACGGATGAAAGGCTTGAAGAAACCTTCAACCGGGTTGTTGACTGTGCAAAAGGTGCGGCAATTGCTACAGGAACGGTTCTCGATACTGTCACTGTTCTCACCGCGATCCACCAGAAACACGCCAACAGGGGTGTCGCAGAAACAATAAGAAGGAATATAGAGCTTGTCGGATTGCCGGAATGGACTGAAGAAGAGCATAACTTTGCAAAAATGCTTCAGAAGGAGCTGGGAGAAAAAGAGACAGGTTATCCGGTAAAAATAAGCCCGTGGAGCAAACCTTCCTCCATCCAGGTGGGCGGCGGATCGACTGATGTGGGAGAGGTTACACTGGTCGCACCTACAGCCACCCTCAATTTTCCGGGGGGCGTACCGGGAGCGGTGGGTCATCACTGGTCAACTGTTGCTGCAGGTTATGGAAGCGCTGCATGGAAGGGACTCAATGCGGGTGCAAAGGTAATGGCTGCCTCAGCTCTCGATCTGATAACAAAGCCGGACCTGCTGAAGAAGGTGAGGGATGAATTTGAAGAATATTCAGAAAAGCATCCCTACAAATCGTTCCTTCCCGAAGGAGCCTTACCGCCCCTTGACCTGAACAGGGAGCTTATGGAAAAATACCGCGATGCGTTGATGCAGCCTGATAATGGCGGGCAGAAGTAACCGATAATGTATTTGCAATTTTCCTCAACGGAATATTGTACATTATACGGCCGGCAGAATTATAAATTTTTCAGTTCTTATGCAGAAAGGATACTTTAGCTCATATTCATATGACACCCCGTTGAAGGAAAAAAGGAGTATCAGTGACAGGTTATTCCTTAACAACAGGTTGTATTTCACGATTAAATATGCAGGGATCGTATTGAAGACAAGAAGACAGGCAATCAGGGGAATATACGATACCAGGGCATGGGCTGATTCCTCTTTCTTCATTTTCAGGTTTATTGAAAGGACTGGCGGCAGGTTTCATATCTCAGGCATGGAAAATATAATAAAGGTCCCTGAGCCTGTTGTATTCATCGGCAATCATATGAGCACACTCGAAACAATGGTCCTTCCGGCACTTATCGCACCTCACCGCGAAGTAACCTTTGTGGTTAAGGAAAGCCTTGTAAAGCATCCCCTGTTTGGTCATGTTATGAGATCGCGTGATCCGATTGTAGTTGGGAGGATCGATGCAAGAAAAGATTTTGAGATTGTGATGACCAAAGGGATAGAACTGCTTTCAAAAGGCACATCGATCATAATATTTCCACAGAGTACAAGAAGCCTTGTATTTAACCCGGAAGAATTCAATTCCCTGGGGGTAAAGCTGGCAAAAAAGGCCGGTGTCCATGTGGTTCCGATGGCCATTAAGACAGATTTCTGGGGTCAGGGCAGGCTGATAAAGGAGCTGGGCCCTCTTGACAGCAGAAAACCGATTCACTTCAGATTCGGAGAACCATTTCTGATAACCGGTACAGGCAAACCGGAGAATCAGAGAATAATCGACTTCATAGAGGCCGCGCTTAAAGAATGGACTTCCTAATACATTAATTTGCATACAAAGATATAATTTAATACCTTTTCCCTGAATTGCTTAATGAACTCACCTGACCTGCACATTTATATAAATAACTCAATATGGCAACATTAGACTGGATCGTGCTGGGCCTCTTTTGTCTGGGCCTTGCAGCTATTATTATCTGGGTTCTCAGAAAGAAAGAAGAGACTTCAACTGATTATTTTCTTGCAGGACGCGATGCAACATGGCTAGCAATTGGAGCATCAATATTTGCGTCAAACATCGGATCGGAACACCTTGTAGGTCTGGCAGGAGCCGGAGCTTCAAGCGGAATGGCAATGGCACACTGGGAAATGCATGGATGGATAATTCTTATCCTGGGCTGGTTTTTTGTGCCTTTTTATGCCAGAAGCGGAGTCTTTACAATGCCTGAATTTCTGGAGAAACGATATAACAAAGGTTCAAGATCATTCCTTTCCGTAATATCCCTTGTAAGTTATGTGCTGACCAAAGTTGCCGTGACAGTATATGCAGGTGGAGTTGTATTTAAGGAGGTTTTCGGGATAGAATCCATGTTTGGCATAGACTTCTTCTGGATCAGCGCCATTGGCCTTGTCCTTCTGACAGGCATCTATACCACACTGGGAGGCATGAGGGCGGTGCTTTACACTTCTGTTCTCCAGACACCGGTCCTGCTGATAGGTTCTCTGGCGATTCTTGTCATAGGGCTCATCAGGCTGGGAGGATGGTCGGAAATGATGGCTATATGCAGGGCAGTGCCCGTCAATGAAGCAGGGGATACAATGACAAATCTGATGCGGTCCCCGGCTGACCCTGAATATCCATGGACAGGGGTTATACTCGGATCAGCAATTATCGGATTCTGGTACTGGTGTACCGATCAGTTTATTGTCCAGCGCGTCCTTTCGGGCCGGAACCAGGCAGAGTCAAGGAGAGGGGCCATACTCGGAGCAGGATTTAAATTGTCTCCGGTCTTTATATTCCTTATCCCCGGCATGATCGCTTACGCTCTTAACCAGAAAGGCCTTATGACTCTCACGGATTCCGATGCCGCATTTCCTACCATGGTCAAGGAATTACTTCCGATAGGTTTTACCGGGCTTGTTGTGGGAGGCATACTTGCGGCTTTAATGAGTTCACTTGCCTCTCTTTACAACTCTTCCGCCACACTTTTTACTGTTGACTTTTATAAGAAATTCAAGCCACTGGCTCCGGAAAAGGAACTGGTCAGGGTGGGAAGGATAGCAACCGTTGTTGTCGTCGTTCTTGGATTATTGTGGATACCGGTTATGAAAAACATCGGTAAATTCTTATACGCTTACCTTCAGGATGTACAATCAATGCTGGCCCCCGGTATCGCGGCGGTATTCCTTCTCGGGGTGCTGTCAAAAAAGACTACGCCCAAAGCCGGGCTTTACGGACTGGTTTCAGGTTTTATCCTCGGAATGACACGGCTGGGTTTTGTTGTGTTCGGCGGAAACCTGAGCCATGATTCAATCTTCCACAAACTGTTCCTTGCACCTAACTGGCTCCATTACGAGATAGTTATATTTTTCATTGTGATACTGCTCATGATCGTAGTCAGCTTTTTTACCCCCAGGGCCGATCCTGTGGCCATCCGGGGTCTGTACTTCGGCTCCGCCTCCGCCGAAGAAAAAGCTGTTACAAGGGCCGGATGGAATAACTGGGATCTCTTTTTCTCAGGTCTGATAATAATTGTGATTGTAGCATTTTACATATATTTCTGGTAATGATCGGTTTAGATGACAAGGAGATCTGGTTTGTCACAGGCAGCCAGCATCTTTATGGAGAGGAGACCCTCCGGAGAGTTGCTTCAGATTCTCTTACCATAGCAGAAGCACTTAATGGTTCTCCGAAGCTGCCGGTAAAGATTATCTCTAAACCTGTACTGACCACTCCCGGTTCAATTTATCAGTTATGCCTCGATGCAAGCAGCAACTCAAACTGCATCGGAATTGTGGCCTGGATGCATACCTTCTCTCCTGCCAAAATGTGGATAAGAGGTTTGAGATCCCTTGCAAAACCTTTGTTGCATCTGCATACCCAGATGAACAGGGGAATTCCATGGGACACAATAGATATGGACTTTATGAACCTCAACCAGTCAGCTCACGGTGACAGGGAATTTGGCTTCATGACCACGCGTATGAGATTGGATCGCAAAGTTGTTACAGGCCACTGGCAGGATGAGGATGTCATTGAAAGAATAGCCGTATGGTCAAGGGCCTCTGCGGCTTTCGATGATGCCTGTAATCTGCGGATTGCCAGATTCGGTGACAATATGCGGGATGTAGCTGTTACTGAGGGGAATAAAGTAAGCGCACAGCTTCAACTGGGATTTTCCGTTTGCGGATATGGAACAGGTGATCTGGCCGACTCGGTTATGGCAGTCAGCGATAATGAGGTTAATGCTCTTGTCGATGAATACATGAGTTCGTATCAGGTTGACCGTGATGTTGCTGGCTCAGATTCCATGAGGGATGCTGCAAGGATAGAAGCAGGACTGGAAAGATTCCTTACCGGGGGAGGTTTTAAAGCTTTCACAACAACATTTGAAGATCTGCACGGGCTGAAGCAGCTGCCCGGCCTTGCTGTACAGAGGCTGATGGAAAAAGGATACGGTTTTGGTGCTGAGGGAGACTGGAAGACCGCAGCTCTTGTCCGTTCAATGAAAGTGATGGCATCAGGCCTGCCGGGAGGCACTTCCTTTATGGAGGATTACACATATCATCTTGAGCCGCCTGATATGCTGGTGCTCGGGGCTCATATGCTCGAAGTATGCCCATCTGTCGCAGAAGAGAAACCTCGTCTTGAAATTCATCCGCTGTCAATAGGAGGGAAAAATGACCCTGCCAGACTGGTATTCAGGGCTGCACCCGGTAAAGCTGTCGCAGCTTCGCTTCTCGATATGGGAAACAGATTCAGAATACTGGTGAACAGGCTTGAGGTAGTTAATTGTCCGGATATGCCGAATCTTCCGGTAGCCGGTGTTCTGTGGAATCCCCTGCCCGATCTCAAGACAAGCGCTTCAGCATGGATCATGGCGGGCGGAGCCCATCATACAGGGTTCAGTACAGCGCTTACCTCCGAATTCCTTGAAGACTTTTCATCCATGCTTGGAATAGAATACCTGCTGATAGATGAAAAATGCGATCTGACAGCTTTTAAAAACACACTGAGGTGGAATGAAATGTATTATCATCTGGCCAGGGGGATCTTATGAAATTCTTTTATGAAACTTAATAGTATCAAATGCTTGAAGAACTGAAACAAACAGTATTAAAGGCCAACCTTGATCTTGCCGGCAGCGGACTTGTCATGCAGACATGGGGAAATGTCAGCGCTCGCGATTCAGCCGGTGGTCTCATTGTGATCAAACCATCGGGGATAAAATATTCGGCAATGCGGATGGAAGACATGGTAGTACTCAAACCTGACGGGAGTGTGGCTGAGGGAAATAGAAAACCTTCTACAGATGCTCCCACTCATCTGTACCTGTATAAAACATTTCCCTCAATAGGCGGCATTGTGCACACACATTCGACCTACGCCACAGCGTGGGCCCAGGCCGGGAGGGATATTCCTCCTCTTGGAACCACCCATGCCGATCATTATTATGGCGAGGTGCCGTGCACAAGGAAACTCACGGAAGAAGAGACAGCTAAAGACTATGAGATCAATACGGCCAGGGTTATTGCCGAACGTCTTGGCAGGACAAACCCTCTGGCTGTTCCTTCCGTACTTGTAAACTGCCACGGACCATTCTGCTGGGGGCTCGATGCAGAGGAAGCTGTCTGCAACGCAATAGCCCTGGAAGAGATAGCACGCATCGCATTTTACACCGTACTCCTGGGTAAAAAAGAAGAAATTGATGCTTTCCTCATTGAGAAGCATTACAGAAGAAAACATGGAAAAGATTCTTATTACGGCCAGAAACAGCAAGCCAAATGATTAATTGAATTGATATGACTTCAAAGTATGTTATCGGGATTGATTACGGGACCGATACCGTCCGTTCAGTTGTTATTGACACACGAAACGGGGAAACAGCGGCAAGTTCGGTCTTTGAGTATCCGCGATGGAAAGAGGGGCTTTACTGCAGTCCGGCAGACAATATGTTCCGCCAGCACCCGCTTGATTATCTTGAAGGTCTTGAGCATTCTGTTAAAGGTGCCCTGGCCGGCATGGGAAGCGAAGTGACCTCAAATATTGCAGGCATTACAATAGATACTACCGGATCGACACCGGTAGCGGTTGACCGGGCAGGCACCCCTCTTGCCCTGAAGCCTGAATTTAATAACGATCCGGATGCAATGTTCGTTTTATGGAAGGATCACACCGCTGTAAAGGAGGCGTCAGAAATCAACAGGCTCAGCAAATCATGGGGCGGAGTTGATTTTACAAGATTCGAAGGCGGAGTCTATTCATCGGAATGGTTCTGGGCGAAAGTGCTTCATATTCTGCGGAATAATGTTAAAGTGAGGGCAAACGCCTGGTCGTGGGTCGAACATTGCGACTGGATGCCTGCCCTTCTTACGGGAAACACTGATCCTCTTACAATTAAGAGAAGCCGTTGTGCCGCGGGACATAAAGCCATGTGGCACAAAAGTTTCAGGGGCTTGCCCGACCCGGTGTTTCTGACTTTGCTTGACCCCTTGCTGGAAGGGCTTCGTGACAGGTTATATACCGAAACATACACCTGCGACGTTCCTGCTGGAGGCTTAACGAAAGAGTGGGCTGAAAGACTGGGGCTCAGGCCGGGAACCATAGTTGGCGTGGGGGCGTTTGACGCTCATCTGGGAGCCGTGGGAGGAGAAATAAAACCCTATAACCTGATAAAGGTAATGGGAACCTCAACGTGTGATATGCTTGTTGTATCACCGGAAGAAATAGGGGACAGGCTTGTGGAAGGCATCTGCGGACAGGTCGACGGATCAATTATTCCGGGCATGACCGGACTTGAAGCAGGGCAGTCGGCCTTCGGTGATGTATACGCCTGGTTTGCCAATCTACTTATGTGGCCTGTGACCAATACAATTCAGGGCTTTACCTGGCTTGATGCTTTCACAAAGGAGAAGATACAAGCCGAAACAGCTGAAAGTATCATAACCGGGCTCAGCAGAAGTGCCGAAGCTCTTAATGATCAGGATACTGCCCTTGTAGCTATAGACTGGCTTAACGGAAGGCGCACCCCTTATGCCAATCAGGCTCTGAAAGGAGCTATATCAGGCCTGTCTCTTGGTTCGGATGCACCACGTGTGTTCAGATCGCTTGTTGAAGCCACGGCTTTCGGGTCCAGAATGATCAACGAGCGATTCATTTCGGAAGGCATGCGTATAGACCGGGTTCTTGCTGTCGGAGGCGTGGCGAAAAAAAACCCGTTCGTGATGCAGATCGTGGCCGATGTGCTTAACAAACCGGTAAGTGTTGCAGCCTCTGACCAGACATGCGCACTCGGCTCGGCAATGGCAGCATCGGTGGCGGCAGGAATACACAGCGACATCCCTGCTGCACAGAAGGCTATGGGAGCAGGATTTGAAAAAGAATACTATCCCGACCCTGCAAGAGCAGAAAAATACGGGAAGTTATTCTCTGTTTACAGGAAGCTGGGGTCCTTTGCAGAGGAGAATCTTACCTGAACGATGAATAACCATCAGAACTTCTTCGTGAATCCCTGAACCTGAAAAGCTTTGTCGTCGATGCTGTCCGGATAACCTGAAATTTAAAGGAAGGGATGTTTATAAGAAACCTTAACTGACAAACAGAGATGAAAAAATTATTTCTTTTTATCACAGTACTTATGATTCCGGCATTGAGGCCGGCAGTTGCACAGAAAGAAGCTGACCCTGTTGTCAATCAGCTTGTCGTTGTCGCAAATAATCCGGGCCCCGTTATTTGCAAGGATATTTACGGCCATTTCTCTGAACATCTTGGTGCTTGCATTTATGGGGGAATTTGGGTGGGGAAAGGATCAGACATACCAAATACGGATGGTATCAGAAATGATGTTCTTTTTGCCCTCAGAGAGCTTCAGATCCCCAATCTGCGATGGCCCGGAGGATGCTTTGCCGATACTTACCACTGGAAGGATGGCATAGGCCCTCAGCATAAGAGGGCGTCGATAGTAAATACCCACTGGGGAGGCGTTACGGAGGATAATTCATTCGGAACGCATGAATTTATGAGACTGACCGAACTGCTTGGATGCGAAGCTTATATTAACGGCAATGTGGGCTCCGGTACCGTGCAAGAAATGGCCGAGTGGGTCGAGTATCTGACCTCTGATTCCGACAGCCCCATGACCCGACTGAGAAAGGAATACGGAAGGGAAGATCCATGGAAAGTGAGATACTTTGCCATAGGTAATGAAAACTGGGGATGCGGGGGAAACATGACGGATGAATATTATGCCAGCGTGATGAGGAGGTTTTCCACATATCTTAACAACTACGGCGAGAACATGCTTTACAGGGTTGCCTGCGGACCCTATGACTACAACTTTGCGTGGACTGAAACTCTCATGAAAGACGAGGCCACACGTGGCAGGTTTCAGGGGTTATCGATACACTACTATTCTCTTGTTGACGGCTGGAACAACAAAGGATCTGCAACCGGGTTTGGTGAAAGGGAATGGTTCCGTACCCTGAGTGCCAACCTGCAGATGGACCCGATAATAAAGGGGCACAAAGCCATAATGGATCGTTATGATCCGCTAAAAATTAAAGGACTTGTGGTTGATGAATGGGGAAACTGGTTTGATGTTGAACCTGCTACAAACCCGGGATTTCTGTATCAACAGAATACCCTCAGGGACGCACTTTCTGCAGCTGTTCATCTGAATATATTCAATGTTCACGCAGACAGGGTGAAAGTGGCAAATCTGGCACAGACGGTAAATGTTCTCCAGTCAGTAATATTAACCAGGGATGATAAAATGATCCTGACCCCTACCTATCATGTTTTCAGGATGTTCAGGGTTCATCAGGATGCCCGTCTGCTGAGCACTGACCTGAGATGCGAAGAATATACATTTGAAGGCAACAGTATCCCTGCAATTTCAGCTTCAGCTTCAGCTGACATCCGGGGCAGGGTGAATATTTCGCTGGCTAACCTCAATCCGGGAAAAGAAATATCACTGGCCTGCCCGGTAATAGGAGAAACTTTCAGCTCGGTCACGGGTGAAATTCTCACATCAGATGCGATAAATTCACACAACACATTCAGTGAACCTGAAAAAGTGAAACCGGAGCCGTTCAGTGATTTCAGATACAAGGACGGCGTACTGACAGTCAGATTGCCTTCAAAATCAGTTGTTGTCCTGGAATTGTCAAAATAGGAAAATGAGAAAACCAGGCATGTCATTGACAGCTCTTGCCGTGATGATGATGATCATTACCGGCTGCAGGGAGCAGAGGTCAGAGCTCAGGGATTATCCTGTCATGCCTGTGCCTTTTACTTCAGTGAAGCTCACGGACGATTTCTGGGCCCCAAGAATATTAAGGAATGCAGAAGTGACAATCCCGATTGCTTTCAGCCATTGCGAGTCAACAGGAAGAGTGAAGAATTTCGAGATTGCTGGTGGTATGGATACAGGGCGTTTTGCCACCATTTACCCATTTGACGACTCAGACGTATTTAAGATCATCGAGGGAGCAGCATATTCACTGCAGACATTCCCTGACCCGGAACTGGAATCATATCTGGATACACTGATCCTGAAGATCGGCCTGGCACAGGAGGAGGACGGCTATCTTTATACAAACAGGACCATTGCTGAGATTCACGGAGGGGAGGGCCTGCATGAGTGGGCTCATCAGAAAAGATGGCTCCTTGATTCGGTGCTCAGCCATGAGCTTTACAATCTGGGTCATCTTTATGAGGCTGCAGTGGCTCATTACAAGGCTACAGGCAAACGCCGGCTTCTTGATATTGCCCTTAAATCAGCTGATCTTCTTGACCGGGATTTCGGCTGCGACGGAATAAAGGTGTATCCCGGCCATCAGGGAATTGAACTTGGACTTGTAAAACTCTACAGGGCAACCGGCGAAATGAAATATCTTGACCTTGCCCGCTTCTTCCTTGATATACGCGGCCCGGGGGGAGACCAGTACAATCAGGCTCACAGTAAGGTGGCCGATCAGACGGAAGCCACCGGCCATGCAGTGCGTGCAACATATATGTACTCGGCTATGGCTGATATTGCTGCCATACAGGAGGACGAGGAATACCTGAGGGCGATCACCGCCATCTGGGAAGACATAGTGCACAGGAAGATCTATGTGACCGGAGGCATTGGAGCCACAGGCGGTAATGAAGGATTTGCCGGACCATATTTTTTACCCAATATGACGGCTTACTGCGAGACCTGTGCCTCGATAGGTAACATATTTATGAACCACAGGCTTTTTCTGTTGCACGGGCAAAGCAGGTTTATCGATGTGCTTGAAAAAACACTTTACAATGCAGCACTTTCAGGCGTGTCATTATCGGCAGACAGATTTTTTTATCCAAACCCTCTCGAGTCAAAAGGTCAGCACCAAAGAAGCGAATGGTTCGGATGCGCATGCTGTCCTTCAAATATTGCGAGATTCATTCCTGCAATACCGGGATATGTTTATGCGGTAACAGATAATGAACTGTTTGTGAACCTGTATATCTCAAATGAAGCTGAGATAATTATGGAAAAAAATAAGTTAAATATTTCCCAGAAAACCAGATACCCCTATGACGGCGATATAAGTATCACAATAAATCCGCAGGACGAAAAGAGATTTGCTCTTAAGATCAGGGTTCCCGGATGGTCGTTGAATGAAGCTTTGCCTGGAGGGCTATACAGGTTTGCAGAACACAATACAGATTCCTTCAGACTTTATGTCAATGCTGTTCCTGTCTCGCCTGTCATGTCCGGCGGCTATGCGGTTATTGAAAGAACCTGGAGAAAAGGGGATAATGTTGACCTTTTCCTGCCAATGCCGGTAAGGCGGGTGTTAGCTGATGAGAGGATTAAAGAGAATGCCGGCAGGGTTGCCATCCAGCGGGGACCTCTGATATACTGTGCAGAATGGCCCGATAATCATAAAGGTGATGTTCTGAGCCTGGTCCTGGGAAATGAAGGATTTTCGACAGGGTACAGGGAGGATTTGCTTAACGGGACACAGGTCATTGCTGCTTCGGGGGCGCGCTCAGCAAAAACGCCTGATGGCAGAATCGAGCTGCTCACGCAGCAGGAGGTCCGGCTTATACCATATGCGTTATGGAACAACCGCGGCAGCGGAGAGATGAGGGTGTGGATGCCGGTTACCACAGCAGGTGCAAGACCACTGCCTGCCCCAACAATCGCTTTCAGAAGCAGGATCAGGGCAAGCAGACCCGAAGGAGACCTTGCTGCCGTAAATGACCAGGATGTGCCATCCGGTTCAAACGATCGCTCGGTAACATATTATCACTGGTGGCCGGGCAGGGACAGGTGGGAATATATTCAGTATGATTTTGAAAAGCCCGCCACGGTTACAAAAACGAAAGTCTATTGGTTTGATGACGGACCAGATGGCGGATGCCGTGTTCCTGATGAGTGGCAGCTGCTCTACCTTAATAAGAATATCTGGACGCCTGTCAGGGCACGTACATCTTACAAAGTTACAAAAAATAACTGGGATTCCCTGATGTTTGACCCTGTAAAAACATCAGCCGTTAAACTTAAGGTTAAACTGAACAGGGCTTTTTCATCAGGCGTCTATGAATGGATAATTGAATAGAGAATTTAAATGAACATATGTTTAAAAAAATAAGAATTAGTATATTTGGGTATAAGACCGATCACTGACACTGAACTGAACTGCCGGTTACATTTTGTATAGCTGTCGTTAACCGGTTACTGATTTCTGATTACCTAACCATTAACCTGTCTGTCAATGAAAAAATCATTATTACTTGTTTTTCTGCTGTTATTGGCGAAACTAACCTTTGCTCAGCAATCCTCATTTTTTCTTAATGATCTTGAATATTTCGAAAGGGGAGGAGTGAATGTGATGGCATTCCAGGATATTTATCCCGAAGGTCACCAGGGTGGCGTGGCAGTTATCATGCATGGCAGGCGTCTGGCTACCAACGGAGATATTCGTCTTGATGAAACTCCCGGGCAGTGGCAGCCCATACCGAAGCAGCTCGACCGGAAAGTCGACCCGGCCGGCAATCTTATCACGGTTGATCTTGTTTATCCCAATCCTGAGATAAACAGGAAAGGATTTAATCCCATAGAATATCCTGATCTGGAACTGAACTACACTGTTAAAGTAAGGTCTCAGGGAGAATCTGTCATTGTCACGGTAGATCTTGAAACACCCGTTCCCGGGGAATTTCTTGGAAAAGTGGGGTTCAATATGGAGCTTTTCCCGGGCATACTGTTCGGAAAGACCTGGATGATCGACAACAAATCCGGGATCTTCCCGAGACAGCCCAACGGACCTGCCTTAACAGACAATAAAGGAAATATAGTAGCCGGGCAGCCTTTTGCCACAGGCAGAAAAATTGTTGTGGCCCCCGAGGACAATATGCTGAGAATAACAATAGAATCAAAAACCGGAGATCTGCAGCTTCTCGACGGAAGATATGTTCATAATAACGGCTGGTTTGTGGTGCGGACTCTCGTCGCGGAAGGATCCACAAAAAATGCCGTTGAATGGGTTATCACACCGCATGTTGTACCGGGATGGAAGAGTACTCCGATTGTTCAGGTCTCGCAGATAGGTTATCACCCGGACCAGAAAAAAGTGGCGATCATCGAGATTGATAAAAATGATGCACAAAGGGAGCAGCCTGTTCTTGTCAGGGTCGTTGAAGACGGCAGTCAGATTGTGGTAGCAAGGGGAGAAACCGAAGAATGGGGAAGGTTTCTGCGGTATGATTATTTGAAGTTTGATTTTTCATCAGTGAAACAGGAAGGCCTTTATTCAGTCAGGTACGGGACTGGGCAATCGCAGTTCTTCAGGATAGCCCCGGATGTTTTTAAAAGAGATGTGTGGCAGCCGACCCTTGAATATTACCTTCCGGTTATGATGTGTCATATGAGAATAAATGAAAAATACCGGGTATGGCACGGGCTGTGTCATATGGACGATGCGAGGATGGCCCCCGTGAATCATAATCATTTTGACGGATATATTCAAAGGGAATCCACTCTCACCAGATATAATCCGGGCGATCATGTTCCCGACCTGAATACAGGAGGCTGGCATGATGCAGGGGATTATGACCTGAGGGTTGAATCCCAGAGCGGGGAGGTATATATTCTTGTGCAGGCGCTGGAAGCTTTTGGCATAGGATACTATGACGAAACTTACGTCGATCAGAAAAGCAGGATTGTTGAGATACACCAGCCCGACGGCAAATCAGATATTCTTCAGCAGATTGAACACGGGGTTCTGTCGGTGGCAGGCGGATATAAGAACCTCGGGCGGCTATACAGGGGAATAATAGCACCGACAATACGCCAGTACGTTCTCCTTGGTGATGGCATGACAATGACCGACGGACTGATCCACGACCCCGGCCTTAAGGAAGGAGAGCGTACAGCCACGCATTCTTCTCCTGCAGACGACCGCTGGGTTTTTACTGAAAATAATCCGCCGCGAGAGCTGACTACAGCTGCACACCTTGCTGCAGCAGCAAGAGCACTGAAAGGATTCAACGATGAATTGTCAAAGGAGTGCCTCGATATTGCGAAGGCTATTTATAATAATGAGTATGAGCTGGCAGGATTTGCAGTTAATGCAAAAATCCATGCAGCATCTGAACTCTTTCTCACGACGGGAGACGATCAGTATAAAAAATTTATACTCGATAATGAAGCAGCAGTTATTAAGGGGATTCGAAACCTTGGCTGGCTTATAGGCAGAACTCTGCCAAAAATTAACAACCCCGCTTTCACTGCTTCTGTCAGAAGTTCTCTCGGAAGCCTCTCGGAAGATATTGAAGCACAATCTAAAGAGACCCCTTACGGTGTTCCTTACCGTCCTCGTGTCTGGGGCGCAGGCTGGGATATACAGAGTTTTGGAGTCAGACAGTATTATCTTCACAAGGCCTTCCCGGATATATTCTCTTCTGACCAGGTTTTCAACGCCCTGAATTTCATTCTGGGAGTCCATCCCGGTGAAAATACATCCTCGTTTGCCTCAGGCGTCGGTGCAAGATCAACGATCGTTGCCTATGGAGTTAACCGTGCAGACTGGTCGTATATTCCGGGAGGTGTATCGTCGGGAACCGCCCTTATCAGACCGGATTTCCCGGAGTTGCTGGACTGGCCTTTTCTCTGGCAACAGCAGGAATATGTTATGGGTGGAGGAGCAACAAACTTTATGTTCCTGGTGCTGGCCGCAAATCAGCTTCTTGGAGAAAAATAACGGAATCAGCCCCGGTTCACCGGCAGGAGAGATCAAAATGCGACAAATATGATCAAACGATATCAGATAATAATGCCATTATCACAGGGGACCGTTGCCGAAGAATGGGATCAATGCCTCGGTCAGATAGAGAGAATGGTTACGGAAGGTTTGAGACCGGTGAAGTTGAATATATTCGCGGATATACCTGATTATAAATCATATAAGGATATAAAAAAGATTATCGGGGTGTCGGTGTCCTCCAGGTTGCGATACTCTGTACCTGCATATTGTGTAACCGTTCATCCTCCGGAAAATCCATGGAGTATTGCAGTAGAAGGACTTTTCGTTCCCGGGGCCACGAATGAGATCAGGACAAAATATGCCGGAGCCCTGCCTTATGTTGTTGTTGCAACAGGCTGTGGCAGGGAAATCTGGGCTGCCGGACTTGGCACTGACGAATATCCGGATAACACCAGGGAAGCTGCCGCGAAAGCTTTTGACAAGATGGCAGAAATCCTTTTTCAGGAAAAAATGTCGTTCAATAACATTGTCCGGCAATGGAATTTTATCGGCAACATACTTGAAATGAGGGAAGGATATCAGAATTATCAGCATTTTAATGAGGTCCGGAGTGAATACTACAGCAGGTTCAGGACCTGCCTTGGATACCCTGCAGCTACGGGTGTAGGGATGAAGCTGGGCGGGGTACTTATCGATTTTAATGCCGTGGAGGCAGATGATTCCCTTAAGATACAAAGCGTTGAAAATCCTGATCAGATAAATGCTTACGAATACGGGCAGCAGGTCCTCAAAGGTCTGGTATGGAAGGACAGGAAAGCAAAAAATCAGCCGCAGTTTGAGCGGGCTCTCTTTCTGGCAAACAGAAGCGTTTCAACCCTGTACATTTCAGGAACTGCTTCCATCGTAGGGCAGGAAACAATCGGGACAGGTGATATTGAGGAACAGACCCGTGTCACCATAAGGAACATCAGTAAACTTACGGATTCAGGGCGGAAGATCCGTTCAGGGGAAAAACAGGGGCAGGCACATGGGAGGTTTTCCGTTGTAAGAGTGTATATTAAGAACAGAGAAGACTTCAGCCTGGTCAGAAAGATCTGTGATGAGAATTACTCCCCGGCACCGGCAATCTATATTGAGGCCGACATTTGCCGTGATGACCTGCTTACTGAAATTGAAGCCGAGTATTCAATAAATCATTAAGACTGAACCAGCAGCTGGTTACGATTGGCGGTTTTAAATGAAATAAGCTGCCTTTGTCCCCGGTTTTACGGTATATTTATACTTTAATTCACTCTGCCGATGAAAAAACTTTTCCTGCTGTCGCTGGTCTATCTTCTGTTTACCGCATGCTCGAGTACGACATGGGATACAAAGGAGAACGGTGTTCTTGTAAAGCTGAGGCCGGCAAAGGCCGGAGCCGCAAAGCAGATCAGAATAGAAGTATTATCAGACAGGATAATACATGTTGCAGCATCAACAACGAAAATATATTCTTCAGACAAAAGCCTGTGTGTGATTTTCTCTCCGGCGGGCAATCCTTACTTTTCTGTTAAGCAGTTAACAGACACACTGTTGCTCTCCACCCGGGAGTTAAAGGTTAAGCTTTTGCTGAAAACCGGAGAGATCGGTTTTTTTGATTCTGAGGACAGGGCATTGTTATGTGAAAAAAGCGGCGGAGGAAAATCTTTCAGCCCGGTTTCAGCAGAAGGCACTGACGGATATGCATTCAGCCAGGTTTTTGAATCTCCTGCTGATGAGGCATTTTATGGCCTGGGACAACACCAGTCGGATGAATTCAACTATAAAGGGCTAAATGAAAGCCTTTACCAGTATAATACCAAAGTATCGGTTCCTTTTGTGGTTTCAGATAAGAATTACGGAGTTCTCTGGGATAACTATTCCCTTACAAAATTCGGAGATCCGCGTGACTATTCCCGGATTGACCTTTTCAGACTCTATAACGACGAGGGGAAGGAAGGAGGTCTTACGGCCTTTTACTCAAACGAGTCTGGTGCGGACAGGGTGTTTGTCAGCAGAAATGAATCGTCGATAGACTATGAAAACCTGACGACGGTGAAGAACCTGCCGGAGGGTTTTCCGTTAGACGGTTCCGATGTTGTTTGGAAAGGCAGCATTGAGCCTGAAGAATCGGGTCTTTATCACTTCAGGCTTTATTATGCCGGTTATGCAAAATTATACATCGGCGAAGAACTCATTGTACCGGAGCGCTGGAGAACCTCATGGAATCCAAATATATACAAATTCAGCATCAACCTTGAGCAGGGCGTAAAATACCCAATAAAGCTTGAATGGAAACCAGACGGGGCAGTATCTTATATAGGCCTCAAAGCCCTAAGCCCCCGGCCCACTGAAGAACAGGGTGCCCTGGCATTTTCTTCTGAGATGGGAGACCAGATGGAGTATTATTTTATCAGGGGGGATAACATTGATGAGGTGATCAGCGGTTACAGGAAACTGACAGGAAAAGCTCCTGTAATGCCTTCCTGGGCTTTTGGATACTGGCAAAGCCGCGAACGGTACAGGTCGCAGGCCGAACTCCTTGA
>Ga0334882_1002536_pt1 | contig 18407 bp, 31 predicted proteins | sample GraSluR1_MG_5_FD_207226 | JGI IMG/M metagenome (GOLD analysis project Ga0334882, IMG submission 207226) | Sludge microbial communities from methane-producing bioreactor in Wageningen University, Netherlands - Granular Sludge_15_04-R1 | ecosystem: Engineered > Bioreactor > Anaerobic >...
ATGGATGTCCTCAATGCGGGCTAGTCATGGACCGTGACGAGAACGCGGCGATAAACATTTTGAGACTGGGACTACAGTCTCTGCCAAAAGCTAGAAGCCCCGCCCTTTAGGGCGGGGAGTAGTCACAGCACTTTCCTGAAGAATATCTGGGTCAGAGGCGGGAGGTTTAGGGTATAATCGCTGGCATGTATGGATCGCTTGGATGAGACGAGAACGGGAAAAAGATCTGTCAAAATCGCAAAAGTCGTTGAATATAAGCAGTAAAAGAAGCGCCGAGGGGGAGATTCGAACTCCCGCGACCCTTGCGAATCACAAGCTTTCAGTACAGAATTCCAGGCTTGCGCCTTACCACTAGACTACCTCGGCACGATTACGACTTTTTGGACCATAGCCTCGGATACGTCTCCGGGGCCATGACGACCCTCGAGGTCCTGGCCACGATCCCGGAAGAGGACCTCATCATATCCTCGCTGTCCATGGCTGCGACGGCCACGGCAACAGCTTCTCCTTTCAGGGTATAAATAACTACCTTCTCCCCTTCCTTTATCCCGGACTCGAGGCTGAGGAGCCCCGGCGATGCCAGGGGTGCCCCATGGCATATGGCGTCGACGGCTCCGTCGCCGACGACGAGGGAGGGCATGTGCCTCAAAGCCTCCTCCACTGGCAGGATCGCCCGCCTGAGGAGGGTCTCGTCGCCGGTCTCCCGCCAGATCTCTTTGGCGTCCTTGAGGTCGTGGAGGGTCACCAGGGTCTCGTCCTCGCGAAAGGGGCCGCTTTTGGTCCTTCGGAGCTCCTCCATGTGGGCGCCCGTCCCCAGGGCGAGGCCGATGTCGTGGCAGAGCTTTCTGATGTAGGTACCCGCCTCGCAGCCGACACGGAATAAGACGCCTGTGCCGTCGATCTCCAGAACTTCCAGGTAGTATATCTCCCTCTTCCTCAGAGCCCTTTTGACGCTGGACTTGAGGGGAGGGCGCTGGTAGATCTCCCCCTGGAACTCGCCACAGGCCTCCAGGATCCTCTTTCTGGGGAGGGTCGCGTGAACCCGCATAAGACAGACGTACTCCTTTCCTGCGGAGAGGAGGGTCTCGACGACCCGGGTCGAGTCCCCGAGCATGATGGGCAGGATCCCCGTCACCTTGGGGTCCAGGGTGCCGCTGTGGCCTGCACTCTCGATCTCCAGGATCCTCTTCACCCAGGCCACCACCTCGTGGCTGGTGGGCCCCGGGGGCTTGTCCAGGTTTATGCATCCCAGGCTGATGTGCAGGTCGAGGGGGCGCTCGCGAGGGAGAAAACCGTTTATATGGTCGGTCTTCCCCTCCCTTCGTACCAGGATCTCCCTGGTACGATCAGATGGAAGGTTTCCCGCCATCTTCGATGGACCTCACTGCCGCCAGGGCAATGGCGGAGACCCCCCTCTCGTTCCAGGTCCCGGAGTCTATGACGAGGTCGTAGACTGAGAAGTCGCTGACGTCTATGTTGTAGTACTTCTCGTACCTCCTCGCCTCGCACTCTTCCCGGACCCTCGACTCTCGGAGGGCGTCTTCTACGAGCTTCTTCTCTCGGGACGCGATCCTCTCGGCCCTCACCTTCCGGTCCGCCTTGAGGAGTATCTTGAGGTCCGCATCGAGGACGTGGGCGGAGATCCTCCCCTCGAAGACGCCTCCTGCCTCGAAAGCCATCGCTTTCTGGGCGTCGTCGATGAGATAGTCGATCTCGGGCCCCTCCTCGGCGATCCGCCCCAGCTCTCCGACAGATATTCCGCGATCGTCCGCGATCTTTCGAAATAGATCGCCAGAGTTGACCCGGCGGAGGCCTAGCTCCTTTGCGAGGATCCGGGATAGGGTGCTCGTCCCGGTACCAGGTGGACCGCTGACTGTGATTATCATCACATACCGCCGATGTTCAGGGCTTTTCTTATGATCTGAGATATCGGTATCGAGCAGATGAAGTACCAGTAGAACCAGTAGAATATGGGGCCCAATACGGTATCGGAGATGGCTTGGACACCCCAGAAGGGGAAGGTCAGATAGATGATGTGCTCATCGATATAGAGGTAGGCCCACATGAAGAGGGGTATCGATACGATGCCGATGTAGGCCATCGGCTTCAGCTGCATCTTCATCATCTTGGACTGATCGCCGAGCATCTCCCTCTGCTGGACTTGAAGCTGCTGCTGCCGGGCCTTATCTCCGGCGAGCTGTGCCTCCCGGAACTCCCGCTGGAACCCCTTCATCGTCTCCTGCTGCCTCCGGAGGTAGTCCCAGTCCATGGTGTACTTCTGGATGAGGCTAGCATATAGTCCGGTAACGGCGGCGAGAGCGAAGAGGACGATGTGGAAGGGGAGGATGGCGGGGAGCCACCCGAGGACCGCGTTCATCACCTCCCCCATCCAGTGCCTGAAATCCGCGCTCACCATGATCCCCACCATCAGGGCCGTCCCCACCCCCAGGAGGATGAAGTTGATCTGCTTCTCGATCTCGTCCGTCTTCATGGCTACTCACCGAAGAACCTGCGCATCATCGGATACATCTCCTGGATCTGCTCGCTGGCGATCTGCTCGTAGAGCCTGTAAGTGATCGATACCGCCAGGAGAAGGCCGGTCCCGCCGGCGCCGCCGAGGGTGCCCAGGAGGCTGGCCACGAGGGTGAGCAGCCCGATGATCACGCCGCCGATGACGGTGACCTTCGGGATGTACCGGCCGAGGATCTTCTCGATGCTGACGGCGCTTCTCCTGTGGCCGGGAACCTGGAGGCCCGAGGAGTGGATCTTGGCAGCGACGCTCTTGGCGCCCATGCCGGTGGTCTCTATCCAGAATATGGCAAAGATCACGCCACCGGCGATGAGGACGAAGGCGTCGGTGAATATGTGAAGCCAGATCTGCCAGCCTGCGATAGGATCAAGCCCCAAAAGCTCCATGCCGGGGTTGCTGCTGGTGACGAGGCTCGGTATCCAGTCATGGGGGCTGTTTATCGGCGAGAGGTAGTACATGAGGCCGGATATCGGCATCGGCGACGTGGCGCTCACCATCTCTCCGGTCACCATATCGTAACTCGAGGTGGACGTGAAGGTCCCAAGGATGCTCGAATAAGCGGTGTAGACGATGTTCACCCCGGAGGCTGTATCGGTGGTGGTGGCGGTGGTGACCGTCCCGATCCTCCCCACCAGAAGGGTCCCCATCATCTGGATGTTCGCCTGGAGGGCTCTCACCAGGATCATCGGGAGGACGCTGGCGTAGATGAGCTTCACCGGGAACCTACCCCGAGCGCCTCGTACGGCGCTGTGGGCGAGGGGTATCTCAACCCTGGTACTCTCCACGAAGACGACGAAGAGTATGATGACGATCGTCGTTATGAGGGCCAGGATCCCGCCGTCGATGAAGACCCGCTCAAGGCCGGAGGTGGTGAATACGTCATCGAGCCCCAGGACATTGTTCGTGAATATGAAGATCCATTTCGGGATTACCCCTATCGGCAGACCCTGGTCTCCGATGGTCCAGTTGAACAATCCCGTTATGAGCTGCTGGCTCACGCCAGCGACGATGAAGAGGCCCACGCCGGACCCGATCCCCCACTTGCTGACGATCTCGTCCATGAAGAGGATGAGAACTCCGCCTATGCAGATCTGGAAGAATATCAAGAAGGAGATCATCCCCAGGGACACTCCCAAGGACGCCGCCAACCCCTGATCGGGGAGGAGGTATCCTCCGAGGACCTGAGGGAGGGCCTCTACGATGATCATGACAAAGACCAGTAGCTTCTGAGTCCCCTGAAAGATCGCCTGGTCCCGGGGATCCGTCAGGTTTAGCTTTATGATGCCGGCGCCCACCAGGAGCTGCAGGACGATGGAGGCCGTGACTATAGGCCCTATCCCCAGTAGCATCAAAGATCCGAAGGAGCCGGCGAAGAAGGCCCGGTACATCCCGAAGAGATCGATGGATGCAGGAGATAGGCCAAAGAGGGATACGTTGGAGAGGGCGAAGTAGAGGACTAGAATCCCCACAGTCCAGCTGAGCTTCTTCTTGAAGTGGACGTGACCTTCGGGCCTCTCCACGGCCGGAAGCCTCCTGACAAAAGGCTCGATGGCGTAGAAGAAGCTTTGCTGATTCATGATACCACTACTTCACCGCCAGCCTCTTCGATCTTCTCCCTGGCGACGGCGGAGAACCCTGCTGCACTGACGGTGACGGGCCTGGTCAGCTTCCCCTTCCCCAGGACCTTCTTCTTTCCGAGATCGATCCGGCCGCCCTCAACAGCCATCGAGTCAAGATCGCCTAAGTTGACTATCTCGACTTCCCTGGCGTTATGCTTGAAAAAGCCGTTCTTGCCCATCGCCCGGCCTCGCATCATCTCTCTTTGGAAGTGATGCTTGCACCCGCCGGCGTTGCCGCGGCCGCCTCTCGATCCCGCGCCTCTGCGGTTCTTGTGGGTGCCGCCTCCACAGGTCCTGCTCCCCCGAAACTTCTTCAGATTGCTTTTAGGCATGGTCCTACCTCATCTTCCGGATAAGATCTGAGATCGACTCGTGGTAACCGAGCTCTCCGCCCTCTTTTACGGTCTTCTTCGTACCTCTGTGCCCCTTTCTCGGGGGGTGAAGCCTGAAGACCGGCTTTATGCCGGCGTCCTGGAGAGTCGCAGACCCTCGAAAGACCTCCGAGGCGAACTCCTTCATCGTCGCGCAGGCGGTCTTCTCCTTTATCACCTGATCGGTCAAACGTCTGTTGCCGCTGAGCCTGCCGCGCATCTCGAGCATCGACGCCAGAGCGTCCTCGTCGATCTCACCCCAAGCTACGTAGTCCTTCACCTTCTGGATCATCCCCCGATAGTGGGGGCTCTCCGGCACCACGACGCAGTGGTTGATCCTGTGAAGTCGAAGCATCTTGAGGGTATCCTTGATATGGGGCTTGGTATTGACGCTTCCCCGAAGTCGTACTATCGCATACATAATCTATACCCTCATGGTGACGGTATTGCGCAACGCATCGTATGTAGCCTTGGCGAAGTTGAGGGTGGTTCTGGTGTTCCCCGAGGACTTCGTCCAGACGTCCTGGATCCCCGCCATCTCCATAACCTTTCTCGCCGTCCCGCCCGCCGCGATCCCCAGACCTCTCGGAGCCGGTATCAGGGTTATCTGGACGGATCCCGCCTTTCCCATCACCTGGAAGGGAACGGTGTGGCCTGCGCCGCAGCCGCACTCCCAGCTGCCACAACCCCGGTTCACCTTTATGATATTCAGCTTGGCTACATCTATCCCCTTTCTTATGGCGGGGCCGACCTGGTTGTCTCTCCCCTGGCCGATGCCGACGTAGCCGTCCTTGTTTCCGACGATGACCGTCGCCCTGAACTTCACCCGTCGCCCCGAGTCGGTCATCCTCTGGACCATGTTTATGTCCAGCACCTCGTCCTCAAGCCCGGGGAGGAGGGCGTCGACTAAACCCGCCTCTTTGATAGGGAGCCTTGAAGCGAGCGCCTCGTCGAAGGTCGTGACCTGCCCTTCATAAACGAGCCTGCCCAGCTTGGTCTTGGGGACCCATTCTTCTCTGTATTCCATCCTCATCCGCTCACCCCAGTATCTTCTCGCGGGCTGCATCGAACTGAGCCGTCAACTCAACGCCTCGATAAGCCTCAATATCCTCGCCACGGATCCTGCCTTCGTTCGGGAAGATCTCGGGGCTGTGGGGAACCGTGACCCCTGCGTCCACCACGCCCTTCAGGGCGGAGTATATCCTGTTGCCCCTGGTGTTGGCGTGGATCCCCATGTCCAAGATCGCCTCGTTCTGCCCCATCGCCTTCATCCTCTTGCCGAAGAGGAGGCCGGCCAGGTACGAAGCCGGGACGTTTCCGGTACTTCCTTCGTAGCCGAACTCTTGTAGCTCCCGAGAGTTGACCGTAAGGAGGGTCCGATCTCCGGCGGGCTCTGCTACGACGAGCTGCAGATTGATGTTCCTGTTCCCCTTTCTTATCACAAGTCTAGGCTTTCGAGAAATTATGAGCCTGTATCTGAAATGATAATTAGTTCTGCCCTCTCTGCGCCTTCTGAAGGGCACCTTATATCGCGGTCCGGTTGCCATCAGTCACTCCTCGTTAGACCTTTTGCCTTTATGTACGCGTTGAGATGGGCCGTGCTCCGGTACTCGCCACCCTTGGCCTTGCGATAGAGCATCCGATAGGTGTGACGGTCGATATCGCCCCCCTCCCTCAGCTCTTTCAGCCTCCGGCGAAGGGCCCGGATCTTCGTCATCCAGATCTCTTTCCTTGGAGACCGGGAACCTTTCGCACCCTTCCTCCTCCCAGGACCTTTCTTGTGGCCGTAGGCCCTCTTGGCGGCTCGAGCCCTGTATCTCGCGCGGCTGTTGCCCTTCTGCGGCTTCGCCTTGATGTTTCCCGCCTCGATCTGGGACTTGACGTCCTCCCTCGTGATGGAATCGGCGATCTCTCCGGCGACGTCGGGGTCGGGGTTGATCCAGACCCTGCTCTCACCTACGTCGAGGACGCAAGCCGCAAGCCTCTTCTGGGTCGAAAAGTTGGGCACCTCAGTCGCCTCCGGAGGTGGGGTTTAGAACCTTCAGGTTCATCTCCCGGGCCATCGCCTCGATCTCGTCTCTCTTCTTCATGCCCACGGTGCCGGCTATCCGGACGGCACAGCCTTCGGCCCCCAGCAGGTCCCCGGCGTTTTTGACGAGAACCTCTTTCATGCCGCAGGGATGGTAGCCACGGACGGCTTTCGGGCTCCTGTATCCTACCCTGACGAGCTTCCCCTTGGCCGAGATCTGCCGTCTGAGCTTGTTGTGCAGGCCCCGGGGTCGCCTCCAGCTCGGCGATAGCTTCTTCTTCTTGTGAGAATCGCAACGGTTGAACTCAGGCTTCCTCTTCTTCTGTCTCGCCCGAACTTTCATCAACCTCTCTGTATCGGAAGTCAACTCCGTCACCTCTTGTCCACCAGGTATATCCCGTCTTGGAATACTCTGATGTCGAACCCTCTGACCTTCGTCGCCTGCTCGATGTTGGCCATAGTCTGACCGACACGTTCCTTATCGATTCCGGTGACGATCACGGTGTCGCCCTTTACATCCACCTGAGATCCGCCCATGATCTTGGCGGACCGGGGCTTCCTCTCGCCCAGGAAGTTGCTGATCAAAAGCTCCTCCTTGGAGACCTTCAGCTGTATTGGGAAGTGAGAGTAAACGGCCTTCATCCTGTACTCGAAGCCCTCCGTCACCCCCTTGATCATGTTATTGAGGTGGGCGGCGAGAGTTCCGGCCATGGACCTGTGCCGCTTCCTGGTGATATCGGCGTCCACCACCAGGCCGGACTCGTCATTTCTGATCTCTATACCAGGATACCAGAGGCGCCTTGAGACGGTGCCCAATGGACCGGTGACCGTCACCGTGGCGTCGTCGCCGATCTCCACCTCGACCCCCTCTGGGACCTCTATAAGTCGCGCCAACTCCTTGACCATCTCCACCACCTAATAAACATAAGCCAGAAGCTGGCCGCCTATCCCGCGCTCCCTGGCGTCGACGTGAGATATGACCCCCTGGCTCGTGCTCACGATGAGCGCGCCGAAGTTACGGGAGGGCAAAAATCTCTTCTCCCACTTCTCCAGGTCCGATACCTGGGTGGAGAACCGGGGCTTTATCACGCCGCACCTGTTGATCTTTCCTTGCAAGTCCACCTTGAACATCCCTGACTTGCCGTCGTCTACGAACTCGAAATCGCCGATGTATCCGAGGTCTGCCATCACCTTCAGGGTGTTGCCGACGAGCTTGGAAGCTGGCTGGATGATGCATCCTCCTTTGCCGACGTCCTCGGCGTTCTTTATGATGGACATGGCATCGGCAAGCGGATCTAACAGTACCATTAATCATCACCTACGAGTACTTCTCAAAACCCATATCCGGGGCGATCTCTCTGAAACACTGTCTGCAGAGATAAATTCCATATTTCCTGATGAGCCCCGGCTTTCTGCCGCACCGCTTGCAGCTGTTCGCGCCTCGGCCGAAGCTCTTGGTTTCGGTCTTCATGCCGCCTCCACAACGTCTACGCCGTATTTATTTTTGACGAACTCCACGGCATCATCTGCTGTAACCCTGTGGCTTTTTGCAATCTTCGACCGAGCGATGCGCCTTCGGGCCACCCGGTATCCAGCCCTCTTGAGGGCCACCGAGACGTCCATGCCGAAGATCCCGATGTCGGGGTCGTACTTCATCCCCGGAAAGTCGGTATGTTCCTCGACGCCGAAGGAGAAGTTTCCGGTCTCGTCGAACTGACCTCGCCGGAGGACGCCTCCCGCCACTTCCAGGGCGACCTTGAGGAACTCCTCCGCCTCTGCGCCCCTGAGGGTAAGCCTGCACCCGATGGGCTCGTTCTTCTTTATCCCGAAGACCGGAAGGGTCTTTTTGGCGTTGGACCTGACGGGGGTCCGGCTCGTTATGGCGCCGAGGATAGTCTCGGCGTTGACGAGCCTCTGGCCGCTCTCGCCGGTCCCGATGTGGACGGTCACCTTCTCGATCCTGGGCTCCAACATGGCGTTCATACCGTGGCCCCCAGCTTGATGGCGGGTTTGTCTATGCCGATCATGAATACGTGATCGACCGTCGTCTCGAACTCCCGCTTGCCTGAGATGATCACCCTGTTGGGGCGAGAGCTCTTGACGACCTCTATCTCCTTGATAGTCCCGACCTCACCGGAGTGGGTGCCCCCGACGACCATGGCCAGGTTCCCCTCCTTGAACTCGATGACGTCGGCGATCTCCTTATCGGGTATCGATAGGATCACCGAGCTTCCGGTGGTGTAATCCCCATCGGCTAAGATGTTCGTCCCGTCGTTGAGGTTCAACTGGATTTTGCCGCCCCGGAGGGTCCTCTTATCCTCGATCCTGCAGAGCTTTCGGGCTTCGCCAGCCTCCAGCTCGGAGAGGTTGAACCTCCCCTTGGCGTCCTGGAGGAGCCTGTACTTTTTGTCCATAGACGGGACCGATATCACGTCGAAGATCCCCACGGGGAACTTGATGTCCTTTCTCGCCTTTCCATCGACGAGAACCCCGCCCTCGTGCAGGATGCGCTTTGCTTCTCTGGAGTTGTCGACGAGCCCCAGAAGATCCCTGACGACGACTACGAGGGGGATGCTCCCCCTGGCGGAGTGGGGGCCTGGCTCGCCCTTGGCCACCCATGTATGGATCTTCCTCGCGATCGGCCAGCTTCTGGGACTTGCAACCCTCTTCTGATGTCTGCTCACCTAAATCACCTGGAAAAGATCTTCTTCCTTTCTTCGTCGTCCAGCTCCATCTTGGTGATGACGACGTTGGAGGGCTGGACCGCCCTGGGCACCTCGGTCCCGTCTGCACGGAATACGCTCACTCCGGCGACGTGGATCGTGCCGCTCTTCAGGTCCGCATTCTGGACTTCGCCCTCGGTCCCGGCATGGTCGCCGCGCATCATCTTGACTGTATCGCCCACCTTCACCTGGGCGCTGCGGACCTTCATCTCCTCGCGGAGCTCCTTGTTCAGGGCGGCGTGCATGTACTTCTGGAGTTTGTGAAGGGGGGCGGTGTACCTCTCTTTCCTCTGTTTGCGTGGCTGTTTGCTCTTCATGGTTATCACACAATTATCGATGCGGCTGAGGCGATCTTTCCGTACCTCTCAGCCACCTCTCTGGCCACCGGCCCTTTGATCTCCGATCCCTTGGGGATCCCGGCGATGTCTGTGATGACCGCCGCGTTGTCCTCGAACTTGACCCTCAGACCGTCGGGCCTCCGGAACTCCTTCTTCTGGCGGACTATCACCGCGGTGAAGATCTGCTTTCTCATCTCCGGGGTCCCCTTCTTTACCGATACCACGATCATGTCGCCGATCCCGGCGCAGGGCATCCTGTTTTTGACGCCTCTGTACCTCTTGACCGATATGATCTCGAGCATCCTTGCGCCGGTGTTGTCGGCGCATTCGAGCTGCGCTCCGGCGTTGATAGGCCTTGCGATGCTGGCCTTAAGCCCCTTCATCGGACGACCTCCACCACCACGAAGGACTTGGTCTTGCTGAGTGGCCTGCACTCGGCGACCTTGACCACGTCACCCACCTTCGCCTTCAGGCAGGGGGGGTTGTGGGCGTGGAGCTTCGACCGCCTCTTCTCGTACCTCTCGTACTTCGTCATCTTCCTTTCGAACTCGCGGAGTACGACCACTGTATCGGTCATCCTGTCGCTGACCACCGTTCCGTCAAAGACCTGACCTCGAACGGGAAGACTTCCATGAAAGGGACATTTTGGATCGTCACAGGCCTTCTCAGGTGACTTGACGCCCAGTCCGACATCCCTCATAATTTCCACCTCGATATCCGCATTTTTTTGTTGATCCTGTTTTCGGGCTGTGAGACTAAAACTGAGCCCTGCGCCTTCACCTTCAGGCCCTGAGAGAGGGTGAAAACGAAGGAGTTAGAGGACTTGGGAACGCGTTTGTCGCCACTCCTGGTCTCGATCAGAAATGTATTCCGGGTTTCATCGACGACCCGGCCGGATATTCCCACCGTGCAGGGGTTCGTCCCACTGGCGACCTCCACCGGCAGGCCTATCAGCTCGTGTCTGACGAGGTTCTCAGGAGCGATCATCACCGCAGAACACGCTCCTTCTGTATCGTCTTGATCCTGGCTATGGACCTCTTTATCTCCCTTATCCTGCCGGGGTTCTCCGGGGCGCCGCCAGAGACGACGAGCCCCCTCTCCCGGATCAGCTCACCATTGAGCTTTTCAAGCTCCTCGCCCAGCTCCTCGGGGCTCATATTCCTCAGTTCATCGACCCTGAATATCGCCATGTCAAGTCACCCTCTCGTCTCACCCTTCGCTCTTGGGCTCGCCCTCAGGAGGGACCTCCTCCTCGACGGCCGGCTCTTCGGCGACCGTCTCCGCGGGAGCCTCCTCATCGGTGGCGATCGGTTCCTCGGCAGCCTGCTCTTCGGCGACCGTCTCCACGGGAGCCTCCTCATCGGTGGCGATCGGTTCCTCAGCGGCCTGCTCCTCGACGACCGTCTCCACGGGAGCTTCCTCATCGATGGCGATCGGTTCCTCAGCGGCCGGCTCTTCGGCGACCGTCTCCGCGGGAGCCTCCTCATCGATGGCGATCGGTTCCTCAGCGGCCTGCTCCTCGACGACCGTCTCCGCGGGAGCTTCCTCATCGATGGCGATCGGTTCCTCGACGGCCTGCTCTTCGGCGACCTCTTCACTGGGGACCTCTTCCTCGATGATCTCGACTTCCAGGTCCTCGACGACTATCTCCTCGACAGCCCCTTCGGTCCCGGATTCCAGAAGCTCCTCCAGCTCGTCCTTCTTCTCCTCCGCGGGAAGGACTTCCTCAGCCGTCTCCTTGGCTGGCGGAACGATCTGGAACCTGTCCGGCGGTATGGCGTCGGGTGGCACTATCCTCACCTGGCAGCCGATGGTTCCTAGCTTCTTCACCGCAACGGCGTATCCGTGGTCGACGATCTCCTGGGAGGGTTTCCCCGAATGCTTGACGTAGCCGGATAGGAACTTCTCGACCCGGGACCGGGGTCCCGTCACCTTGCCGCTCAGGACGATCTCGCAGCCGAGAGCGCCGCTGTCCATGACCCTCCGGAGGGTCGTCTGACCCGCCTTTCTGAAGTACCAGCCCCGCTCCAGGGAGCTGGCCAGCCTGTTGGCCACCACCTGGGCGTTCAGCTCGGCCTTGCCGACGTCCTGGACGTCTATCTGAGGGTTGTCCAGCCGGAAGTTCCGGTCTAGGTCTCGGGTCAGCTTTCTGATAAGCTTCCCGCCCTTTCCGATGACCATTCCTGGCTTTTCTGCGTAGACGGTGATCTGGATCCCCATGGGGGTCCTGTTCATCATCATGCCACCGTAACCGGCCCGACTGAGCTCCTTGGAGAGATACTCATGGACCAGAGCTTTGGTGAAGCCGTCCTCTACAAATTTCTTCTCTACGCCCAAGTCAGCTCACCTCGGTCAATATCATCTCTATCGATACCGTCTCCGTGTCCTTGGGGGTGGCTCTCCCCATGGCTCTCGGCATCCAGCCCCGGAGGGTCCTCCCCTGCTTGGTGGATACGTGGTTGATCTTCATCTCGGAGGGGTCCAGCCCCTTATACTCGGCGTTGCTGGTGGCGTTGACGAGGACCGTCAAAACGGCCCTCGCTGCCTTCTGGGGGTACCTGCCGGCGTCCCAGCCCACCAGACTCCTCCGATGAGGGACCTTCTTGTTGTGCCTCTTGAAGGGGACGGGCCTCTTCAGGGCGATCACATCCTCAAGGTACTCCTTCGCTGCCTCGGCTCTCATCCCCTTGATGGCGCTGCAGATCTCCAGTGCGTGCTTGGGCGATATGTGATGTTCTGTGCCCATCGCCCTGGATGATCGCTCTTTTTTCTCAGGGGTGATGGAATATTTCAGTCGTCCCAAATCTGCCACCTCACTTCAACGGCACGAACTTGCTCGATCGGGTGGCTCCAACGCCGGCGCTGCCGTGTGAGACCCGTCCCCTCGTCAGGGAGTACTCGCCGAGGTAATGGCCGACCATCTCGGGGATGATCTCGACCCGGTTGAAGGCCTTGCCGTTATAAATCTCGATCGTCTTTCCCACCATCTCGGGAAGGACTATCATGTCCCGAAGGTGGGTCCTCACCACGTCCCTCTCCTTGACCCTGGAGAGGAGCCTTTTGTGGTCCTTGGTCAGCCCCCTCTTCAGACGTCTTCGCTGCCTTGCCGGGAGGAGGTCCATCAGCTCTTCAGAGCTGAGCTTCTTCAGCTCTTCGACCTTCAGGCCGCGGTAGGTGAACTCCTCTTTCCTCTTCGGAAGCCTTGATCCTGATTTCCTCGCCAAAACAATCCCTCTTTAACGCTTTCCGGTCCTTCTGGCCGCAATGGACCCGACCTTACGACCGGGGGGTGCGTTCCTGCTGACGGTCTTGGGCCTTCCTGGATGCTGCCATCCACCGCCGCCGAAGGGGTGGTCCACCACGTTCATGGCCACGCCCCTTACCCTGGGATACTTGCCAGCCTTGGACTTCATCTTGTGGTACTTCTTTCCTGCCTTAACGAAGGGCTTATCGGTCCTCCCGCCGCCGGCGACGACGCCTATCGTCGCCATGCACTGCGGGTTCAGCCACTTCATCTCACCGCTGGGGAGCTGGACGACGGTCTTGCCCACGTCATGGGCTACAAGTATGCCGTAGACCCCGCTGGACCGGGCGAACTGGCCCCCGGACCTCGGGTTCGACTCGATGTTGCAGATGGGGATCCCCTCGGGGATCTCCGCCAGGGAGAGGGAGTTGCCGGGCCTGATCTCGGCGGAGGCGCCGCAGGCTATCTCTTGGCCCACGTAGACCCCCTCCGGCACCAGTATGTACCTCTCTTCATCGTTCTCGAGGACGACCCTCGCCACCGGGGCAGATCGGGCCGGATCGTGGACGATCTCCTTGACGAGACCTCGCACCGTCTCGCCGCCGTCCACCTTGATGTGCTTGAGCTCCGCCCTGAACTTGTGAGAGGGCGCCCGATAAGTGGGAGTTCCTCGACCCCGGTTCTGTTGTATAATTCTGTGCCCCATATAGTCACCTCACAGCAGTCCCAGGGTGGTGGCCAGCTCGTTGGCGCTCCCTTCCCCTGCCAGCTTTACGGCCGCCTTCTTCTCTCCCTTGGAGGTGATCATCGTCCTTATGGAGACGATCTCGACGTCATAGAGCCTTTCCAGCTCCGTTTTGATCTCCGTCTTGTTGGCCCTGATATCCACCAGAAACTCCAGGGCGTTCTCGGAGTCGATCATGTTCGTGACCTTCTCCGTTATGAACGGACTTTTAATGACCATAGGTCTCCCCCAGCCATTTAAGAGATGATTCGGTCCATACCGTAAGCCTTCCAGCCTGGGTACCGGGAGCCAAAAGCTCCGCGTTCAGCCTCTCCACAACTGTGACGTCGACACCCGGAAGGTTTCTGGTGGCCTTGATCAGCCCGCCATCTCTGCCTGCCACTATCAGCAGGCTCTTGGGCTGCTTGTACTTTCTACCTCGCATCTTGCCCCTGCCAGCCCGGACCTTCCTGCCGTTCTTCGCCCTCATGACATCTTCCCAGAGGCCGCAGGATTCGAGGAACTTGCGAATATCCACCGTCTTAGCTACCGTCTCCAGGTCGTCTTTGGCGACGACGACGGACTCGCCGGAGAATACGTGGCCCCTCGCCCTGACCAGATCGGAGTTCGCTGTGGCGGCTATCGCCGAACGGATCGCCTTTCTCCGCTCTTTTGCGTTGACCTTCTCGGTTCTGTCCGCCTCGGGCTTCGGGGGGTGGGCTCTTCGGCCGCCCTTGGCCTGGGGCACCCTCGCAGCTCGCCTTCCGTTTAAGATCCTGGGAACTCGTGAGACGCCGCGGCCGGTTCCCCATGACTGGGCAGAGGTCTTGAGGCCCGATAGCTTGGTGGGACCGTAGGGCTGAATCCTGTTGGCCTGGGCCGCCAGAACCGCCCTCTTTATGAGGTCCGGCCGGAACTCCTCGTCGAAGACCGACGGAAGCTCCATCTCTCCTACCTCGTTTCCAGATAGATCGATAACCTTAGCCTTCATCACAATCCCTGCTTCGAGTCTGTGCTGACGTAAAGGACCTCAGGGGTCTTCACATCGGCGCCCTTGGATCTGACCGCATATCTCATCCTCACCAGCCTCTTATTGGGGCCGGGGACGCTTCCGCTGACGATGGCGTATTCGCCCCGGACGATCCCGTATCCAGGAAATCCGCCTTCTGGAGTGATCTCGCCTCCGTCGGACCCGATGGCCAGAATTCTCTTGTTGAACTCTGTCCTCTGGTGGTAGCCCATCTGCCCCATGAGGGGGACCGACCACCGCACGTGGTGGGGGTGCCAGGGGCCGAGGTTTCCTATATGGCGGCGCTTGCCGCCTCGAGAGTGTTTCCTCTTCTGGAGCATTATGCCCCATCGCTTGACGGGTCCCTGGGTCCCCTTCCCCTTGGTGATGGCGGTGACGTCGATTATAGATCCAGAGCCGAAGACGCTGGATATGGGCGCCTGAGAGCCCAGCAGGCTTTTTGCCAGCTCGAACTGGTCCTCTATGCCGCTGCCGTTCACCTGGATCTCCATCAGGTCAGGGTTCTTCCTGGGAACGCCGGTAAGAAACCTGGGGTTGGTATGCGCGATCAAGCGCAGCTCTTCCATCTTCTCAATTTTAGCCCCGATATCGTCGAGAGAGACGCCCCTCTTGTTCTTGGGGACGGCTATCGACCGGGCGAGGTACGGGTCCAGCTTCTCTGACCAAGCCTCTCCAGCAGCCCTAACGCCGCCGTTGTGCCTCTCGTAGACCCTGAGGGCAGCTATCCCCAGGGGCGGCGCCTCCAGGATGGTAACCGGCACGCTGATCTCCATCCCCTCCGTGGGGCTGTTGGGCTTGTCGTCGATCATTATGAGATGGGTCATGCCGGCCTTGTACCCGGCAAAACCGTCCATTCTGGCTTTCTCCTCGCCAGCGGCCCAGTATCTCGTCCTGGGGACCTGGCTCTTAGCCCGTTTTCGGGGGCTGAAGGCCAGAGAACCTCGCCTTGGTCGGTGTATGGTTGCCATTTAGCCCTCCAGTGATCGCATCAGGTTGACCTGGGAGAGGGTGGCAACTATCGCCTCTTCTAGCCTCACCGTCTCGGTTCCCTGATGCGGTATGGTGTTAATCACGCAACATCCTTCCATCGTTTCGCTGCTCAAGAACGCATCAACGCCGCGCGCTGGCGAGCCGAACGCCACCTCCAGACCGCGCCTGCGGCCCGCACGGACCGTCTGGCGGAGGAGATCTGGGGTTGCTGGCTTGCCATGCCTGGACGTGGCCACGACTACCCTGTCTGTCGAGCGGACGTGATCGTCCAGGTTCTGGATGACCTCGGTCTCGTAGCCCCAGTAGTGGGGTATCTCCGATAGGTCTACCGGCTCCGCGGCGAGGGGTTTCAGCGAAAAGATTCTGACGTTCAGGCGCTGCCCTGCAGAAAACCGCATAGCGGTCTTGAGGGGCAATGGGCGCTCAACACCTATGTCCACCCATGCGCCGTCGTCAGATCCCACTTCGTCGACTACTAAACCTACTCGATACTCGCCGACCTTGAGCGTTGAAACCTTTGAGCTTGTGGGATGATGAGGGGTGCGCAGCGGCGGCAGGATGCCCACATACCTCAGGGCCCTCTCCCGAGGAAAGAGCCTCTTTCGGAGGTACTGGGGCGTCTCTGCGTACTGCAGGACCCGGGATATGAACCGTGAGTCGTCGAACTGATCATCGCGATATATGACGATCCGGTCCACCCGAAATACCGCAGCTGCTCTGGCGATCTGTCCCACCTTGAGGGTGCGTATCCTCTCGTCCGCCGACTCCATCGTTGTGGAGGACGGTATCAAGATGGACGTCTCGCCGCCACCGATCATCGGATCTTACCCCCAAGACCTATTCTTGATATAAAAAGGTTTGTAGGAGAAAAAGAGGCCGATTCGCAGGCCCATTTACAGCCCCGGTCCGGTGGCAGTCCAAAAGTCAATTTGAGCGCCGGATCTCCCGGCCCATCACCGTCTGATAACATCGAATAGCTCGCCTCGTTCCCACCCCCACGCCCCCACCCCTATATTATATCTCCCATCGCTCTCAGCGAGGCGTTAGACGTCTCAGGGGGGTGGCCCCCGTCGAGGCATGGGTTGGACGGGCATGGATTGGACTGGCTTGGCATTGCATGGCGAACGTCAGGGCTCTGGCTTGAAGGTCCGGGGGTCGAGGGTGAGGGCCGACTCGCAGTAGGTGCATATGGTATCGAGGCCCGTCCCGGACAGAACCGCCCTCTCCACCACCTCAGGGGGCGGGAGGTACTGGGTCATCTCCTCGCCGCAGAGGGGGCACCTTATCTTCAGCCACTCCAGGCTGGTGAGGTCCCGTATATTTAGTATCAGCTCGCCGAGGGCGTCGGAGTAGGTCTCGCGGGAAAATGATATCGGCTTTAAGTGCCTTATCATGACGGGCATCTCCGCCCCCGTCTCCAGGAGGGGTATCACCAATTGATCGATGCCGCAAGCAAAGCCGATCTCCTGGTTGACCCTTGGTGACACCACGCCGTCGAGGGTGAGGACGGCGATGACGCAGTCACAGTGGCGAACCCCAAACCTCGCCCTCTCCCCCGGCGCCACCCCTCGGGCCCGCCGATAGATGGCGACGAAGCTCTCGATGCCCACCCGCCAGAGGGCCTCGGCGACCTCCAGGGCGAGGGGCTCGTCCTCCTCAGAGTGGGTGATGTAGACTTTTGTGATCATGAGATACGGACTCCGGAGGGGAGATGGGCGCGGGGGGTAATCACGGTTTCGGGTGAGTGGCGGATCAGGAGATGATCCGATGAAGGCCATCCCCTTTGAGGAGGATGTCGCCGAGATTGAGAAGAAAAAGGGACAAAACGCAGTATCTATCTTCAGCCGTGCCCTGAGCAATTTAGCAGGTACCGCTCACCCTGACCGCTCCAAGGCATCGAGACGCTTCTGGTTTGCAAAGTCAAACCGCGCGCAAGATGAATTATAAGATTTATATATTATTAATTCTTTGAGGCGGTTTTATGAGGGGCACAGCGAGATCGAGATCTCCGGAGAGCTGGAGGATCGAGCGGCCAACAAGACCGTCAGCCGCCCCAGGATCAAGCTTTACCTCTTCATGGAATCAGACCTGAAACCGCCCTTTGAAAAGCAGGAGTTCGTAAAGCTGGCCTACGCCAGCCTCTCGATAAAAGAGATTGAGCGAAAGGCTGGAAGCCGCCTCCTACGCCATCTGCGAGTAAAAGAGCGTATTCAAATGCCAGGAGGCTGCCGAGAGGGACGGGCCCATCAAACGCTTTGAGGAGACCATCTCCGACCGGGACGTATCAGAGAGGACGGTTACCACCCACATCTCCAAGTATGGGCTTGCAGGATACCATGGATGCCGACAACGAGACCGCGAGAAGCTTGAGGGGGTAGGCTGCCTCGAGTCCGAGAGCAGCACCCAACGCCTTTAAAGGGCTTCACTCAGCGGTTAACCTCACATTTCCCCACCGCCAAATCCTCGAATTTTCGGCATTAAGCGTACATTTCAGACCCTATTTGCCTCGTACGGTCCGGATAGCTCCAAAGAATCGCTGTCTCGATAGTAGTACTCGCCCTGGATCTCATCTTCATTTATGACCCTTCCATCTGTAAAGGTTATAGTCGTCAGGGGATCGCCCCCATCCGCACCTTTTATGGCAAGGTAGAATGCCTTTATCCTGCCGCCATCGACGGTCCCGAAGAACAAGCTCAATAAAATATTATATCATCCCGTGTTGTAAATTAAATTGGCCAGCTTCGGGATATCATCCCGCGATGAAAACATTCCATTAAGATAGTGGAAGAAGTTTACTTCTTGCTTACGG